>FSXQ01002913.1_pt1 | contig 37062 bp, 37 predicted proteins | sample 1638011 | NCBI WGS metagenome assembly FSXQ01 (sample SAMEA3914789, study PRJEB12502) | metagenome | biome: forest; material: soil | place: Canada | collected 2011-07-03 | depth 0.3 m | reverse complement strand
TCTCATTACGAATGAGCTGCTCTACCAACTGAGCTACACCGGCGTTTCAGCAATGCCCCACAAGTGGGATACCGCGAAGCCTGCCATTCTAGCGCAAGATTTTTGCGACTGGCAACCGGGAGAAGAAATTGGGCGTGGCGCCTGGTCGACGCGCGTCACGGCCGAGCAGACAACCGGGTCTCGCGATGCGACGATCCGGCGATGCACATCCCCCGGATCCTCGTCGTCGGCGACGCCATGCTCGATCGCTACTGGGAGGGCGACGTCGACCGGCTCGCGCCCGAGGCGCCCGTGCCCGTGCTGCGCGTGACGCGTCGCTTCGAACGCGCTGGCGGCGCCGCGAACGTCGCGGCCAACCTGGCGGCGCTGGGCGCGGCCGTGAGCCTGGTCGCGCTGGTGGGCGACGACGGCGACGGCGAGCGCCTGGCCGGCCGCATGGACGCCGCGGGCGTCGCGTTCGACCGGGTGGTGGATCCGGCGTGGTCGACCATCGTCAAGATCCGCTGCCTCTCGCCAGCCGGGCCGCTGTTGCGCGCCGACTTCGAGACGCCGCCGCCGCCGGCCATGCGCCAACGCCTGGCCGAGCGCTTCGCCCGGGCGCTGCCGGTGCATGACGTCGTCGTGCTGTCCGACTACGCGAAGGGAGCGCTTGACGATTGCGCGCCGCTGGTGCGGGCCGCCGTGGCCGCCGGCAAGCCGGTGCTGGTCGACCCGAAGGGCGCGGACTGGGCGCGGTACGCGGGCGCGACGCTCGTGAAGCCGGACCTCGCGGCGTTGCGGGCGGCGCTTGGCGGCGATGTCCAACTTGACGTTCTCGAGGAGCGCGCGACGGCGCTGCGTCTCATGCATGGCTGGCGACACCTGCTCGTCACGCAGGCGGAACGCGGCATGACCTTGTTCGACGACGCGGGCGTCATGCACGAGCCCGCGCGGGTGCGCGAGGCGGGCGAGGTGCGCGACGTGACGGGCGCGGGAGACGCCGTGCTGGCGGTGCTGGCGTGGCGGCTGGCGGAGGGCGATGGTGCCGCGCAGGCGGTCAGGTGGGCGAGCGTTGCGGCGGCGTTGGCGGTGCGGGCGGTCGGCAATGTGGTGGTGTCGCGTGACGAGTTGGTCGATGCGTGGGAGGCGCGTGGCTGATGCTTCGCACGAGTCGCACCGCGCCGCCCCGCTTGTTCGAGCAACTGGCGGTCAGCTTGCGCGCAGTTGCAGGGCCGACGTGCGCTGGCCAGGCGTCGAATGGCGCGATCACGCATCGTGGCGGGCGAACGGTGGACTGGGAAGTGGCCGTCACTCTGCGCGAGGTCGCAGGCTCCTCGTGCGCTGATCAAGCGTCGAATGGTGCCAGCGTCCATCGTGGCGGGCGACCGGCGAATTGAGAAGCAGCCGTCTTTCCTGCGCGCGGGCGCAGGATCCGCATGCGCTGACAAAGCGTCGAATGGTGCCAGCGTGCAGCGTGGCGGCCGACCGCCGGATTGGGAAACAGCGGTCACCCTGCGCGGAGTCGCAGGGCCCACGTGCGGTGACCAAGCGTCGAATGCTGCGATCGGGCATCGTGGCGGGCGAACGATGGACTGGGAAGTGGCCGTCGCCCTGTGCGAAGTCGCAGGGCCCACGTGCGCTGACCAAGCGTCGAATGGTGCCAGCGTGCAGCGTGGCGGCCGACCGCCGGATTGAGAAACGGCGGTCACCCTGCGCGGAGTCGCACGGCCCACGTGCGCCGACCAAGCGTCGAATGCTGCGATCGGGCATCGTGGCGGGCGAACGGTGGACTGGGACGTGGCCGTCACCTTGCGCGAAGTCGCAGGGCCCACGTGCGCCGATCAAGCGTCTAATGGCGCTGGCGTGCACCGTCGCGGGCGACCGGAGGATCGGGAAACGGCAGTCACCCCGATGCGCAGCGGCCGACCATCGATACGCGCCGGGGCACGCGACCGAACCCTCACGCCAGCCGCGTCTCCTCGTGCTCCAGCAACCAGCGCGCGGCTTCGCCGAGGTTCGCGCAGGTGAAGTCCGCCGCCGGCTCGCCGAAGTCGCAGGAGGCGTGGTCGATGGCGTCCGCGATGCGGATGCAGGCGGCCACGCCGGCAGCGCGGCCCGCGAGGATGTCGCTGGGCTTGTCGCCCACCATCACGCAGGCCGGGAGATCCAACTGCAGGTCGCGCGCCGCGCGCCGCAGCATGCCCGGGGACGGCTTGCGGCAATCGCACTGGCGCCGCCACTGCGCCAGCGGCGCGTCGGCCAGGTGCGGGCAGTGGTAGACGGCATCCAGCGCGATGCCGTGTCGCGCGAGCTCGCTGTGCATCCAGGCCGTGAGGTTCTCGAATTCGGCCGGACCGTACAGCCCGCGAGCGATGCCCGCTTGATTCGTGGTGACCACCAGGGCCCATCCCGCGCGCTTCAAGGCACGAAGGGCGTGCATCACCCCGGGCATCCACTCGAAGTCCTCGGGCCGGCTCACGTAGCCGCGATCGTGGTTCAGCACGCCGTCCCGATCGAGGAAGACGGCGCGACGGAGCGGCGTCATGATGCGTGGGCCGACGCGGGCCGGGAGGTCGCGCGGATGCGATCCATCAACGACGTGGTGGAGAAGCCGTCGACGAAGGGCAGGGCCACGGCGTGGCCGCCCCAACTGCGCACGAGGGCGGTCTCGGCGAGCTGCGACATGTCGTAGTCGCCGCCCTTCACGTATACCGCCGGACGCAATCGGGTGAGCAGCGCGATGGGCGTCGGTTCGTTGAAGATGACCACGGCGTCGACGCTCTCGAGCGCGGCGATCTGGAACGCGCGGTCGCCCTCATGGTTCATCGGGCGATCCGGGCCTTTGTCGAGAGCTCGTGCCGAGGCGTCGCTGTTGATGCCGACCACTAGCCGATCGCCGAGCTGCCGCGCTTCCGCGAGGCACGCGATGTGGCCTCGATGCATCAGGTCGAACACGCCGTTGGTGAAGACGGTGCCGGGCTGCATCGCGAAGCGGGCGATGGCCTCGTCCACGTGCATCAGTTTTCGGAGCGGATCGAATCGGTTCATGGCAGTCTGACGGTCACGGTGCGGGGTCGGGCATCGGCGACGGGTCCGAAGTTGTCTCCAGGCCAGTGTGGCGCGACGACTCGTGGCCGCCACGCCCTCCGCACGCAGGCAAGTTCTCGTTCGAGGATCGATTTCACGATCCCTTCTGGTTTCACATGAGCAATCGGCTTGCCCGACCGCGGCCGATCTGCCGCGCTTCAGGCTCGCTTCAAGCTTGCAGCATGCGCCGTGGCGAGAGGCTGCGACGACAGTGGTGCGACTGCCTGATCGCAGGCGGACGACCGCCGTTGCGCGACCGCCTCGCCGAGCGCGTGCGTCACGCGCGCGAGCACGCCCGCCCAGTCGCCTGGCGTGGATTGACGGAACAGGCGCATGGTCGGATACCACGGGCTCGCGTCCGGATCCAGGCCGTGCCGCCAATCGGGGTCGTGCGGCAACATGACGAAGGTCGGCCTGCCCAGCGCTCCGGCGAGATGCGCCACGGCGGTGTCGCAGGTCACCACCACGTCGAGGTTGGCGATGATCGCGGCGGTGTCGTCGAAGTGCGAGATCTCGCGTTGCAGGTCGACGAAGTGCGGCGGCAGCGACGCCCCCGCGAGCTGCGTGCAGCCCGCTCCGATCTGCAGCGAGACGCAGCACGTGCCGGGGACGTCCAGCAACGAACGGACCGCTGCGAATCCGGGTGAACGCTCGCGGCTGTTGCGCAGCGCCGGATTGCTTGCCCAGACGAGCCCGAAGGCCAACTCCCGCCCGGGCTGGTGGCCGGCGGCGCTCAGGCGATCGCGCCATTGCCATGTCAACGAGTCGCGCGCACGGAGGTACGGCGCGGCCGCGGCATCGGGCGCGAGACCCAGGACGTGCGGCAGGCTCATGAGGGCCACGTGCGTGTCGAACGCCGGCGTCTCGCTGCCACGCACGCAGACGGCGTCCACGCCATCCACCCGCGACGCGAGGCCCTGCAGCCCGTCCATCACCTCGAGCACCACGCGACCACCCCGGCGCGCCGCCTCGGGCACGAAGCGCAGGAATTGCAAGGCGTCGCCAAAGCCCTGTTCGGCCCAGACGAGCAGCGTGCGCCCGGCGAGGTCGCTGCCATCCCACGTCGGCGGCGCGCAGTCCCGCGGCGCCGGCTCGCCCCGCCGGAAGCGCCACTCGTACTCGCGAAAGCCTTCGCTGAAACGACCCGCCCGCAACAGCGCCAGCGACGCATTCCAGTGAGCGTCCACATGCTGCGGATCGCACTCGATGGCCGCCTGGAACGCCGTGAGCGCGCCGTCCCATTGTCCGAAGTGCTCCAGCGCGATGCCCAGGTTGTAGGCCGGCTCCGCCGCGTGCGGCGCGGCTCGCAACGCGCCCTGGAACGCGAGCAGCGCGCCATGGCGATCGTTGCGGTCGCGCAGCAGGTTGCCCAGGTTCGTCCACGCATCGGCATAGCCCGGCTGCAGGCGGATGGCCTCGCGATAGGCCGACTCCGCCGCGCGCGGCTGGCCCAGTCGCTGCTGCAGGATGCCCAGCAGCGTCCACGCGTCGGCTCGCTGCGGCATGGCTTGCACTGCAGCGTGTGCGAGCGGCAGCGCATCGGCGTCGTGGTGTGCCAGGAACAACGCATGCGCGCGGTCCAGCGCGGCGTGCGTGGCTGTTTCCATGTTCACAGGGTACGCGGCGCGCGCCGCCTCGATGGCCCGAAAAGCGCATCATCGCCGGGCCTTCTCGCGCCACGTTTGCGACAATGCCCGACAGTGCATGGCGCGCGGAGGAGCGACGATGGGCAAAGGGCGGTTCGAGGCATTCAGCGATGGCGTGCTGGCCATCATCATCACGATCATGGTGCTGGAGCTGAAGGTGCCGCACGGCGACACGCTGGCCGCACTGGCCGAGTTGTGGCCGGTGTTCGTGAGCTACGTGATCAGCTTCATCTACGTGGGCATCTACTGGAACAACCACCACCACCTCCTGCATGCCACCACCACCGTCACCGGCGGGATGATGTGGGCCAACCTGCACCTGCTGTTCTGGCTGTCGCTGCTGCCGTTCGCCACGGGCTGGATGGGCGAGAACCATTTCGGCCCCATGCCTTCGGCCGCGTATGGTGTGGTGCTGCTGATGTCGGCGATATCGTGGTCCATCCTGCAGACGCTCATCGTCCGTGCGCAGGGCGCCAACGGCCTGCTCAAGCGCGCGCTGGGCTCCGACTGGAAAGGCAAGGTGTCGCCGGTGCTGTATCTGGCCGGCATCGTCTCGTCGTTCTGCGTGACCGGACTCGCGCAGGCGATGTACCTGATTGCCGCCCTGATCTGGCTGGTACCGGATCGGCGCATCGAGAAGGCGTTGGTGCACGAAGGACATTGAGCCATTGTTGATCCGGACGTGAAAAACATCGGGCGCCAAACGACCGTTTAAAGCGGGGTTTGGCGCCGGGCAGTTTTCTGCCGTTCTCGCAGAATCGACTCGACCATGAGAGCCGATTCCAACCCCACCAAGCGCGTACGGCGCACCTTCTTTCGAGCCTTCTGCGGCGCGTTGCTGCTGGCGGTCGGCGGCAATGCGCTGAGCTTGCCCGGCAAGCGCTTTGTCGGCCGCTACGACTTCGGCTACGCCATCCGTGGCGACAGGCTCGCGCGGCCCGCGCAGGTCTTCGACGACGGCAGCGGCAAGGTCTACTTCCAGGCGCGGCCCAACCAGCCCATGCCGGCGGTCTTCGCCGGCAAGGACCTCGCGTTGCTGGTCTTGCAGCCCGAGGGCCAGTACTTCACGGCACGCACGCCGGCCAACGATTTCACGTTGGTGCTCGGCGGCGCGCGCGCGGTGGTGCGACGCGGTGACGCGGCGCTCGGCGAGGAGCTGGTGCTGCCGCCGGAAGGCGCCGGACGCCAGCTGGCCACGGCCGACGCCCTCACGCCGGGGGTCGACTACGGCGCACCGGTGGCATCCGGCACGACGTTGCACGAACAGCCGGTGGTGTTTCCGCCTGGCAGCGCCTCGTTGCGCCCGGAGGTGCTCGATGCGCTGTCGGCGCTCGTGGTGCGCATCGGCCATGACGCGGCGATCACGGTGATCGGTCGCGGCGATGCCGGGCGGGCCGATTCGCTCGCCACCCTGAGGGCGCAGGCGCTGCGCAATGCACTGCTCGCGCGCGGCGTCGCGGCGCAGCGCATCGACCTGGTCGACGCGACGGACTCCGTCACGGGCGGCACGGCGCTGGCCTCCGTGCTGCGATGGCGCGCCAGCGAGTCCGTCGCTTCGACGATCGATGCGCCGACGTCCTCGTTCGACGTGCTGCCGGCCGATCGCCACATTGCCACCACGCTGCGGCGCTGGGCCCGGGCGAGCGGCTACGAGATCGCGTGGGACGTCGACTGGGAGGCGCCCATCAACGGTGGCTTGCGCGTGCAAGCGGCATCGTTTCAGGACGCGGTCCGGCAAGTCGTCGCGGGCCTGCGGGCCCAGGGCTATCCGGTGCAGGCGCAGCGCGCGTCCGAGCGCCTGATCCGCTTCACGAGCACGAGCCAGGAGAACCTTCAATGAAACTCAGAGTCACGTATCTTGTCGCGACGCTGTCCGGCTTGGCGGCGGTGGCGCACGCGGCCGATCCCGTGCCCGCGCTGCCCGTCCAGCCGTACGTTTCCGCGACGGCCGTGTCGCCATCCTCCGGCCGTTGGAACGTCCTGGTGCAGGACATCACGCTCGCCCGCACGCTCGAACGCTGGGGCGCGCAAGCCGGATACCGCGTGAAGTGGGACGCCCAGCGCAACTTCCTGATCGGCGCGCCCGACAGCGTCGAGGGCAGCTTCGAAACCGCGCTGAAGACCATCCTCGATTCGGCCGGCATTCGCCACAGCGACTATCCGCTGGAGGCCTGCATCTACGCCAACACGCCCCCGCTAGTGCGCATCACGCGCCAGGGCGAGCAGGCGCGCGAGTGCGAGGCGCCATGAGCCGCGCCGCGATGTTTCTTGCGCGATGCGCGCGACGCCGGATACTCCTGCTCGCCGTGGTGGCGCTCGCGGGCTGTGCCGAACCGGGCGTGACCGAACACGTCCAGGCCGACCATGCACTCGGCCTCGCGGGTGTCGCGCCGCTGCGCGCCGAACGCACTCTGGCGCAGCAAGGCTCGACCGCCGCGGGTTCGCAGGCCGACGCCGATCGGCGCGCAGCGGAGCAGTCGGCCAAGCCCGTGCTGCGTCATGCGCACAGCGCGTGGGTGGGTTCCGTGAGCGTTCCGATGGGCAGCGGCGATCGCCTGCCCAGCATCTTCACGGAGCCCGTCAAGCTGAACTTCGACGATGCCGCGTCCGGTGGCAAGGTCAGCCTGCGCACCATGGCCGACCGCATCACGGCGGTCACCGGCGTTCCAGTGCGGGTGAAGCCCGACGTGTTCGCCGGAGCCGACGCGATGTCGAGGCCGGTCGTGTCCTCTCCGCCTCCGTTGGTCACGGCACCGGCGTCGTTGCCCACGCTGACCGGGCGAGGCGATGCGGTGACCTTGCCGACCATGCCGGTCGCGGCCCCGCGCGATACCTCGGTCAACGCCGTGTCCATGCGCTGGTCGGGCCCGCTGCAGGGCTATCTCGACCAGGTCACGGATCAGCTGAATTTGTCCTGGGAATATCGCGACGGTGTCGTCGTCATCGAACGCTTCCGCACCGAGTTCTTCGAGATCGCGGCGCTGGAGAGCGAGACCGACTACCACCTCGGGCTCAGCGGCGCCGACCAGGCCAACGCCACCAGTTCCGGCAACGGCGCAGGCGGCACGAGCAGCACGGCAAGTTCCAGCAACGAGGTCAGCGAGCACGGCAAGTCCAATGTCATCGCGTCGTTGCTGGCCGCCATCGGGCAGATCATCAAGGACGTACCGGGCTCGTCGGTCGTGCGATCCGACGGGTCGGGCCGCATCGCGGTCACCACGACCAAGGAGACGCTCTCCAAGGTGCGCGACTTCGTGCGTGTGGAAAACGAGAGCCTGCTGCGCCAGGCCCAGGTGCAGTTCGACGTCTACAGCGTCACCCGCAACGAATCGGACGAGCGCGGCATCGAGTGGAACGCGGTGCTGTCGGCGCTCGGGGGTGCGTATACCGGCTCGTTCGGATCGCCCAGCACGCTGGCGAGCACGACGGCCGCCAACATCGGATTTTCCATCTTGACGCCTACGCAGTCGGGCGTCAGCACCCCGGCCATCCGGCGCTTCGGCGGCAGCGATGCGTTGCTGAAACTGTTGAGCGAGTATGGCGTGTCCACGCAGCATCGCGAGGGGAGTCTCCTGGCGTTGAACCGCACGTGGGATCGCAAGTCCAGCCTGGGCGGACGCGCGTACGTCAGCGCGACGATTCCAGGCGCGTCGAGCACCACCGGCGTCGGCGCGCCGGGTCTCGTGACGTCCACCGTGACCACCGGCGATCGCTACCTGGCGCAGCCCTTCATCCTCGACAACAACACGGTGCTGCTGAAGTTCGGCATCGGCCTGTCATCGCTCGTGAACCTCGTGAACTTCACCTCGGGTACCGGAGCGACGCAGCAGACGGTGCAGACGCCGGAGACGACGGCCATCAACGATCAGTCCACGGTGGCCCTCAAGGCCGGGCAGATCCTGGTCATCACCGGCTTGAGCCGACTCGTGTCCAGCGACGATCGGCGCACGTTGACCGACGAGGCGCCGATCGGCCTGGGCGGCAGCAAGACGCAGTCTCGGATGCGCGAGGAGTTCGTCATCTTCGTCCGTCCGACGATCCTTTGAGGCGACACGAAGATGGCAAGCATCGAGCGTCTCATCGCAAGCACCGCGCACGGCGACTTGCTGGGCGGCCTGTTCTGGCGCGCGCCCGTCGCGGGCCAGGGGCGCAGCCGTGCGCTGCAGGAGGCGCGCACGTTGACCCATGACGCTTCGCATTGGGCGCAAGCGCAGATCGACGGCCACGTGCGCTACGGGCTCTTCCAACCGCGCGCATCGGAGGAGGGCGTGCGCCTGCCGAAGGCCACGCTCGCGGCCGCGGCCTGCTTCTCGCGCCTGGTGGGTGAGCGCGCGCCGAATGCGGCGCTGGTGCTGGCCGTCCCCGCGTCGGGGCAGCGCAAGGAGGACAAGTATTTCGTCGTGTGCCTCGAGGACGGCGTGCCGGTGATCGATGTCCTCAGCAACGAGATCGACGCCCGCAATGCGCTGGGCGGCGAAGACCGGCCCATCTGGAGCGACAACCCGGTCGCCTATCCCAACTGCGAGCCTGCCGACTTTTCCTGGCTGGCCTCCGGCGGCGATCGATCGGCGCGCCTCCAGCCGATGCCCGTCAATCCGTGGCCCCTGGTCGGCGCCGCTGTCTCGCTTGCGGGGGCCGCGGGTGCGTGGCTGCTCCTGCAGCACGTCCATCGCGTCGACGCCGAACGCCACGCCGCCGCGGTCGCCCGTGCGGCCGATCCGGCGCCGCGTTATCTGGCGGCCTTGGCGAGCCAGCAGGCGTACATGGCCACGGACCGATCCATGGTGGTGGCGGCCGCGCGCGCGATGTTCGGCTACCGCACCTGGATCCCCGGCTGGAGTCTGGCCGCGGCGGAATGCAGCGCGAAGTCGCAGACCTGCACGCGCGACTGGGTGCGGCGCGGCGGCAGCTTCGATGACCTGCGACAGGCCTTGCCCGACGAGTCGCTCGAGATGCTGGTGCCGCAAGGCGGCGCGGTGCCTGCGCTGGACGTCGCGCGCACGTCCCGGCCTTTCCGTGTCGGCCGCCGCAGGCTGCCGCCGGTCGGCCACTCGCTGCACACCTTGCAGGCGGCCATCTCGGACGTCGGTCCCCAATTGCAGCGTTGGCGCACGGCCGACGTCGTCGTCGATTTGAAGAAGCCCGTGCTCTGGCCGCGTGTGGCGGACGTGCCGGGGTCATTCCAGCATGCGGCGGCCGTCCTCGCCGGCGACGTCGACATGCACGACGTTCCGGGGCCGTTCATCCTCGAGGCGCTGGCGGCGGCGCCGGACTTCGTCAGCTGGGAGTCGGTCCGCGTCGACCTCGGCGAGGGTGCGGACGCCCGCGGGTTGCTCAAGTTCTCGGCCACAGGAGTCTTCTATGTCGCATCCCGCTAGGCACCTCGTCGCACTGGCCGTGCTGCTCGGCCTGTCGTGGCTTCCGCGGGCTCACGCCCAGACGATCGCCGACTACAGCCGCGCCCAGCGCGCCTGGCTCGAGGCGACGATGAGCCAATCGGCGGCCCGCTCTGCCGGCGCGGTCGCGTCGGCGCCGGCCGCCGCAGCGTCGGTGCCGTCCAACCGCCTGTCGCCGAACTCGATGCCTCCGCGCCTCGCTGCGCCGACGCTGGCATCGACCACCCTGCCGGCGATCCAGGTCAGCGGGGTGTTCAAGTCCGATGCAACCGCGGTCGCCGAGGTGGTGGTCAACGCCACGGCCTATCTGCTGGAACAAGGGCAAGGCGTTCCCGGAACCTCCTGGCACGTGGACGCCGTGGCGGTCGATCGCGTGGTTCTCGGACGTCGAAGCGCTCAGGTCGCGGCCGACGGCGAGGGAACGCGCAAGGTGTTCGCGCTTCCGGCGATGCGTTGAGTCGACCCATGGGATTGTTCGAGATGTTGCGTCGCAGGGAACTGGCCGAATCGGTCGGCCTGTCGCTGGCAGCGCGTGCTGCCGAGGCCGGAGCAGAGCCGCGGCTGGCCGGCGGTTCGGGATCGTCATCGGCGGCCTCGCCCGCCAGTCGCCTCGAGCGACGCCTGCAGGGTGATGCCGCAACGGGCCGGGTCGGTGCAGGCAAGTCGCTGGCCTTGGAGTCCTCGGACGCGGTCGTGCCGACCGCGGCTCTCAAGGACGCCGAGGTGCGAACCGAGGTCGTCGCGCACTTCCACCAACTGCCGTCGTACCAGGCGCTGTTGACCGTCGGCCCGGAGGCGGTCTACCAACTTCCGGCCGTGCTGCACGAGAAGTTGATCGCGCTGGATTGCGGCGCTCGCCAGGCGCGACTGGTGCGCGCCACGATGGACGCCGCCGACCGACTGGCCTTGGACGGGACGGTCAAGGCCGTCAAGGGCGCGCTGCGTGCGCGCGGCTATGGCGTCGTCGGCGAACTGGTGGCCGAGCCACACGTGCTCCGGGAGATCCTGCGCAACGCGGGCGCCAGCGGCAAGGGCGGCGCCCGCGGCGGCCCCATGCAGCTGTTCGAGCGCTGGATCGCGCTGGCGGTGCCGACCGGCGCCACCGACCTGCACATCGAGGTCTGTCGCAACACGGCCGTCGTGCGCATTCGCGTCGATGGCCGCATGGAGGCGTTGCCGGACGGGCAGGGCGGGCGCTACAGCCGCAAGGAGGTCGTCGATGCCATCGCCGCGGGCTACAACAGCACGCGGAAGGGGAACAACGTCTCGCAGTTCAGCGCAGACCAGTTCGTCGACTGCATGATCGATCTCGACCTCCCCGGCACGGCAGGTCAGTTGCGATACCAGAACGTCAAGGGACGCCTGGGCCCGAAGACCGTGGTGCGCATCCTGCGAACCGGTGACGAGAACCGCATCGGCTTCGACGCCGCGGGTTACGCGCCGAGCCATCGGCGCCTGCTGCGCCTGGCGGGTCGCGCGGGCAAGGGCATCGTGCTGTTGTCCGGCGTCACCAGCTCCGGCAAGTCCACCAGCCTCAAGAGCTTCATCGAGACCTTGCCGGGCCTCGACCAGAAGGCCATCTACACGGTGGAAGACCCGATCGAGTACGAGATCGTCGGCGCCCACCAGATCGAGGTGCTGCGCGACATGGCCAACGACGAGGAGACCCGCCGACGCTACGCCGAGGTCATGCGCGCGCTGATGCGGTCCGACCCCGACGGCGTGATGCTGGGCGAGATCCGCGACAAGCTGACGGCGCTGTTCGCACTGCAGATCGCCGAGACCGGGCATCTCGCGATGGGCACCGTTCATGCGCACCTCATCTCCAACATCATCCCGCGCCTGACCAACGACCAGATCGGCGTCAGCCGCCAGGCGCTCACCGGGCCGAACATCCTGAACCTGCTCGTGTACCAGGCGCTGGTTCCCAAGCTGTGCCGCTGCTGCGCCTTGCCGACCGCGGTGGCGCTGCGCGTCGATCCCGACGTGCGTGAGATCGAGGACGTGCTGCGACGACGTTTCGGACTGTCGACGTCACGCCTGCGCTGGACGCGTCCCGAGGGTTGCGCGGCGTGCCAGGGGCGTGGCACGCACGGCAAGACGATCGTCGCCGAGATGCTGCAGCCCGACCGGACCTGGCTGCGCCACATTCGCGACAACGACGACGACGCGGCCCTGCAGCACTTCCGCTCCACGAGCGATCGGCGGTTCGAGAGCCCGGACATGACCGGCAAGACCGTGTTCGAACACGCGCTCTACAAGGCGTTGCAGGGCGAAATCGATGTTCGCAACTGCGAGGAGTTCGACGGGTTCGAGCGCTTCGAGATCCTGCCGCCGCTCGCGGTGGCGCGGCAGGAGCCGGCATGAACGCATTGCGCCAAATCGCCGACCGCGTGGCGCTGGTCGAGTTCAGGGCCAACCGCGCCGAGTTCTACCGCGACTTCGCCGAGATGTACCAGCGCAACGAGGCCCTGGTGAGCTTCCTGGAGGGCGAGATCGCCAACGCGAGCCTCACACGCCAGCGCAGCCGATCCCGGGCGCTGCGCGTCGTGCTGCATCGGCACCGGGACGGCGAACAGGCCAGCCGCGTGTCGCATCTGCTGGAGGGCGTCGTGCCGCGATCGGACGCGATGCTGCTGACCGCGGTCGACCGGGCGGCCGACAAGCCGCAGGCGCTGCGCGCGCTCGCGACCGCCGTCGACCGACAGCAGCAGATGTTGCGCCTGGTGCTGGCGTATTCGGCGTTGCCCGCCGTCACGATTCCCATCTGCTACGCGCTCATCGCGCTGCTGGGCAAGGTGATCCTGGTCATCGACGATGCGACGCCCGACTACGCGCGAGACGCCCTGTGGTCGGGCATGAACGGCTGGGCACGCGACATCGCTGTCTTTGCGCAGTCCTGGGGGCCGCAGACGCTGCTCGCGCTCGGCGCGGGTCTGGGCGCGCTGCTGTGGTCGCTGCCGCGTTGGCGCGGTGCGTGGCGTCTGCGTGTCGAGGCGTGGCCGGTCTACGGCCTGTACCGCGACTTCCAGGCCGGCATGTTGTTCAGCTCGATGGCGATGCTCCTGCGGACCGGCGAGACCCTGCAGGGAAGCATCGACGACGTCACCCAGCGTGCATCGCCGTGGATGCGCTGGCACCTGGGGCGCGTGGCCGATGCGCTGGACGAGAACCCCACCGGCACGCTGGACGCCTTCCGGCGCGGCTTGCTGTCATCGCATCTGCTGTCACGCGCGGCGACGCTGAACCGGTCCAGCGCATCGTTCTCCGACGTGCTGATCCAGTTGGGAACGTCCGAAGGCGAGCGCGTTCTGGCGCGCGTGAAAAAAGCGGCCGTAATCGCCAATTTCGCGCTCGTGGGGATATTCGCTTCCGTGGCAACCTTCATGGGCGTCGCGTCGATGACCGTTCCCGGCACGTTCGCCTCGCTGATGGAGCCGTCCAACCTGATGGCCCTGCGCGCCGCCTACGACGCGGCGCATCCGCTGCATTGACTGCAGCCTACGCGCGCTCCCGCGCGCTCGCTGCCGTCCGCGCCCTCGCGCGCCCGGCCCTGCCCACGCGCCTGCCCGCGCGCCCGCCTGCGCACGCATGCGGACGCGACGCGTCCATCCACCCAGAGGAGAAGTCATGAAATCCAACCTCCGTCATCCCCGTTCGCCCGCGGTTCGCTCACGGCTTCGCCAACGCGGCAACGCGCTCGTTTTCAGCATGCTGGGCCTCGTCATCGGCGGCATCGTGCTGGCGCTGGGCATCAGCTACTACCAGAGCTCGCAGGCCAACGCGCAGGTGCAGGGCACCATCAGCGAGATCAGCGCCATCATCGGCGGCGCGCAGCAGAACTACGGGCAGTACGGCTACAACGGCCTGACCACGGCGGTGGCGGTGGGCTCGCGCGTCATCCCCGATACGCGAGCCGACGCCGGCGGCGCGACGGCCACCAACAGCTACTCGGGCGCCATCACGCTGGTCGACAACTCGGCCACCACGCCCAGCACCGCCAAGCTCACGTATGCCAACGTGCCGGCCGCGCAATGCACGCAACTGGTCAACGGCGCACAGAGCCTGGCGCGCCGCGTCACGATCGGCGCGGCCGACGTGAAGCCGCTCGATGGCTCGATCGACATCGTGCGCGTGAACACCCAGTGCACGTCAGCCGCCAACGTGGCGATCGACTTCGTGTTCGGCCGCACGTGACGCCATGGCGCCGCATCGTGTCTCATTGCGGCATGGGGCCGCCTGGGCGCGCCAGCGTGGCAACGCGCTCGTGTTCGCGCTGCTGGGGCTGCTCGTCTCCGGCCTGGGCGCGGCGGGCGTGCTCCAGGGCGAGCGCTTGAAGGCCAGGCATGAGGCGGGCAACGCCGAGGCGACCGTCCTCGACGACCTGCGCGGCGCCGCGAACAATGCGATCTTCGAGTCGATGGGGCTCATCCAGAACGGCGCGGCCATCAGCAAGAACGGCGTCACGGTCACGCCGGAAAGCGTCGATGGCGAGATGGTCTGGCGACCCCAGGTGGCGCAGCTGGCCGCCATGGGGTACCTGCCGCCGGGCTGGACGGCGACGGTCTCCCCGCTGAACAATGCACCCTACGTCATCGACTTCAAACGCGTGCCTGCAGGCTGTGTCGCGGCAGCCTGCAACATCGAGGGGCACGTCGTCCTTGCAGGGGCCATCCGTGGCGGCGCGGATGGCAGCGACGGTGCCGTCATCGGCCCGATCCTGGCGCACATCGGCGCGGACTCGGGGGTGTCCCTGCCGACGGATCCGAGCCGGATCGTGGGCTTCGGAAACACCTGGAGCCTGGACAACCCGGTGCCGGGACAGCCCGCCGGCGTCGTAGCCGTGCGCGTCGGCACCGCGTCCTCCGGCTATGGGCAGTTCGTCCGCGTGGGCGACAGTCGCGACCCCGACCTGCAAGGCGATCTCACCGTGGCCGGCAACACCTTGTTCGGCAACGGCGGCACGCGCAGCGAGTTCCGCTCGGCGTTGCAGGTCGATGCGCAGCCACTCGTGCTGCGCAACACGGCCGGGGTGGATTGCGTGTCGCTGCGGCCCGATGGCGTCGTCGACATCGAATGCAATGGCCAGCTCTCCGCCACCACCGGGCTCTTTCGAGACGCCGCGGGGCACGTCACGACGGTCTCCGCGGCCGGGCTCGCCACGGCGGGCAGCGTCGCCGCCGATGGCGGCCTCAGCACGAACACGCTGACCGTCTCGAGCGTCGACGATCCGGGCGCGATCGTCGTGAAGTCAGGCGACCTCTTCGTTCGCAATCCTGCTGGCACGGCATTGCTGCGCGTCGCGGCCAATGGCGACGTCGTGGCCGCCGGCGCCCTGCGTGCGCCACGGCTGACGCTCTCCGGCTCGGTCAGCGAAGGCGACGCCTGCGACGCAGGCCAGGTTGCGATGATGAGCAGCGGCGGCCTCGCCACTTGCCAGGGCGCCACGTTCCGCGCGACGTCGCGCTACGCGAGCCTGGGTGCGGCGTGCGCGACCGTCGGGCTGCAGGCGGTCGATGCTGCCAGCGCCGACGCGCTCGTCTGCCGTGGCGGCTACTACGCCAGCCAGTCGGGGCTCACGTCGTCGCGCGTCTACATGGCGGGCTTCGCCGTGCGTCATGGCGACTACATCGCGGCAGGCATCGCGCTACCGAACGGTTGCCCCGCCACCGCCAGCCCCACGGCACCGCAAGCCACGATCTTCCTGCTGCCGCAGACCGATTCGGAGACGCCGGGCAATCCCGTGCTCAATCGCAACGCACAGTGGACGGGCCAGGGCTGGGCGATCTCGCTGACAGACGGAACGGGTGCGGCGACCAGCAGCAACGCGGTGGCGGAGGTCTATTGCCTTTATCCGTGAAGTGGATCGCCACAACAGGCGTCGCGAGCGCAGATCGATGGCGGCTCGAGCAACGTCAGGACTTCGCGTCGAGCTCGTCCACGGGAGCCACGCGCGCCTCGAGGCCACGCGATTGCCGATACCGACGCCTGCGGGCCGGCGCCATCTTGTCCTGCCATTCGGCTGCGAGACGATCCATCGCCTGCAGCACCGAGTCGTCGATGGGCATGTCCTCCATGGACACGCGCAGGTTCACCAGCAGTGCAAAGACAAGGGCTCGATCGCCGACAAGCCTCTTTCGAAGACGGTCCACGGCTTCCAGTTGACGAGGCGTCGACAATAGGTGGAAAGGCATGCCGAGCTCGGCCGTCCAGCGTGACAGGATGGACGTCAGGGTGGCGATCTGCTGGTGTGAGCGATGCCGAGTCCAGACGATGGACACGACAGTTCGGATCGCCGTGAGGGCGATGAACAGCAGCACCCATCGTGCGATTGGCCAATCGCCGCGATAGAGCTTGTCCACCACGTATGCGAGGACGTCGCGCCAAGTCGGTTCAGGCATTTGATGGATGCGCGGAGAAGTGCCTGTGCGAGCGCTCGGCACGGAGCGCTCGAATCAGCCGATTCTGCACTGCGCGAGAGGTAAGGTGGCGCGTTTGCTCAAGCGCCGCGTTCGGCCACGGCACGCACGAAATCCGCCTTGGCGGCGGTGTAGGCCTCTCGATCATTCTCGTGTTGATTCGCGAGCGCCTGCTTGAGTTCGACGTAGCCGCCGGCCAGCGCCGGATCGCGTCGCAACGCATCGCGAAAGGCCAGGCGGTCTCTCCACGGCACGCCCTCGTGGACGACGATGTGCAGATGATGCGTGCGGTGTCCGTTTCTCCATCGCATCAGCCAGCGGCGGTCCGCGAGCGTGGCGTTGAATTCCTTCGACGTCGTGTAGCCGTGCTCGCAAAGCCGGTCGACCAGCGCGTCGACGTGCTCCAGCGTTCCGACGCCGGCCAGGATGTCGATGATGGGCTTGGCGGCCAGGCCCGGCACGGTGGTGCTGCCGATGTGTTCGATCTGCACGAAGACGTCGGGCTCCAGGTCATGCAGACGATCGCGCTCTCGCTGGAAGGCATCGGCCCACGCGGGATCGAACGCGTGCAGCGCCACGGTCTCGTTGATCGCCGCCGCGAGCGACGCGTGCGCGTCGAGTTCGTCGGGTCCGTCGCGGTCGGGAATGGCGGTCATCCGTCGACCATAGCGCACCGCGCCAGGCGAGTCGCCGCTGACGGACACTCGAATTGGCGCGCGCCGCGCTGCCTCAGCGCCCGACGATGGGCGGCCCGGCCGCGGCCAGCTTGCGCTTCAGGGTCGGGATGTCCGACGTCTCGCGCATCGCCTCGCTCGCCTCGATCTCGCCGCGTCGCACGAGTTCGACGAGGCGGTTGTTCATCGGCACCCATTCGCTGGCGCCGAGGCGGTTGTCCTCGCGGATCGCGCTTTCGAGCCCGATCCAGTCGCCGCGTTCGACGTACTGCGTGACGCGGCCGGTGTTGAACAGGACGTCGGCGGCCATCAGGTAGCGCTTGCCGTCCTTCGACGGAACGAGCGCCTGGCGCACGACGGCGATGAGGTTGCCGGCCAGCACGGAACGCATGACGTCCGCGCTGGTGCCGGTGTACGAGAGGATCTTGCGCATGGTGCCGGTGACCGACTTGCCATGCGTGGTGGCGATCATCAGCGAGCCCGACTCGCCGCCCTGGATCGCCTGCTCGGCGGTCTCGGCGTCGCGGATCTCGGAGGTGAGGAGCACGTCCGGACTCATGCGCAAGGCCTCGCGCATGCCGTCGGCGAAGCTCAGCACGTCGTAGCCCACCTCGCGCTGCGTGACGATGGACTTGCGCGGCGGGATCTTCTTTTCCACCGGATCCTCGATGGTGAGGATGTGACCCGAATGCTGGCCGTTGTGCCAGTCGAGGATGGACATCGCCGTCTCGCTCTTGCCCGAACCCGTGGGCCCGGTGATGACGATGAAGCCGCTGGTGGCCTCGGTGATGGTGGACACCAGGTTGTGCGGCAGGCTCAGGTTGGTGAGCGGCGTGATGTCGGGCGGGGTGATGCGCATCACCAGCGCCAGCTCGCCGGTGCCGTGCATGAACAGGCTGTAGCGCAGCGAGTGGCCGCCGCGGCCATCCAGCCGGATGTTGACCGAGCGCTGGCGCGCCAGCACCGGCTTGATGCGCGTGTCCCAGTAGTCCTGCACCGACTGCTGCTGTCCGTGCGCGTCGCGATGCTGGCGCGCGGCACCGTCGACGTAGCCCGCCAGGTAGGTGACGATGTGCTCGCGCGTGACGACGAACGGCGGGATGGCGTTGAACAGCTGGTGCAGCGGCAGCGTGCCGCGCGCGGACTTCGCGCGGATGACCTGGCCCTCGTGGATCATGATGTCCGTCATCGACGGCGCGAACATCAGCGCGTGCTTCACGGCGGCACCGATGCCGTGTTGCTTGTCGGTGGGCAGTTGCAGCGTCTGCTGGAGCGTGGGGATGTCGGACATGGCGGCCTGTCGGAGGGAACGCGTGTTCAGCGCGCGGGTGGAACGAAGGCGATCGCTTCGTAGGCGATGCCAGGAGCGACGAGCAATGAAGCGTGCGCCGGCGCCAACGTGGCCGGCGGCAGCGGGCGACGAGGTGGATCCGGCGCGCGCGCGTCCCGCTCGGAGAAGGGCAACGGCCCGGCCGGCATCACGTTCCAGCGCATCAGGATGGCGGCGATCCGATTGGCGTACAAGGCCGCCCGCGCCCGGGTGCGCGAGTGATACGCGCCGACGGCCGCCCACGAGTTGCCCAACTGGTCGACCTGGCGCCGGTAGTGCCAGGCCGCGACCTCGGCCGACACGCAACCGTCCCCCAGCGCCGCCGCGTCGATGCCGTGGCGGGCGAGTTCGGGCAGGTGGATGCTGTTGATCTGGAAGGCGCCGACGTCGACCGTGCCATTGGTGTTGCGGCCCAGCGCGGCGGCGCGCAGACCGCTTTCCTGCCAGCCGATGGCGCGCAGCACGTCGCCGTTGACGCGATGTCGAAGGGCGGCGTCGGCGATGCAGTCGGCGCGCGCGGCGAAGGCCAGCGCGAGCAGCAGCGTGAAGACGAAGGAGTGGCGAAGAATCGGCATGGTTTCGGGGACGAGGTCACCGGAAGGACACACCGATCGATTCTGGGTGGCGCGGCAGAAACTGCCCGGCGCCAAAGCCCGGGTTTCGGGCCTGTTCGGCGCGCGGTGGCGGAAAACCGCCGGCGCCGTCAGCGGGTCACAAGCCTCAGCGGCGATGTCCCAACGCGCGCGCCGGCAAGAACAGCAGCGCGGCGAGCAGCGCGAACACCGCGCCCACGCTGATGCCCACGAGGCGGAACGGCAGCGTCAGCAGCCAGACCAGCGGGTACAGCACGAGGGCCACCAGGGCCAGCGGCCAGCAGATGACGAACAGCAGGCACCACAGCAGGAACGTGAACATGGCGGTCTTTCGAGTGTCGAGGCCTTGGCGACCTCCGATATCGTCACGATGCGCCCGCGCGCACGGGGCGTCAATCCTGGCGCGACGAACCGCCGCGAATCGCCGACAGGCTGCAGGCCGGCCCGACGCGCGGGCTCTCGCGTGTCAGCGATCGCTCGCGTCGAATCGCGCGACGAGCGTCTTCGGCGCGGCCAGGCGCCAGCTGTTCGCGATCGCGTTGCCGACGTCTTCCAAGTCGACCGCTCGAACGTCCAGCCGGATGCCGAACCAGCCGTGGCGCGCGTTGAAGCTGGGCAGGAAGAAGCGCTCCGGATCGCGCGCCGCGCGATCGACGTTCTCGCCGAGTTCGGAGCGGCACAGCACGGCCACGACGCCGTCGCCGTGGTGGTCGTCGTGAAAGCGCGCGAACGACTTCTTGCGCACGCTGAAGTCCGCGTGCCGGCCCCAGTCGGTGTGGCGCGCCTCGGGCAGCGCGAGGCACAACGCGGTGACGCGGGCGAGCAGGGCGGGAACATCGATGGGGTCGGCGGCGATGTCAGTGGAGGCGTCCATGCCCGCGATCCTGGCGCATGACGCCGCCCAAGGCAAATGCCGGCCGGCGCGCGCAGAATGGCCCATCGTTCCAGACAAGCACCGCACATGACCGCCCTGACCGTCACCGACCTCAACCGCATGAGCGCCGACTGCCTGCCCGGCCACCTGGGCATCGTCATCGGGCACGCCGACGCCACGCAGGTGCGCGCCGAGATGCCCGTCACGCGCACGCTGATGGCGCCCAACGGCTACCTGCACGCGGGCAGCGTGGTGACGCTGGCCGACACGTCGTGCGGCTACGCCTGCGTCGTCAACCTGCCGGACGGCGCGACCGGGTTCACGACGATCGAGCTGAAGTCCAACTTCCTCGGCACGGCGCGCGAGGGCACGCTGGACTGCGTCGCGACGGCGACGCACCGCGGCCGCACGACCCAGGTGTGGGACGCGGTGGTTACCCATCGCGAGTCGGGCAAGACCATCGCGCTGTTCCGCTGCACGCAGATGATCCTGTGGCCGCAATCGGCCTGACAGGACGCGCGCCATGACCGCTCCGCGCCGCCTCGTCGAGATCCGCGCCTACCGCCTGTTGCCCGGCACCCGGGACGACTTCCACGCGGCCGTCACCCGCCGCGCGCTGCCGATGGTGCGCGCGTACGGCATGGACGTGGTGGCCCACGGCCCCGTGCCGAACGACGCCAACGGCTATTTCCTGGTGCGCTCGTTCGCGAACCTGGCGGAGCTCACCGCACAGGAGGACGAGTTCTATGGCTCCGCGGCGTGGCGCGAGGGCCCGCGCGAAGCGCTGGTCTCGCGCATCGAGACCTACGTGGATACGTTGCTGTGGCTGGGGGATGCGGCCATCGCCGATTTGCGCGACGGCAATGCGCCGTCGTCATCGGGAGCCTGAGTGCGCCGGGCACGGGCCTGGGCGTGTACCCGCACAGGCGAGTCAGCGTGAACGCCGGCATGCGTCCGCTCGCGCGCGCATGCGTGCGTGGGCGCAGCGCGTGCGTGACGCCGGCGCGCGCGCCGCGGTCTTCAGCTGGCGGGTGCCTGGTCGTTGGCCGCGCCTGGCGCGGCCTCGTCCGTCGGAGCAGCGCCGTCGTGGGCGTCGGGCTTGTCGCCCGGCGTCCGCTTCTGTGCGGCCTTGTCTTCCTTCTTGCGCTTCTTCTCGAGCTCGCGCTGGCGTTTCTCGTATTGGTAGTTCGGCTTCGCCATTGTTTCCTTTCCGTGGACATCTCACGATACCCCATCGGCGAGGTGTCGGGCGAAAAGGCCTGATCTCGACGGCAATCGGGCGCATTTCGGGCCCGATTGCCGCGCCGTGCAGCGCCTGGCGTGGTGGGAGCGCGACGGGTTCGTTCAGGCCGCGTCCGGCGGGGCGGCCTGGTCGCACTTGCGGCAGCCCAGCGTGCGTCCCAGGGCCGACTGGCGGCCTTCGGCGGACTGCGTCCAGGGCCGGTTGGTCCAGGGCGGATCGTGGCGCACGTGCTGGAAATGGCCGCACGCGAGTTCGGCCACCCAGTCGGCGTGCTCGTCGAGGTGGAAGCCCGTGATGGGCTGGTCCATGTCGAGAAGAGCGTCAGGGCTTGGCGGCGGAGGCGGCGAGCGCCTGCAGCGGCGCGGCCGGCGCCTCGCAACCCAGCGTCTGGCCGACGCCCTTGAGGAACGCGCGACGCACGGATCCCGCGGCGATGGCGGCGGCCACTTCCTTCGAGTGGCGCTCGGCGCCGTCGAGCTTGCGGACCCAGCCGCGGAACGGGATGACGCTCTCGGCGGCGCCGCGCAGGGCGTCGTTGGCCGCGTCGCCCACCATGTTGGTGCCGCGCTCCACGAGGCCGGGGTTGGTGGCGGTGGGCGGGGTGTCGAGGTCGGCGCCGAGCGCGCCGTCGAGCGCTCGCACTTCGTTGGCGAGGTCGGGGCACGCGCGTTGCGCGGGCAGGGCGTATGGCGCCTTGACGGCCGCCAGCAGCACCGCCGGGATCTTTTCCTGCACCAGGTTGAGGTCGGCCAGCGGCGCCTCGACAGCCTTCTGGATCTGGATGCCTTCCTTGGCCGCGCCCTTGGCGGTGTCCGGCGAGGAGGCGCAACCGGCGAGCGACAGCGCCAGCGCGGCGCTCGCGAGCGTGAATGCGGTAGAGGTGTTCATCGCCCGCAGGGTATCAGTGTTCGGCCGGCGGTCGAGCAGAGACGCGCGCCCGCCAGCGCAGCAGGCCGACCGCGTAGGTCACGTAGTAGCCCGCGAGCGTGCCGAAGATCGCCATCGTGAGCGGGCTCGTGCCCAGTTGCAGGGACTGCGGGTCGAAGCGCTGTCCCATGGCCGCGAGCGTCACGACGCGGTAGCCCAGGCGCACCACGAACAGCAGCGACAGCGCGATGCCCAGGTGCGCGTTGGGCGTGTAGAACAGGCCCGCCGGCGTCGCCTCGAACTTCGTCAGGCGCGTGCCGAGCAGGCCCAGCGCGATGCCCAGCGCCGCGCCTGCCGCCACCGCCGCGCCCGTCATCGGGTGCAGCAGTTCGCCGGTGAGCACCAGCGCGAGCAGCAACGGAAACACGACGACCGTGATCCACGGCCGGATGACGGACAGCCGCTGGCGGCCGATCACGCGGCGGATGCGCGAATACACGCGCCAGGCCACGAGCGCGACGAGGGCGACGATGAAGAGGAGGTGGGTATCGATGGCGTCAGGCATGGCGCATCGTAGGCGAGCCGGCGTCGGGCAGCAGCCGCGCCAGCACGACGCCCGCCAGCACGCCCAGGCCATACGCGACGAGGTTCCGCCACGAGAACACCTGGCCCAGCAGCAGGTGGCCGATCGTGGTGTGGCGGAACGCGACGAGCCACGGCGCCTGCCACAGCTTGGCGACCTCGACGACGAGGCAGGTGAGGGCCGCGAGCGCCGCGATCTCGCGCAAGCGGGCGCGCGGGCGCAACGCGCACCAGCCGAAGACCACCATCGCCGCCCACAGCGCGTCGCCCGGGTACTTGCCGAGCGCGTCGGGCAACGCGCCCGTCCAATGGCGCGACGCGAGGCCCAGCGCGATCGTGGCCGCCATCGCCGCGATCGCGGCCAGCCGTCGTCTCGACGTGGCGTTCATGCCGCGGGACGCCGCCACTCGTAGCGCAGGTCGCCCAGCTGCATCACCGGCTCGAAGCCGCGTTCCACGACGTCGAAACCGTGGTGTTCGTAGAAGCGCTGCGCCCGGGTGTTGGTGACGAAGGTGTAGAGCCACAGCTTGCCCGAGGAAGCGGCCTTGGCGTGCTCCAGCAACCGGGTGCCGACGCCGCGTCCGAGGTGCTCGACGTGCACGTAGAGCTGCATCACCGACTCCGGCGTGAACGAGCCGAAGCCGGCCAGGTCGTCGTCCAGCAGCGCGAGCTGAACCTGCGTCTCGGTGAGCACGTGCTCGTCGAAGAAGCGCAGGTGGTCGTCCCGCGCATGGGGCACCGGCAGGCCCACGCCGTGCGCGAAGCTGGCGCGCCACAGGTCGACGAGGCGTTCGCGGAATTCGGGGCGGTAGGTCGTGAGCTGGACGGTGCGGGTCATGGGTCGGCAGGCGCGGAATGCGGCATTTTCCGGGTTTTCGCGCGGCCGTTCCGAATCCGTTCGACGACGTGCGGCGCAGGGCTTGCATTGCCCACCCGCCGGCCCTAGACTGTATTTAATCACAGCGTCCGATGGCGGCCGAAACCGGCCGATGACTCACCGCCACGACACGCACTGCACCCGGCTCTCCGGGCGTCAGCGCCTCCCGGCGCACCCCATCGCGCGCTTACCGGCGCGCCTCGTCGTCCCGCGGGTCGCTTCGGCCTCCCGCCTCGTTCCTGCGGTGCGCCGACGCCGCGTCGACTCCTCGCCATCGTTCCTTGCCCGCACCGTCGCGCCGGTCGGGCCGCCACCGTCTCTCGCCATGGCCACGCTCCCTGCCTACGCCGAACTCCACTGCCGCAGCAACTTCAGCTTCCTCACCGGCGCCTCGTCGCCGGAGGAACTGGTGGACCGCGCCGCCGCGCTGCGCTACGCCGCGCTCGCCGTCACCGACGAGTGCTCGTTCTCGGGCGTGGTGCACGCCTACGAGCAGGCCAACGAACGCGGGCTGCATCTCATCATCGGCACCGAGATGCGGCTGGAGGCCGGCGTGGGCGGCGTGCCCATGCGCCTGGTGCTGCTGGCCACCACGCGGCGCGGCTACAGCAACCTGTCGCAGTGGATCACGCTGGCGCGCCGCCGTGCCGAGAAGGGGCGCTACGACGCCCGCACCAGCGACCTGGAAGGCCGCGTGCCGACGCTGCCCAACCTGGCCGGACTGCCCGATTGCCTGGTGCTGCTGCTGCCCACCACCGGCCCGGTGCCGCTGGGGACCACGGGGCCGGTCGTGGCGAATGGCGGCGGTGCGGCGGTCGCGGCGTCGTCGTCGCGTGACGGGGCCGAGGCCGAGGCGGCGCCGGCGAACGCCCAGTTGTCCGGCTTGGGCGTCATCGCCGCCGCGCGGGCGAGCGCGGCGGCGGCCATCGCGTCCACCACGCCGGGCGCGGGACGCCCGCGCGGGCGCGACGCGCGCGAGGCCCGCGATGGCCCGTCGGGCGACGGCCCGCTGGAACCGTCGGCACCGCTGAAGCTCGCCGCAGGCAAGCCGGGCGGCAGGCGTGCCGCCAGGCCGACGGCACCGCCGCGTCCGTCCACCGTGCTGTCGTTCGAGTCGCTGCTGGCGCAGGCGCAGTGGGTCAAGAACTGGTTCGGCCTCGATCGCGCCTGGCTCGCCGCGCCCTTGCTCATGCAGGGCGACGACGACGAGGTGCGCGAACGCGTGCGCGCCGTGGCCGCCGCCACGAGCCTGCGCATCACCGCGGTCGGCGACGTGCTGATGGCCACGCGCGCCGCCAAGCCCTTGCAGGACATGCTCACCGCCACGCGCCTGCAGCGTACCGTCGCCGAATGCGGCCACGCGCTGTCGCCCAACGCCGAGGCACACCTGCGCGGGCGGGCGCGCCTGCAGGCCGTGTACGACGCCGACTGGCTCGCCGAGACGGTGGCCATCGCCAAGCGGTGCGAGTTCTCGCTCGGGGAGCTGAAGTACGAGTATCCGCAGGAGATCGTGCCGAAGGGGCAGACGCCCGCCAGTTGGCTGCGCTCGCTCACCGAGGCGGGCGCGACACGACGCTTTCCCGCCGGCGTTCCCGCCAAGGTGAGCGGCCTGATCGAACACGAACTGGACCTCATCGCGCACTTGCGCTACGAGGCCTATTTCCTCACGGTGGCGGACATCGTCGCCTGGGCACGGCGCCAGGGCATCCTGTGCCAAGGGCGGGGCAGCGCCGCCAACTCTGCGGTCTGCTATTGCCTGGGTGTCACCGAGGTCGATCCTGACCGCGCCGACGTGCTGTTCGAGCGCTTCATCAGCAAGGAGCGCGGCGAGCCGCCCGACATTGATCTCGACTTCGAGCACCAGCGGCGCGAGGAGGTCATCCAGTACCTCTACCGGAAGTACGGCCGTCATCGCGCGGCGCTCACCGGGGTCATCATCCGCTACCGCACCAAGTCGGCGGTGCGCGACGTCGGGCGGGCGCTGGGCATCGATCTCGATCGCATCGACGCCGTCACGCGGTCGTTACATCACGTGGGCGGCTCCGCGGCCCCCAGCGCCGCATCGGAGCGGCTTGCCATCGCGCTTCGCGAGCACGGTTTCGATCCCGACTCGCGACTGGGCCACCAGTGGATCGTGCTGAGCCTGGCGCTGCGCAACCAGCCGCGCCATCTCAGCCAGCACCCGGGCGGATTCGTCATCGCCAAGGAGGACGTCGCGATGCTGGTGCCGGTGGAAAACGCGGCCATGGACAAGCGCACCGTCATCCAGTGGGACAAGGACGACCTCGACGTCCTCAAGCTGCTGAAAGTCGACATCCTCGCGCTGGGCATGCTCAGCGCGCTGCGGCGCGGGCTGCTGTTCGTCGACGCCAAGATGCGCCAGCTGATGCCGGGGCCGCCACCGCCCGGCTGGTTCGTCGAAGCCCGGCGAAGCGAGGCCGAGGCCATTCGGCGGGCAGCCGATGAGGCGATCTGCATCGCTGCCGCAACCGATTCGGCCGCCGGCCATGCGGGCAACAGCGCGACGCGACTCAAGCTCAGCGCCGACACCTTCTCCAGCGCGGGCGCGGCGGCCGACATGGGCATCGTTGCCGACTGGTCCGGTGGCCTCTGCACCGCGAGCCTGCAGGACATCCCGGCGGAGGACAAGGCCGTCTACGACATGCTGTCCCTGGGCGACTCGATCGGCGTGTTCCAGGTGGAGAGCCGTGCGCAGATGAGCATGCTGCCGCGGCTGAAGCCCGAGACGTTCTACGACCTGGTGGTGGAAGTGGCGATCGTGCGACCGGGGCCGATCCAGGGCGGCATGGTGCATCCGTACCTGAAGCGGCGCGAGAAGAAGGAGGACGTCGTCTATCCCAGCGAAGAGGCGAAGGCCGCGCTGAAGCGCACGCTGGGCGTGCCCATCTTCCAGGAGCAGGTGATGCAGTTGGCCATCCTGGCGGCCGACTTCACGCCCGGCGAGGCCGACGAGTTGCGACGCGGGATGGCCGCGTGGAAGCGCAAGGGCGGGCTCGAGCCATTCCGGGAAAAGCTGATCGGGCGCATGGTGGCGCGCAACTACGCGCCGGAGTACGCCGAGGCCATCTTCAAGCAGATCCAGGGCTTCGGCGAGTACGGCTTCCCGGAGAGCCACGCCGCCAGCTTCGCGCTGCTGGTCTACGTCAGCGCCTGGATCAAGCGCCACCACCCCGACGCCTTCCTGGCCGCGCTCCTCAACAGCCTGCCCATGGGTTTCTACGCCGCCCCGCAGCTCGTGCGTGACGCGCGTGCGCACGGCGTGGCGGTGCGTCCGGTGGACATCACCATCAGCGACTGGGAGTCCACGCTGGAACCGCAGGCGCCGCACGAGGCCGTGGCGGCGTGTCCGGAGCGCGCCATCCCCGGCGCGCAGTGCGCGGTGCGGCTGGGGCTCAACCGCGTCAATGGACTTTCCGAGGACGAGGGCCTGCGCATCATGGCTGCCCGCGCGGAGTTGCCGTTCGCCAATGTCGAGGACCTCGCGCGGCGCGCCGAGCTCGACGGGCATGCGCTGCAATGCCTGGCGGGCTCCGATGCGCTGGCGGGGCTGGTCGGCGAGCGGCGCGACGCCATCTGGGCCGTGGCGGGCGTCGACACCCGGGCCACGGCCTTGCTCAGGTCCACGCGAACCGTCGAGGACGAGGTCGCCGAGTTCGAGGCCGTGGGCCTGGGCGACGCCGTCCTGGCGGACTACAACGCGACGGGCCTGTCGTTGAAAGGCCATCCGCTGGCCCTGCTGCGACCGGCATTGGCGCCGTTCAAGGTGCAGCAGGCCGCCTTGCTCAATGCCGAGTACCGCCCGGGCCAGCTCGCGCGCGCCAGCGGTCTGGTCACGCATCGCCAGCAGCCCGGTACGGCCAAGGGCGTGGTGTTCGTGACGCTGGAGGACGAGACGGGCACCGTCAACGTGATCGTCTGGCCTGCGGTGGCTGCGGCGCAGCGCAAGCCGCTGCTGGCCGCCTCGCTGTTGACGGTCTACGGCGTGTGGCAGCGCCAGGGCGAGGTGCGCCATCTCGTGGCCAAGACGTTGGTGGACCACACGACGATGCTGCAGGGGCTGGTCACGCACAGCCGCGACTTCCACTGAGCCGCCACGCAGCCACCCGATACCACCACACCTCTCGAACGAAAGGCGCACGGTGCACGTGCAGTCGACAACAGGTCGCCTGGCCATGCGGCAGGGGCCACTCCGTGCCTCCGTGCTTCCGCGCCGCTGCGACTCTCGCTGATCAACCAGCCAGACGGCATCCGCTTCACCAGCCGCCCTCGTTGAACGACAGACGCCCACCCTCCTTGCCCGCGTATCGTCGCCGGACGAGCCGTTTGCCCACACACACACACAAGGCAGAGTTCGCTCCCGCACAGCCGCGACATCCGCTGAACACCTGCACAGCAGCCGCAACCATCACCCCCGACCAAAAGGAGCCCACCCCCGCCATCCCCCAAGTCGTGTCGCATGCCTGCGACGACCCAAGGCTTTCCCCGGTGCCTGCGCTGCATGGCGAGTCGATAATTTCCACGATGCCTCTCACGCGACGAGCCTTCGTCATGAAGCCCCACGGCTTCGCCAGCCCCGCGTCCGGCTTCTCGTCCGCTTCGGCACCTGCCCCCGGATCCTTCGCGCTAACATCCTCCAAGGACTTCCGCTCGAAATGAATCCATTGCCCGCCAGCCTCAACCCATCTCCGGTGCGTGCGTCGCACCCCTCGAATCGATGGGCGTCCGGCGAGGCGCGCGCGCGGCGGGCAAGTCCAGATGCCTTCCGTCGCTGCGGCGTCGCGAGTCTCGTGGTGGCCATCGCCTGCGCGCTGGCCTGCGCGTCCGCGCGTGCGGGCACGGCCGAAGGCTACGAAGCCGGGCGTCGCGGCGACTACGCCACCGCGCTGCGCGAGTTCCAGCCGGCTGCCGACAAAGGCGACAAGGACGCGCAACTCGCGCTGGCCGACATGTACCTGCGCGGGTATGGCGTCACGGCCGACCCTGCCGTCGCCGCACGCTGGTTCCGCAAGGCCGCCGAGCAGGGCGACCCGCGCGCGCAGACCAACCTCGGCTTCCTCTACGAGCAGGGCAAGGGCGTCGCGCGCGATTTCGAGGAGGCCGCCAAGTGGTACCGCAAGGCGGCCGACCAGGGCGAGCCCACCGCGCAGAGCAACCTGTCGTACATGGCGCTGATCGGCCGCGGCATGCAGCAGGACGACATGCAGGCCGCGCACTGGGCCTCGCTGGCCGCGCAGCAAGGCCTGGCCGTCGCGCAGTACCGGCTGGGCGTTTTCTACACGAACGGCCAGGGCGTCGAGCGCGACGACACCACCGCGCTGCGTTGGTACAAGGCCGCCGCCGACCAGGGCGATGCGCGGGCGCAGAGCGCGCTCGGCTGGGTCTACAGCGAAGGCCGCGGCGCAGCGCGCGATCCGGCCGCGTCGCTGCGCTGGCTGCAGCTGTCGGCGGCGCAGGGCGACCCCACCGCCGAACACAACCTCGGCATGGCGGTGCTCAACGGTCGCGGCATCGCGCGCGATCCGGCCGCGGCCGAACGCTGGATCCGCAAGTCGGCCGAGTCCGGCTACGCGCCGGCGCAGGTCAGCCTGGGGCTCATGTACGCGGCCGGCGACGCCGTCATCGCCGACGAGAAGCAGGCCGTCGAGTGGTACCAGAAGGCCGCGGCGCAAGGCAACGCGTCGGGCCAGAACAACCTGGGCTGGATGCTCGCCAACGGCCTGGGCGTCGCGCGCGACGACGCCGCGGCCCTGCGCCAGTTCCGCCTCGCCGCCCGCAAGAGCAACGCGTTCGCCATGGACAACCTGGGCTGGATGGCCGAGGAAGGCCGCGGGCAGGCGGTCGATCCCGCCGAGGCGCAGCGCTGGTATCGCCTCGCCGAGGGCCGCGGCAACGCGCCCGCGCGCAACCACCTCGCGCTGCTGTACGCGCGCGGCAAGGGCGTCACGCGCGACGACGCCGCGGCGCTCGGCGGCTTCCGCGCCGCCTCCGCGCAAGGCCTCGCGCCCGCGCGCCACAACCTGGGCTACATGGTGGCCAACGGCCTCGGCGGCCTCCCGCGCGCCGACCTCGCCGCCGGCGTCGCCTTGCAGAGCCTCGCGCGCGAGGCCTCGCCGCCCAGCGCGGAGGAACTGCCCACCGTCGATCCGGCGCGCCTGACTCCGGCCGAGCGCGCGCGCAGCGCCCAGATGCTGGCCGCGTTCAAGGGCAACCCCAACGTGCTCCAGGTGCTCGACTCGATGGCCGGCGCGCCCGGCACCACGACCCTGGGCGCGGCCACGCCCACGGCCGGCAGCGCGGGCAACGGCACCGACGCCAACACCGTCGCGCCGCCGTCGGCCACGCAGCGCTGATCCTCGCCAAGACATGGCGTCCCGGTCTCGCAGCGTCGCCGGCGCCGCAGTCGTCCTGCTGCTGCGTCCATTCATCCTGATCTGGACTCGCATGACCCGCCGCGACCGCCGCGAATACGGCCTGACCCCCGAGGATCGCGCCTTCGAGATCGCCCGCAAGATGGGGCCGGGCAACGTCGCCCGCGTCGATGCGGCGCTCGCCAAGGTCGACGATCCGGACGATCGCGTGCTGGGCGCCATCGTCTTCCTGTCGCACACCGCGGAAAGCGTCGAGGCGATGGTCGCCCTGGCCAACGAGGATCGCCCTCGGCTGCTGAACGCGGCCCAGGTCAAGGAAGAACGCGGCTAACGGAGGCCGGGCCTCGCTAAACTGGGCACATGCTCCTGCTCCTGTCGCCCGCCAAGTCCCTCGACTACGAATCCCCGCTGCCCGACCCCGTGCAGGCCGCCCGCGCGGCGCTCAAGCCCGCCGCCACCGCACCGCAGTACGCCGCGCAGGCCGCCGAGCTCATCGCCACGCTGCGCACGAAGTCGGTGGCCGACATCGCCGACCTGATGCACCTGTCCGACGACCTCGCCAAGCTGAACTTCAAGCGCTACAAGGCCTGGTCGACGCGCGCCACCGAGCGCAACAGCCGCCCCGCGATGTGGGCGTTCGACGGCGATGTCTACGACGGCCTCAAGGCGTCCACGCTCAACGACGCCGAGATCGCCTGGGCGCAGAAGCACGTGCTGATGCTCAGCGGCCTGTACGGCGTGCTGCGGCCGCTCGATCGACTGCAACCCTATCGCCTCGAGATGGGCACCGGCCTCGCCACCCAGCGCGGCAACTCGCTGTACGCGTGGTGGGGCGACACGGTGGCCGCGCACATCAACAAGCTGCAGGCCAAGGAGCGCGATCCGCTGGTGATCAACCTCGCGTCGCAGGAATACTTCAAGGTCACGCAGGCCAAGGCCGGGCGCGACAAGGTGCTGAAGGCGCGCGTCGTCGAATGCGTGTTCGAGGACTGGAAGGACGGCAACTACAAGATCGTCAGCTTCTTCGCCAAGCGCGCCCGCGGCATGATGGCGCGCCATGCGATCGAGCGGCGCGCCGAGACGCCCGAGGCGCTGCTCGATTTCACCGAGGACGGCTACCGCCACGCCCCGCGCGCGTCGGAGCCCGACCGTCTGGTCTTCCGCCGCCGCCAGGCCTGAAGACTCGGGCGATAAAACGCCCGCGACACGTCAGCCCCGCGGTTTTCACCAGAAGTTGCACGATAGGGAACCGAAACCGAGGGATTCCCGCCCGACTCGACCGTGGCACGCTGCCAGAATAGGGGCACTTGCCGGACGGTCTCCCGCTCGGCACCGCCAAACTTTCGACCGCATTCGGAGTCGACGCCCATGTCATCGCAAACGAGCACCAAATCCGACGCCGCCCAACAGCGTCAACAGTACATCTCGGTGGAACTCCGCCAGTGGATCATCGCGCAGGCCCAGGCGGGCGTGGCGCCGGAGACGGTGCTCGAGGCGATGAAGTCCAGCGGCTGGCACGAGGACGTCGCCATCAAGGCGCTCGAGGAGACCCTGCGCGGCCACCTCGAGCAGCAGCAACAGGCCAAGAACCCCGCGCTGGCCGAGGCCACCGCCATCACCCAGGCCGTCGCCGCCCCGCAGAACCACGAGCCCCAGCCGGTGCCCGTGCCCGACGCCCGGGTGGCCGATTCGCCCAGCAAGCTGCGCGTGCTCGACCGGGACGTCACGGTGCTGGCCAACATGAAGCTGCCCCGCGTGCTCGTGTTCGGCAACTTCCTGTCGGACCAGGAGTGCGACCAACTCATCGCGCTGGCCGGCCCGCGCATGGCGCGCTCCGAGACGGTGGACAACGTCACCGGCGGCAGCGAAGTCAACGTCGCCCGCACCAGCCGCGGCATGTTCTTCGAGCGCACCGAGACCGACCTGATCGCCCGCATCGAGCGGCGCATCGCCGCGCTGCTCGACTGGCCTCTCGAGAACGGCGAAGGCCTGCAGGTGCTGCACTACAAGCCGGGCGCCGAGTACAAGCCGCACTACGACTACTTCGACCCCGTGCACCCCGGCTCCGCGCCCATCCTCAAACGCGGCGGCCAGCGCGTCGGCACCGTGCTGATGTACCTGAACACGCCGACCAAGGGCGGCGGCACCACGTTCCCCGACGTCGGCTTCGAAGTGGCGCCCATCAAGGGCAACGCCGTCTTCTTCAGCTACGACCGCGCGCACGTCAACACGAAGAGCCTGCACGGCGGCGCGCCCGTCATCGAGGGCGAGAAGTGGGTAGCGACGAAGTGGCTGCGGGAACGCGAGTTCGTCTGAGGCGCACCGGCCTCGAGCGAGGCGGGGCCTGACGCCGGTCGACGCCCACCGCCTGGACGGCTACCTGCAGGCCATCGCCCGCTGAAGGACGACGGCACGTCGTTTTGCTGTGTCCATCTCGGCACCGGCGAGCTGGTCGGCAAGGCGGCGGAGGTCGAGAGGCTGTTCGGCTTCGAGCGGGGCAGCGTCCGACTGGCGTCAGAGAGGCCGGCACTCACCGCCGAGAACCTGCCGCAGTCGCTGGAACGATGGTGCCTCGACCGGATCCGGCCGATGGATGACTTGCAGGTCGACCGGCGCCTGGTGTCCGGACTGGCCGATGAACTCGCCGATCTCTTCCAGCAGGCGCCGGCCTGGCATTCGGTCGCGTGCTCCGACGCGAGCGTGGCCTTCAGCGCCCGCATGGGGGTCACCTGGACGATCTACGTCGTCGGCCTCGAGGTCGGCTGGTGCGCCATCCACTGCGCGTGGGACGACTGATTCGAGGCGACGTCCAGGGCTCAGAGGCCGTGCCGCATCACCACCAGGTAGCGCGCCGCCGACGGCCCGTCGTTGCAGAACGCGCGCGCCTGGTCGGCCGCGATCCGCGCGCAGTCGCCGGGGGCCAGGTCGAACACGCGGTCGCCCACCTCCAGCCGCAGCTGGCCTTCCAGCAGCACGACCTGCTCGTCCGCCAGGAGGTTGTCGGCGGCCTCGAAGTGGATGCGCGCGCCGGCAGGCAGGTCGATCGCGACCACCTCCGTGTCGCCTTCGTCGCCGGTCGGCGAGACGAGGCGTCGGACGTAGCCGGTCGACGGGTCGCGCCACTGTGACTGTTCGTCGACGCGCCTGACGGCCGCGCGAACGCTCGCGCGATCGCTCATCAGCGACGTCAGGCTCAGGCCCATGGCGTCCGCCAGGCGGGCGAGCAAGACGGCGGTCGGGCTGCTCTCGCCGCGCTCGATCTTCGAGATCATCGCGCGGCTGACCTTGGCGCGGTCGGCCAGTTGCACCAGCGTCCAGCCGCGCCGCGCGCGCTCTTCGCGAACGCGGCGCGAAATCAGGGTTTCCGGAGACGAAGGGTCGGGGTTCTTGTCCAACATAGTGGAAGTCTACTATAGTGGAACGCATGGATCGAATCGCCGCTTCTTTCGTCATGAACATCGCTCTCGAAAATCCGCACCAGGCCGAGGTCGTCGCGCTGATCACGCAGCTCGATGCCTACCAGCGCCCGCTGTATCCCGAGGAGAGCTTCCACGGCATCGACATGGACGCGCTGTCCGGTCCCGGCGTGCTGTTCGCGGTGGCGCGCGCCGCCGACGGTGGCGAGGCCATCGGCTGCGGTGCGCTCGTCGTCGGCGACCAGTACGCCGAGGTCAAGCGCATGTTCACGCTGCCCGCGCAGCGCGCAAAAGGCGTCGGGCGCGCGTTGCTGGCGTTCCTGGAGGAGGGCGCGCGAGCGCGCGGATGCACGCGGTTCACACTCGAGACGGGCTACCTGCAGACGGACGCCATCGCGCTGTACGAACGCATGGGCTATCGGCGGACGGGGCCGTTCGGCGACTACGTCGATGATCCGAACAGCGTGTTCATGGGCAAGGGCGCGGGCGTCGCGCTCGAGCCGCCGCGACAGGCCGAGGTCATCGCCCTCATCGCCGAGCTCGACGCCTACCAGGATTCGCTCTATCCCGCCGAGGCGCGCTACGCCCTCGACCTCGATTCACTGGCCGCGCCGAACGTACTGTTCGCCGTCGCGCGCGACGGCGACGGCCGCGCCACCGGATGCGGCGCCATCGTGCTGTGCGACGCGTACGGCGAACTCAAGCGCATGTTCGTCCGTCCGGACGTGCGCGGCAGCGGCACGGCGCGGCGGATCGTCGCGCTGCTCGAGTCGACGGCCCGCGTACGCGGCTGCACCACGATCCTGCTGGAGACCGGCCCGCACTCGACCGAGGCCCTGGCGTTCTACGCGAAGCAGGGCTACGGCCGCTGCGGGCCGTACGGCGACTATCCCGACCATCCGCTGAGCGTCTTCATGCGCAAGCAGTTGGCCGACTGACGCTCAGGCCGCCTCGACGCGATTGCGGCCGCCGCTCTTGGCCGCGTACAACGCGCGGTCGGCGCGGTGGAACAGCGCGTCGACCGTGTCCTCCGGTTGCCACGACGCCACCCCGAAGCTGGCCGTCAGCGCCTTCATCGTGCCCTCGAACGGCAGGTTGATGCGCTCGCGCGCGCGTTCCGCGAGCGTGCGCGCGCCGGCGAGGTCGGTGTCGGCCAGCAGCAGGCAGAACTCCTCGCCGCCGTAGCGGAAGGCGCGGTCGGGTTCGCGCAGCACGTCGGCGAGGCGCTCGCAGAACGCCGCGAGCGTGGCGTCGCCGACCGCGTGGCCGTGGGTGTCGTTGATGAACTTGAATCGGTCGACGTCCACCATCACGATGGCGAACGCGCGCTGCGTGCGGCGCGCGCCCGCGAAGGCCTGCGCGACCTGCTCGTCGAGCGCGCGGCGGTTGGCCAGGCCGGTGAGGTCGTCGGTGCGCGCCTGCAGGCGCACCTCGGCCTCGGCGCGTGTCTTGCACATCAGCACGAAGCCGAGGTTGGTGGCGACCAGGTAGACGAAGCCGAACACGTAGATCGGCACCTGCCAGTCGTTGGCGGCGTCGAGCACGAGGTTCGATTCGCCGATGCGCAGCAGGGCGAAGGCGCGCAGCGGGAGCACCAGGCCCATCACCGCGTAGAACACGGCCACGACGCGCTGCACGCGCGCGGTCTCGGGCCGCGTGGCGCGCCACAGCGTCGCCGCGTTGAGCCACTCGTAGCCCGCGTACGCGAAGCCGTTGAAGATCGCGGCCCAGGCCACGTGCTCGCCGGTGACGGCGCCGGCGATGGTGACGGCGGCCACCATCGCGCCCAGCCAGCGCCGGTCGACGCCGCGGCCCGCGAACGTGCGGATCGCCATGAAGAACAGCGCGACCCCGATCGCGCCCGCGAGGTTGGCCACCAGCCCGGTCACCGTGGCCGACAGGCCGCCGGCGGGCGTCGCGAGCACCAGGTAGGCGAGCGCCTGGCTGGTGATCGCCCAGCGCCACAACCGCATGCCGTTGCCGCGGTCGGCGTCGCTGCGCGAGACCCACAGCATCGCGGCGGTGGCAGCAAGAAGGCAGGTCTGGCCGAGGAAGAGGGTGTGCAGATCCAAGAGTCGGCTCGAACGTTCCATGCCGTCAACCGGCAAGCCTTCGATTCTCTTTCGACCGCGGATCGGACGCTGGTGCGGGACGTGCAGTAATCGACGAAGGGGGCGGATTCGTAACAAGAAGAACACCGTGCGAGGGACGAGTTGGCCCGGTGTCAGGTCTTGCGTTTTGCGGCGTCAGGTCTTGCGTTGTTGCGCTGGCGCTGACGCGCTCGTGGATCAGGTCTCGCACGGTGCGGGGTCAGGTCTTTGAATCGCGCACTCGCGAATCCGATCGCGGCTGGCGTTGGTCGGCGACGAATCTCTTATGGCTCGGATCGGTGACTGGCACCGCGTTCCGGATCGCGAAACGGCGTGACTGACACCGCCTTCCAGATTGCGAAACAGGCGTGCCTGTCACCGTGAGGGGTATCGGTGGCACGGGCTCGTCCTGGAAGTGCACGATTCAAGACCCCAGTCGCGAGCGACTTCCAACGATGCAAAACGCAAGACCTGACACCGCAACACGCAGGTCTTGAACGGTGCCGGGTCAGGTCTTTGAATCGCGCACTCGCGAATCCGATCGCGGCTGGCGTTGGTCGGCGACGAATCTCTTATGGCTCGGAAAGGTGACTGGCACCGCGTTCCGGATCGCGAAACGGTGTGACTGACACCACGTTCCAGATTGCGAAACAGCGTGCCTGTCACCGTGAGGGTATCGGTGGCACGGGCTCGTCCTGGAAGTGCACGATTCAAGACCCCAGCGGCGAGCGACTTCCAACGACGCAAAACGCAAGACCTGACACCGCCCACGCCTCAATGAAAAAGGCCCGCCGGCAATCGCCAGCGGGCCTTCTCGTGAAGCAAGCGCGATCAGCGCTTGTTCGACGATCCCTTGGGGCCCGAGGTCAGCGCCGGACGCTGGCCGCCGCTGCCTTGCGGACGGCCACCGCCACCGCCGGCCGGACGACCGCCGCCGTTGCCGCCACCGCCACCGCCGGCAGGACGCGCACCGCCATGCCCCGCGTGCGCGGGACGCGCGCCCGCGTGCGAGCCGGACGGCCCTTGCGGACGCGGCGCCGGACGGCCACCGCCGCCATTGCCGCCACCACCACCGCCGCCACCGGGACGGCCCTGGCCTTGACCCTGGCCACGGCCGCGATCACCGCCGCCGCCGCCATTGCCACCGCGCGCGTGATGCCCGCCACCGCCACCGCCGCCGCCATTGCCACGACCGGAGGACGACGACCCGCGCACGCCGATCGACGTGCGACCCAGCACGATGGGCTCGGCGCGTTCGCTCGGATCCGGCTCGAAGCCCGCGACGATTTCCTTCGGGATCGGACGCTTGATCAGCTTCTCGATGTCCTTCAGGAAAATGTCCTCGTCCACGCACACCAGCGAGACGGCACGACCTTGCGCGCCCGCGCGGCCGGTGCGGCCGATGCGGTGCACGTAGTCTTCGGGCACGTTGGGCAGCTCGAAGTTGACGACGTGCGGCAACTGGTCGATGTCGATGCCGCGCGCGGCGATGTCGGTCGCGACCAGCACCTGCAGCGTGCCGGCCTTGAACTCGGCCAGCGCGCGGGTGCGCGCCGTCTGGCTCTTGTTGCCGTGGATCGCCATCGCGGTGATGCCGTCG
>FSXQ01001637.1_pt1 | contig 39170 bp, 40 predicted proteins | sample 1638011 | NCBI WGS metagenome assembly FSXQ01 (sample SAMEA3914789, study PRJEB12502) | metagenome | biome: forest; material: soil | place: Canada | collected 2011-07-03 | depth 0.3 m | reverse complement strand
CTTGAACACCGGCGCGTCGCCGCGCGCATGGTCGCGCAGGAAGCGCTTGACCATGCGGTCTTCCAGCGAATGGAAGCTGATGACGACCATGCGCGCGCCGGGCGCCAGCATGCTGTAGGCCGCGTTCAGCCCCTGCTCAAGGTCTTCAAGCTCTTTATTGATGAAAATCCGGATAGCCTGAAAGGTACGGGTGGCCGGGTCCTTGCCCTTTTCGCGGGTCTTGACCGCGTTTGCCACGATACCGGCAAGCTGTCGTGTGCTTGAAATTGGTTCGACTGCCCGGCGAGCAACAATCGCCTTTGCAATCTGAAAAGCAAACCGTTCTTCCCCATAATTGCGTATCACCTTTTCCAGTTGTTGTTCGGTTTCCGTGGCCAGCCAGTCGGCCGCGGAAACCCCGCGCGTGGTATCCATGCGCATGTCGAGCGGTCCGTCGTTGCGAAAGCTGAAACCGCGCGCGGCGTCGTCCACCTGCGGCGAGGAGATGCCCAGGTCGAGCAGGATGCCGTCGACCTGGTTGACGCCGCGTGCGGCCAGCGCCGTGTCCATGGTGGCAAAGCTGTCGTGGACGATGGCAAAGCGCGGGTCGGCGATCTGTTCGGCCGTGGCGATGGCTTGCAGGTCCTTGTCGAAGGCGACCAGGCGCGCATTGGCGCCCAGCTGCGACAGGATCAGGCGGCTGTGGCCACCGCGGCCGAAAGTGCCGTCGACGTAGATGCCGTCGGCGCGCGCGCCCGTGAGGCCGAGCGCCTCCACGGCTTCATCGAGCAGCACCGTCCGATGCTGAAAGTCGGGCACCGCCACTGTTGTCATCGGGGCGCCTCAGAAAGAAAAATTGGATAAGACATCGGGCATCGGGCCGGCGACGGCCTCCTGCTCGTCCTGGGCCAGCTTGGCCGCGTCCCAGATCTCGAAATGGGTGCCCATGCCCAGCATCATGACGTCGCGCGTGAGGCCGACGGCGCTGCGCAGTTCGGGCGAGACGAGGATGCGGCCGGCCGAGTCGAGTTCGACATCGCAGGCATTACCGAGGAAAATACGCTGCCACGCGCGCGCCGACATGGGCCAGGCGGCGATCTGGTCGCGGTGGGATTCCCAGACGGGACGGGGGAACAGCAGCAGGCAGCCATGGGGATGGCGCGTCAGCGTGAGGCGGCCTTCGCACTGGACGGCGAGAGCGTCACGATGCTTGGCAGGAATAGCCATCCTGCCTTTCACATCGAGATTGATTGATGACGCGCCTTGAAACACGAGTTTGCCTTGCCTCAGAAAATGAATGAATCGGTGTTTGGGCGCCGTGAGTCGTGGATTTCTCCCACAAAACTACACTTTTCGACACAGTTGCCCACTTTAGAGGAAGCCTTGAGGGCGGTCAAGCGCTTTCAAGCGTGCGAAATAGGAATTTTGCCAATGAAGTCAAGGACTTAGCGCAATTCCTTGAAGCGGCCTCAAGATAAAATACGTCGATAAATTAGGCACTTACAAATAACCGTTAATGTTGTATCTCATCTGTACACATGGGTTTCGCCCGTTTTCAGGAGCGTTAAAATATTTGCATGCGTCTGATTTTCAACAACATTTTTGGAAAACGACGCGAGCGGGGAGGATGGGCGACGGGGGCGCGCAGGCGCGCGCTGCGGACGGGTGCTGTAGCGGAAATTGGAAAACGTTTACCTTGGCGCGGAATGCCCGTATTATTCGCTCGTGAATATGGGATATCACCATGATGAATAATAATGCAGGCGCGCCCAGATGCAAGGCCGCACTGCCGTTCAAGGGCAAGCGATGCCGTCAACGTCGAGCTTCATGCTGTCAACCAGGCTGATCTTGCGTGGAAAGCGCCGCCTGAAGCGCGTGCGCCAGCGCGGCGTTGCCGTCGTCACCGCCCTGCTGGTGACGGCGCTGGCCGTCACGCTCGTCACCGACTTGTTCTGGCAGCAGCAAGTGCAGCTGCGCGGCCTGAGCGGACAACGCCAGCGCCTGCGGGCCAAGCTGGTGCTGCGCGGGGCGCTCGACGGCGCCGCCGTGGCCTTGCGCGAGTCAGCGACCACGCAAGGGGGCGCAACGACTGCCGACGGCGCCTGGGCACGCGCTACCGAAACGGGGCGGCCGGACACGGCCGGCACGGACGAGGATGCCGCCAATATCGGCGACGATGCGGCGATATCCCAGCAGATCATCGATGCGCAATCGCGCTTCAACGTGCGCAACCTGGCCAAGGGAGGAGCGATCGACCCCTACGCGCAGGCGTCATTTGTGCGCCTGCTGACCACGCTGGGAGACGATCCCGCGCTGGCGGGCGTGGTGGCGCGCGCACTGCTGCGCAGCGCGGCGGGCGACGCAGGCGCCGGCGCTGCGCCACTCGAGATCACCCACATCGACGACCTGGCCACGCTGCCCGGCATCACCCCGGCCGTGCTGGCGCGGCTGCGCGCGTTCATCGTGCTGCTGCCCGCGCCCACAGCCATCAACGTCAACACGGCACCGGCCGAGGTGCTCACGGCGGTGGCCACCTTGTCGCTACCCGAGGCGCGCGCCATGGTGCGCCAGCGCCAGCAAGCGCACTTCCGCGACACCAGCGACTTCGCCCTGCGCCTGAACAGCGCGCAAACGCTCGAAGGCGTCAGCTACGCGGTGGGCAGCGACTATTTCCTGGTCGAGACGGCAGTCCGCATGGGCAGCACGCGCCTGCGCAGCGAAGCGCTGATCGCCCATCCGAATAGCCGCAACGCGCCCACTGCCCTGCTCTGGGTGCACGAAACCTGAAACCCTTATGACAGCAGGGCCACCAGCGCGCCAGGGTGGAAGGGCCAGCCGAACAGGCCGGAAAGGCCCATGAAGACGCCGAACACGGTGGGGATCATGGCGCCGATGAACAGCCAGCGCTGGCGCGTGAGCGTGGTGATCGCCAGCAGCGCGATCGCAATGGCCAGCAGGGCGTCGGACAGGTCGAACTGGTCGTCGCGGAAGTTGGCGCTGTCGTAGTCTTTCTGGTCTTGCTCGGCCTGGGCCTTGACTTCTTCTTTCTTCTTGGCCTGGTCGTCGGCCAGCTTCTTGTAGCTGGCGATGGCACTGTCGTAGGGGGCGCGCTCGGCCGACGTGCGCCCGGCGGCGGCCAGCTCCAGCGTGACGATGGTTGAACGGGCGATCTCTTCGCGCACATTGCGCGCCTGGTAGAACGACCAGTGATCCACCTTGTTCACCTGCGCCTGCTGCATGCCCTGGCAGATATTGTCGTCCTTGACCTTGCAGATGCCCATGAAAGTGGCCAGCACGGCCACCACCACGGCTACCGACATATTGAGCTTGTCGTTGGGGCTGTCGGGTGGGGAGATCAGTTCGTTCGCTTCCATGGGCGCCTTCTATAGTGTGTCAGTGCGTTTGATCGTGAATGTCAGCCGCGCGAACGTGCCACGGCGCGCGCCCATTGTGCCATCATCTGCGCGCGCTGGTCCGCCCCGATCGATGGCAGGAAGGTGCGCTCGGCCTGCCATTGGGCGGCGATCTCCTGCTGCGAGTCCCAGAAGCCCACGGCGAGGCCGGCCAGGTAGGCCGCACCCAGCGCCGTCGTCTCGGTGACCTTGGGCCGCACCACGGGTACGCCCAGCAGATCGGCCTGGAATTGCATGAGCAGGTCGTTGCGCGCGGCGCCGCCATCGGCGCGCACTTCGGCCACGGCGCAGGCGGCGTCGTTCTGCATGGCGGCCAGCAGTTCGGCGCTTTGGTAGGCGATCGCTTCGACGGCGGCGCGCGCGATGTGGCCACGGCCCGTGCCGCGGCTCAGGCCCACCAGCGCGCCGCGCGCGTACGGGTCCCAGTGGGGCGCGCCCAGGCCGACGAAGGCCGGCACGAGGAAGACGCCGCCCGTGTCGGGCACGCTGGCCGCCAGCGCTTCGACGTCGCTGCTTTTCTCGATGATGCCCAGGCCGTCGCGCAGCCACTGGATGGTGGCGCCGCCCATGAAGACGCTGCCTTCGAGCAGATAGTCGGTACGCCCGTCGACGCGCCAGCCCACGGTGGCGAGCAGGCGGTGGTGCGAGACGGGCGGATGCGTGCCCGCGTGCATGAGCATAAAGCAGCCCGTCCCGTAGGTGTTCTTGACCATGCCGCGCGTGTGGCAGGCCTGGCCGAAGGTGGCGGCCTGCTGGTCGCCGGCGATGCCGGCAATGGGCACGGGCTGGCCGAGCCACTGGGCGTTGGCCATGCCCACTTCCTCGGCGCTGGAGACCACCTCGGGCATCATGGCGACGGGAATGCCGAACAGGTCGAGCAGGTCCTGGTCCCAGCGCAGCAGATGTATATTGAACAGCATCGTGCGCGAGGCGTTGCTCACGTCCGTCACGTGGCGGCCACTGAGCTTGAACACGAGCCAGCTGTCGACGGTGCCGAAGCACAGGGCGCCGCGCTCGGCCCGCGCGCGCGCGCCGGGCACGTGCTCGAGCAGCCAGGCCAGCTTGGTCGCGGAAAAATACGCGTCCAGTTCGAGCCCCGTGTTGTCGTGAATGAGCTTGGCCTTGCCGGCTGCGCGCAGGCGGTCGCAGTGGTCGGCCGTGCGCCTGTCCTGCCAGACGATGGCCGGCGCAATGGGCACGCCCGTCTTGCGGTCCCAGACGATGGTGGTCTCGCGCTGGTTGGCGATGCCGATGGCGGCCAGGTCGGCCGCGGACACCTGCTGCTGCGCGAGCACGGCGCGCGCGACGGCCAGCTGGCTGCCCCATATGGCGTCGGGGTCGTGCTCGACCCAGCCGGGCTGGGGAAACTGCTGGGAGAATTCCTGCTGGGCGCTGGCGACGGGATGGCCGCCGCGGTCGAACAAGATGGCGCGCGAACTGGTGGTACCCTGATCGAGGGCGAGGACATACTTTTTCATCGGTGTTCTCCCGACTGTGCAAATGGCCGCGGGCGCTATGCGCCGGGGCCGTCAATTCAAAGTGAAGCAAGCCGATAGGCCGGATTTTGTTACGGCATCCTCCCTTGCGGGGCTCTGCTATGACAGCCATTCCTCTAGGCGCAGAATTACTCCTGCGCTCAAGCTCCCTACCCGCACGCTCCGCGAGCCGCCTCAACGCGTGCCTATTTGGGATTGCTCCAGGTGGAGGTTACCGCGTTTCACCGTAACTTAATACGCTCGTCTCTGTGGCCCTATTCCTCGCCTTATACTCCGCAGCTTGCGCTGCTCGGCTTTCGGCGGACGGCCGTTAACCGTCACCCTGCTCTATGGAGTCCGGACCTTCCTCCCGCCGACGCATTACGCGCCAGCCAGCGGCTGTCTGGCCTGCTTCACGGCGCCATTGTACAGGCTGGGCGGCCGATTCTGTAATTTGGTGTCGCGTTTCGAATAGCCCGCCCGCGCACGCTCGCTTAGAATGTGCCATCGTTTCGCAAGGACCAGCCATGACCCATCCATCCCGCAGCGGCGGCCAGATCCTGGTCGACGCCCTCCAGATCCACGGCGTCGAACGCGCGTTCGGCGTGCCCGGCGAGAGCTATCTCGACGTGCTCGACGCGCTGCACGACTCCGGCATCGAGTTCGTCATCAACCGCCAGGAGGGCGGCGCCGCCTTCATGGCCGACGCCTACGGCAAGCTCACGGGCCGTCCCGGCATCTGCTTCGTCACGCGCGGCCCGGGCGCCACCAACGCGGCTATCGGCGTGCATACGGCGTTCCAGGATTCGACGTCGATGATCCTGTTCATCGGCCAGGTGGGCCTGGACTTCATGGACCGCGAAGCCTTCCAGGAAATCGACTACCGCCGCATGTACGGCCAGATGGCCAAGTGGGTCACCCAGATCGACCGCGCCGAGCGCATCCCCGAATACATCGCGCGCGCCTTCCAGGTGGCCACCAGCGGCCGCCCCGGTCCCGTGGTGCTGGCCCTGCCCGAAGACATGCTGGTCGCGCGCGCGAGCGTGGCCGATACGGGCCGCTACACGCCCGTGCAGGCCTCGCCGTCGGCGGCCCAGATCGATACGCTGCGCGCCATGCTGGCGGCGGCCCAGCGCCCCATCGTGCTGCTCGGCGGCGGCACCTGGAACGAGCAGGCCTGCGCCGATCTGGTGCGCTTTGCCGAGGCCAATGCGCTGCCGGTGGGCTGCGCCTTCCGCTTCCAGGACCTGCTCGATAACGAACATGCGCACTACGCGGGCGACGTCGGCATCGGCATCAATCCCAAGCTGGCCGCGCGCGTCAAGAACGCCGACCTCGTCATCGCCATCGGCCCGCGCCTGGGCGAGATGACCACGGGCGGCTACGCCCTGCTCGAAGCGCCCGTGCCCAAGCAGCGCCTGGTGCACATCCACGCTGCCGCCGAGGAACTGGGCAGCGTCTACCAGGCCGAATTGATGATCAACAGCGGCGCGCCGCAGGCGATGGCGATGCTGGCCGCGATGGCGCCTGTCGACGCCAGCGGCTGGCGCCACACGCCGGCAGAGGCGCGCGCCGACTACGCGGCCTGGCAGAAGCAGCCGCCCATCTTCCAGGACGGCACGGCGCCGCTCGACCTCTGGCAGGTGGTGCAGGAGCTGCAGGCGGCCACGCCGGCCGACACCATCATCACCAACGGCGCGGGCAATTACGCCACGTGGGCGCACCGCTTCTTCCGCTACGGCGCGATGCGCACCCAGCTCGCGCCCACCAGCGGCGCGATGGGCTACGGCGTGCCGGCCGGGATCGCCGCCAAGATCATCGATCCCTCGCGCACGGTGGTCACGTTTGCCGGCGACGGCGAGTTCATGATGAACGGCCAGGAGCTGGCCACGGCCGTGCAGTACCGCGCGGGCGTGATCATCATCGTGTTCAACAACGGCATGTTCGGCACCATCCGCATGCACCAGGAGCGCAGCTATCCCGGCCGCGTCTCGGGCACCGACCTGCACAACCCTGACTTCGCCGCGCTGGCCAAGGCCTACGGCGCGCATGGCGAAGTGGTCGACACCACGGCGCAGTTCGGCCCTGCGCTCGCGCGCGCGCTGGCCCACACGCGCGAGCAGAAGCTGCCCGCGCTGATCGAGCTGCGCTACGACGGCAACCTGATCACGCCGGGCGCCACGCTCGAAGCGATCCGCCAGCAGGCGCTGGCGGGCTAAGGCCGCAAGCGGCGCCTACGCACGCAGGCGCTGCTTCAGGAAGCGCATGAGCCGTCCCAGCACGGGCAGCTTTTCGTAGAGCTCCTCGGCGGCATCCCAATAGTCGCGATGCATGACCACGGCGCCTTCGCCATCGAAGCGGATGTGGGTGGCGCCGCGTATGCACTGGGGGCCGCCGCCGAGCCGCTTCATGTCGAACAAAAAATCCCAGCTCAGGAAGGCTTCCGATCCCTGGATCACGCGCGTTGTAACGACGAAACGCGGCCGCCCCACCTGGCTGAACATATGCGTGAAGATGCGCTCGATGGCGACGCGTCCGCGCACGTCGTTGAACGGGTCCTTGAAGTGGGCGTCGAACGCGTAGTTCGCGGCCAGTTCGTCAGTCAGCGTGGCCGGGTTGATGGTTTCATAGAAGCGCACCAGGCGCGCCAGTTCGAGCTCGCGGTTCATAAGCCGGTGACCTTGTGGATCAGCCAGAAGTAGGCGCGGTAAGGCAGCAGGCGCGCGATCCGCATCGCGTTGCTGAAGCCCAGCGGGAAGTGGATATGGAAGTGGCCCCGTTCGAGTCCCTCGATGAAGGCGAAGGCGGCCGCCTGCGCCGTCATCAGGCCAGGCATCTTGAAGTCGTTATTCGCCGTGAGCGGCGTCGCCACGAAGCCCGGATTGATCTGGTAGACGGCGATGCCGCGCGGGCGCAGGTCGAGGTAGAGCGACTCGCTCAGGTTGATCAGCGCGGCCTTGGTGGCGCCGTAGGCAAGCGCCTTGGGCAGCCCGCCGTAGCCGGCCACCGAAGCGACCAGGCCGATGCCGCCGCTGCCCTGGCGCAGCAGCTGCGGCAGCACCACGTCGAGGCAGTTGAAGGCGCCGCGCAGGTTCAGGTCGATCATGGCGTTGGCTGCATCGAGGTCGATCTGGTCGGCGCGCATTTCGTTGTAGCCGCCGGCGACGACGAGCACCAGGTCGATACCCCCGAAAGCGAACACGATCTGGCGCGCCGCGTCGGCCACGCTCGCGCGGTCCAATACATCGAGCGGCATGACGAGCGCGCGCACCATGCCTGCGGTGAGGCTGCGCAGCGCATCGCCGTTGCGGGCCGAGAAGGCCACGCGCGCGCCCACGTCGTGCAGCCGCGTTGCCGTGGCTGCGCCGATGCCCGTCGACGCGCCGATCACCCAGACCCGCTTGCCCTCCCAGCTCTTGATCTTGGGGTTCATGGCGCGCGCCGCTGGAACGACAGCGTGACGCTGCCCAGGTTGACGCCGAACTTGCTCATCGCGGTTCGGTTACGCTGCCGATGGGCGCGCCGTCCAGGTAGAAGCGGGTGCCCGCGCCTGGCGCGTAGACGCCGCTGATATGGCTGCCCTCGCGCACATCGGGAAAGATCGCCTGCATGGCGGCGAGCCAGGCGGCGCGCTGGGCCGGCGTGACGGTGCCCGCCTTGTCGATCTGGTCGATCGAGGCGGTGGCGATTTTCGCGCCATCGAGCTTGCGCGCGTAACGCAGGTCGAGCACGAAGGGCGCGGCCAGCGGCGCGGCTGCCGCGTAGCCTTGCGGGCCCACCCACAGTTCGGCATCGTAGATGGCCAGCGTGAACCAGGTGAATGCGCCGCCGCCGGCCAGGCGCGCCTGCGGCAGCTGCGCCAGCACGGGCGCGGGCGGTGTCGCCTGGGCCGCGAGGCAGCAAGCCAGCTTGGCGATGGCGGCCAGCGCGCGCATGGTCAGCACCGGGTCAGCGTGAAGTGCATGACGTCGGTGTCGCCGATTTCGAAGGCCGCCTCGCAGTACGACAAGTAGAACTCCCAGGTGCGGATGAAGCGCTCGTCGAAGCCCTGCGCACGCACGGCGTCGAGCCTGGCGTGGAAGGCGGTGCGCCAGGCGGCCAGCGTGCGCGCGTAGTCGGCGCCGAAGGCGAACTCGCTCGTCACCGACAGGCCCGCCTCGAAGGCCATGCGCTCGAACACGGCCGGCGACGCCAGCATCCCGCCCGGGAAGATGTACTGCTGGATGAAGTCGCTGCCCTTGCGATAGCGCTCGAACAGGTGGTCGGCGATGACGATGGTCTGCACGCAGGCCTTGGCGCCGGGCTTGAGGCTGCGCGCCAGCGTCTCGAAGTAGCTGGGCCAATAGCTTTCGCCGACGGCCTCGAACATCTCGATCGAGGCAATGGCGTCGTACTGGCCGACGTGGTCGCGGTAGTCGCACAGCTGCAGGTCGACCTGCGCCGCCAGGCCCGCCCGCTGCATGCGCGTATTGGCATAATCGAGCTGCTGCTGCGACAGCGTCAGGCCAGTGACGTGGACGCCGCAATCGCGCGCGGCCATCTCGGCGAAGCCGCCCCAGCCGCAGCCGATTTCGAGCACGCGGTCTCCCTGCTTGAGCTGGAGCTGGTCGAGGATGGTGCGGTACTTGACCGCCTGCGCCTGCGCCAGGTCGCCACCGCTGGCGGCCGTGTAGAGCGCACTCGAATAGCTCATCGAGCTGTCGAGCCACAGCGAATAAAAGGCATTGCCGATATCGTAGTGGGCGTGGATGTTCTTGCGGCTGCCCGCGCGCGTGTTGCGGTTGAGCAGATGGCGCAGGCGGTAGACCAGCCGCCCCCACCAGCTGCCGTAGACCAGTGCTTCGAGCGCGCTGCGGTTACGCGCGAGCAGCGCCACGAGGGCCGTCAGGTCGTCCGTGTTCCAGTCGCCGGCGATGTAGGACTCGGCAAAGCCGATGTCGCCCGCGCGCAGGGCAGCGCCGAACACGTTCCAGTTCTTCAGCTCGAACATGACGGCGGGCGACTTGTCGCCGAAATGGAGCAGCGCGCCGTCGGGCGTCCTGAGCAGCAGCGCACCGTGCTGCAGGCTGCCCAGCAGCTTGAGGATGATGCGGGCGGCGGCCGGCATGGACGGCGCGTGGGCAGCGCGCGAGCAAGGGGCCAGCGGCGACGCCGACGGCAGGGAATTGGAACTCATCGACTTACCATTTGTTGAGGTGCTGCGGGTTTTGAAAAGAAGGGCACGCGTTTGGCCCACAGGCGCAGGGCCTGCACGTGGATGCGCACGACGACGTTGAATGTCATGAGCGGATAGCAAAAGAAGGCGCGCGCCGCGCTGGCGGCCGACAGCGGCACGGCGCGCCCCGACACGCTCGTCTGCAGCAGCAGGCCGGCAGCGTCGTGGTAGTCGACGCAGGCGAGCGTGTGCTCGGCGTCCTCGCCTGCGCGCAGGCGCGCCGCGCGCCTGAAGCGAAAGCGGTAGCTGCCTTCGACGGCGCAGAACGGCGACACATGGAACACCTTGCGCGCCACCAGCTCGGCGCCATTGCCGATTGCACCGGCGCCGCCAAGCAGGTAGCGGTGGCGCTCGCCGAAGGTGTTGCGCACGTCGCAGACGATGGCGCGCAGCGCGCCGTCGCGGCCGTGGCAGAACCAGAACGAGACGGGATTGAAGACGAAGCCGAGCACGCGCGGCATGGTCTGCAGCCAGACTTCGCCGTCGGCGCCGGCCACGCCTTCGGCCTTGAGCAGCGCGTCGATCCAGGCCAGCAAGTTGCCGCTGCCGTCGCCGTGGTCGGCATCGTGGAAGGACAGCAGGTTGAAGCGGTTGCGCGAGAACAGGGCGGTGCCGAAGCTGCGTTCGCCCAGCGTGCGCAGGGGCGGGCGCAAATAGTAGCTGCCATAGCGGAAGGCGTTGCGCGCGGGGCGCAGGCGCGTGTGGCGCACTTCGCCGAAGCATAGCTGGGGCACGGCGGCGTCAGGCGGCTGCATGGTGGTCGCCGGCGGTCAGCTTGCCCAGCGCGGCGGCAACGGCCAGGCCGGACTTGAGGCCGTCTTCGTGGAAGCCGTAGCCGGTCCAGGCGCCCGCGTACCAGGTGCCGTGGCAGCCCTGGAAGGCGGCCAGGCGGCCCTGGGCGGCGACGGCGGCGGCGTCGAACACGGGATGGGCGTAGGCGAAGCTGGCCAGCACGCACGCGGGATTGGGCTCCTCGATGGGGTTGAGCGAGACGATGACGGGCGTCGTGCAGGGCAGCTGCTGTAGGCGGTTGAGCAGGTAGTGGACGCAGACGCGCGGCTCGGGTCCGCCGCCGCTTTCGTAGTTCCAGGCGGCCCAGGCGGCGCGCTTGCGCGGCAGGCAGACGGGGTCCGTATGCAGCACGGCGCGGTTGGGCTGGTAGCGGATGGCTCCCAGCACCGACTGCTCTTCGCGGCGCGCGTCGTCCAGCAGCGCCAGCGCCTGGTCGCTGTGGCAGGCCAGCACGACGTGGTCGAACTGCTCGCTGCCGGCCGCCGTCTGCACGCGCACCGAGCGCGCGCCGCCGCTGGTGCCGCGCGTGACCGACAGCACGGGCGTGCCCAGGCGGTGGTCGGGAATCCCCGCCAGCAGCTTGTCGACATAGCGCCGGGCGCCGCCGGCCACGCTGCGCCACTGCGGCCGTCCGCTCACCTGCAGCAGGCCGTGGTTGGCGCAGAAGCGGATGAAGGTCGCCAGCGGGAAGGCCAGCATCTGGTCCGACGGGCACGACCAGATGCAGGCCGCCATCGGCAGCAAATACCAGGCGCGAAACTGGGCACTGTAGCCATGTTCGTCGAGGAAGCGGCCCAGCGAGGCGTCAGCGACGCGGTCCGCGCGCGCCATGGCGCTGGCCTGGCGGTTAAAGCGCACGATGTCGGCGACCATGCGCAAGAAACCCGGCCGCAGCAAGTTGGCGCGCTGGGCGAACAGGGTGTTGATGCTGGTGCCGGCCCATTCAAGCCTGCCGCCGGCGGCCAGCGGCAGGCGCACGGAGAAGCTCATCTCGCTGGGCGTGGAAGCCACGCCCAGCTCGGCGAACAGGGCGACCAGGCGCGGGTAGGTGCGCTCGTTGAAGACCAGGAAACCGGTGTCGACGCCGAAGGGGGCGCCGTCGAGCGTGATGTCGACCGTGTTGCTGTGGCCGCCAAAATGCTTGCCCGCCTCGAACAAGCTCACCTCGGCGCCCGCTTGCACGAGCCGGTAGGCGCAGGACAGGCCGGCGATGCCGGCTCCGATGACAGCTATTCTCTTCATGGTATCAGTTGTGTGCTTTGTATAGGACAAATGTAATATAATTCGAATTTCCGATGATATTTGCATAAAAATCTTCTAATTGTCCATGACAAAATACTTTGCTATCAAGTTATACGCAGGTGCCGGGCATTTGGATTCAGCCCTTGCAACTGGCCGTGCGTGCGCGAGGCGACGGCGCATGGGATGCAAAGTTGCTCATCTCCACACAGTTGCGCTTACAATCGAGCGCCAGCCCGGCCAGCCATCCTTCTTGCGACCATGAACACGCCGTCTCCCCTGTTTAGCAACATCAGCGACGTCGAACGCGACACCGGCGTCGCCAAGGAGACGCTGCGCGTCTGGGAGCGCCGTTACGGCTTCCCCCAACCGGCGCGCGACGGCAACGGCGAGCGCCTCTATCCGCAGGCGCAGGTGCAGCGGCTGCGCCAGGTCAAGCGCCTCATCGACCTGGGTTACCGGCCCGGCAAGCTGATGACGCTGGCCGACGAAGAGCTGGCCACGCTGGCGGCCAGCTTCAGCACGCGCACCCCGCTGCGCAAGCCCGACGACCCCGTCCTGCTCGACTGCCTCGACCTGCTCAAGCAGCACAAGATCTACGAGCTGCGCCAGCGCCTGCAGCAGCTGGCATTGCAACTGGGCATGCGCCAGTTCGTCGTCGACCTGATCGCGCCACTGACTTCGCTCGTGGGCGACGCCTGGAGCGTGGGCGAGCTGGCCGTCTTCGAAGAGCACCTGTACTCGGAAGTCGTGCAAGGCGTGATGCGCAACGCCATCCTCGCCGTGACGCGCCAGGCCGGCGCGCCGGCGGCAGTGCCGCGCATCGTGCTGACCACCGTGCCGCTCGAACGCCACGGCCTGGGACTGCTGATGGCCGAGGCCCTGTTCGCGCTCGAAGGCGCCCATTGCCTGTCGCTGGGCGTGCAGACACCGCTGGCCGACATCGTCGAAGCGGCCCGCACCCAGCGCGCCGACATCGTGGCGCTATCGTTTTCGAGCGCCGTGTCGCCGCGCACCGCGCTGGAGAACATGAACGAGTTGCAGAGCCGGCTCGACTCCGCCGTCGAGTTGTGGGCGGGCGGCGCCTGCGCGACCATGGCGCGGCGCCAGCTGGGCGTGAACCGCGTGCTCGACCTCGACGACATCCCGGCCCGCATCGCACTCTGGCGCGGCGCGCGCGCGCATGCGCCAGCCTAGGGCGCGGTCGCGCGAAGGCGCGGCCCCCGCTCTGGTAAAATACGCGCCATCCAATTCATCGTGTCCGGCGCTGCCGGGCATGTGCATGCAGCGCCCTCCTCCTCATACCAATGTTTAGTTTTTTCAAGAAAAAACCACCCGCCCCCGAAATTCCGCCGCCTGCGCCGCCAGCGCCAGCGGCCGCCGCACCGTCCGCGCGCCGCTATGGCAGCACGTCGACGTTTGTCGCGCCGACGCAGCCAGGGTTCGCTGCGCCAGCCGCGGCACCGGTCAGCACGCCGGCCGCCGCGCCTGCGCCTTCACCCGCCCCGATCGCGCAGCCTGCACCTGCGCCGGCTGCGCCAAGTGCGCCAGCCGCCGCGCCAGTTGCGCCAGCCGCTGCGCCGGTGACCGCGCCCGCGCCTGTCGCCCCGCGCGCGATGCCAACGCCCGCCGCTGCACCAGCGGCGCCGCGCCCGCCCGTGCAGCCGGCGCCGTGGATGCGCAATCCTGCCGCGCCTAGCCACCCACCCGTGGCATCGATCCCGCTGCCCGCCGCTGCGCCAGCGCCCGTGCCCGCACCAGCAGCTGTGCCGGCGCCCGTCGCCCCCGTCGACGCGCTGCAGCCTGAAACAGCCGAACGCCTCGGCTCCGAAGCGGACAAGAAGCGCTCGTGGATGGCGCGCCTGAAGGCAGGCCTGTCGAAGACCTCGGCCAATCTGAGCCTGCTGTTCGTCGGCGCCAAGATCGACGACGACCTTTACGAAGAACTCGAATCGGCCCTGCTGATGGCCGACGCCGGCATGGACGCCACCGAATTCCTGCTCGACGCGCTGCGCAAGAAGGTCAAGGAAGACAAGCTGCTCGACGCCGCCGCCGTCAAGGCCGCGCTCAAGGTGCTCATGGTGGCCATGCTCAAGCCGCTCGAAAAGCCGCTTGAACTGGGCCGCCACGAACCGCTCGTGATGATGATCGCGGGCGTCAACGGCGCCGGCAAGACCACCACCATCGGCAAGCTGGCCAAGCACATGCAGAAGTACGAACAGTCCGTGCTGCTGGCCGCCGGCGACACCTTCCGCGCGGCTGCGCGCGAGCAGCTCATGGTCTGGGGCCAGCGCAACAACGTCACCGTGATCTCGCAGGAGTCGGGCGACCCGGCCGCCGTCGCCTTCGACGCCGTCCAGTCGGGCAAGGCGCGCAAGATGGACGTGGTCATGGTCGACACGGCCGGCCGCCTGCCCACCCAGCTGCACCTGATGGAAGAACTCAAGAAGATCAAGCGCGTGATCGGCAAGGGCATGGACGGCGCGCCGCACGAGGTGCTGCTCGTCATCGACGGCAACACGGGCCAGAACGCGCTGGCCCAGGTGCGCTCCTTCGACGACGCCCTGCAGCTCACGGGCCTGGTCATCACCAAGCTCGATGGCACGGCCAAGGGCGGCGTGCTGGCGGCCATCGCGCGCATGCGGCCGATTCCCGTCTACTTCATCGGCGTCGGCGAAAAGATCGAAGACCTGCAGCCGTTTAACGCCGACGAATTTGTCGAAGCCCTGCTCGGATAAGGCCCCATGATCGAATTCCAGTCCGTCTCCAAGCACTACTCCGCCGACGCGCTGGCCCTGCGCGACGTCAGCCTGAGCATCGGCAAGGGCGAACTGGTCTACCTGGCCGGCCCCTCGGGCGCGGGCAAGTCGACGCTGCTCAAGATGATCGCCGCCATCGAGCGCCCCAGCGCCGGCAGCGTGCTGGTGAACGGCCAGGACATCGGCAAGCTGCCGCGCGCCAGCGTGCCCTTCCTGCGCCGTAACCTGGGCCTGATCTTCCAGCACCAGGGCCTGCTCAACGACCGCAGCATCCTCGCCAACGCCATGCTGCCCCTGCTGGTGACGGGCGCCGCCCACGCCGAAGCCGAACTGCGCGCGCGCGCCGCGCTCGAAAAAGTGGGCCTGGCCGACCGCGCCCACGCGCTGCCGCTCGAACTGTCGGGCGGCGAACAGCAGCGCGTGGCCATCGCGCGCGCCATCGTCAACCGGCCCCAGATCATCCTGGCCGACGAACCGACGGCCAACCTCGACCGCGCCAGCGCCGACAAGGTGCTCGACGCCCTGCGCGCCTTCCACGCGGCCGGCGTCACCTGCCTGATCTCCACGCACGACGAACAAGTGCTCGACCGCGCGGCCCGCGTGATCCACCTCGACCACGGCCAACTGCAAGGAGACCCACGATGAAAAGCTGGCTGCGTCAACACCGCTACGCGCTGCGCGCCGCGCTGGGCAACCTGGGCAAGGCGCCGGGCAGCTTCGTCTTCAACGTCGTCGTCGTCGCCATCGCGCTGGCGCTGCCGTTCGCCGGCCTCACCTTGCTCGACAATGTGCGGCCCATGTCCGAGCAGCTCTCGGTCGACCCCGAAATCAGCCTGTTCGCCAAGCCCGGCGCCACGCGCGAGGAAGCGCTCGCGCTCGGCCCCGCCGTGCGCACCCTGCTCAAGGACAGCCACGCGCGCATCGTCTTCGTGCCGCGCGAGCAGGCGCTCGAGAACCTCAAGGCCAAGAGCGGCCTGACCGACGTGCTGGACACGCTGGGCGAGAACCCCCTGCCCGACGGCTACGTGCTCAAGCTCGACGGCTTCAAGAGCGCGGCCGACGCCAACGGCATCGACGCGCTGGCCGAGCGCCTGCGCGCGCTGCCCAATGTCGACACGGTGCAGGTCGACTCGGCCTGGGTCAAGCGCCTGGCCGCGCTGCTGGGCGTGCTGCGCCTCGTGCTGCTGCTGCTCGCAGCCACGCTGGGCATGGTCGTCATCGCCGTCGTCTTCAACACGGTGCGCCTGCAGGTGCTCACGCAGCGTAACGAGATTGCCGTCTCCAAGCTCATCGGCGCCACCGACGCCTTCATCCACCGCCCCTTCTATTACACGGGCGCGCTGCTGGGCCTGTGCGCGGGCGGTGTTGCGCTGGGCGCCGTCGCGGCCGCGCTGCATCCCCTCAATGCCGCCATAGCCGACTTCGCGCGCCTGTACGCGTCCGAATTCCAGCTGATCCCCCTGGGCGCGGCCGGCAGCGCCGCCCTGCTGGCCACCTCGGCCGGCCTGGGCCTGCTCGGCGCCCTGCTCTCCGTCCAGCGCCACCTCGCCCGCCTTAAATAGGGTCAGACCCTAATTAATTTGAAACATTTCGGCTCTGTACTAAATTAAATAGGGTCAGAGTCGAATTGTTTGAAACTTTGTTAAATCACGATTTAATGTGACTCTGACCCCATTTATTGGGCAATTGTTTGCGAGCAAGTCGAAAATTGATTCCTCATGGCAATATATATTGGCTATCGGCGCCATTATGCTGAGCGATTGGCACTCTATGACAGAGAGTGCTAATATACGTCAACGCGTGGCGGGGCTCTTCTAAAAACCCACCGCCAGCGTGAGGTAACAAACCGTAACAGTCGCGCCCGGGGCAGTCTCCCTGTGGCAAATTGACAGTGCAGCAGTGCTTACTCTACGAGGATCAACATGACTATGGCATCCGCTCAATCCGCTTTGGTTCCATCGGCAAACCGTGCCCTGGGACTGGGATTCACGGGCAATCTCGGCAATATCGACGCCTATATCTCGGCCGTCAATCGCCTGCCCATGCTTACCCACGAGGAAGAAATTTCGCTCGCGAAGCGCTTGCAGGGCAATAACGACCTGGGCGCAGCCCAGGAACTCGTGCTGTCGCACCTGCGCCTGGTGGTGTCGATCGCGCGCGGCTACCTCGGCTATGGCCTGCCCCATGCGGACCTGATTCAGGAAGGCAATATCGGCCTCATGAAGGCCGTCAAGCGTTTCGATCCCAACCAGGGCGTGCGCTTGGTCTCGTATGCCATGCACTGGATCAAGGCCGAGATGCATGAGTACATCCTCAAGAACTGGCGCCTGGTCAAGGTCGCCACGACGAAGGCGCAGCGCAAACTGTTCTTCAATCTGCGCAGCAATAAGACCAGCCTGGACGCGATGACGCCCACCCAGATCGATGCGCTGGCCAAGCTGCTCGACGTCAAGCGCGAGGAAGTGATCGAGATGGAAACGCGCCTGTCCGGCCGCGACATCGCCCTCGAATCGCCCACCGATGACGAAGACGACAAGTTCTCGCCCATCGCCTACCTGTCGTCCGACCTGTCCGAGCCCACCAAGGTGCTCGAAGCCGAGCAAGTCACGCGCCTGCAGTCCGAGGGCCTCGAGACGGCTCTGGGCAAGCTCGATGCACGCTCGCGCCGCATCGTCGAAGCGCGCTGGCTGGCCAGTGACGACGGCTCCGGCGCCACGCTGCACGCGCTGGCCGACGAATTCGGCGTCTCGGCCGAACGCATCCGCCAGATCGAAGTGGCCGCGCTCAAGAAGATGAAAACGGCGCTGGCCGCCTTCGTCTAAGCCGCAAGCGACACCACCGGAAGGCACCTGCGGGTGCCTTTTTTTTTGCCCGCGCGCCGCGCCTGCCTGCCCGGGCCTTGCCCTCCACTGCATCAGTCCGCCTAAAAAGTGGCAAATTTGCTACTATATGCATTCATCCTTTCTGGGAGCGCCGCATGCATGCCTTGTCCACCACCCTCGGCTGCGTCGTGCTGTGCGCCAGCCTCGCCGCCTGCGCCACCGGGGCCGCTGACACGGTCAAGGATGGCAGCTACACGCTGCTGCCCACCCAGTCGGCCACGCTCGCCACCGGCGTCACGCTGCGCTACGACAGCGTCGACGACAGCCGCTGCCCGGCCGGCGTGCAGTGCGTCGCCGCGGGCCGCTTGGTCTATCACGTGACGCTCGCCGCGGCCGGCCGCAATGAAGCCTTCGACCTGAGCGAGGCCGCGCCCCAGTTCAATTCGGCCGCCCTCAAAGGCGTGCGCGTGGTACTGGCCAATCCCACCGTGCCGCCCGTGCGCGCAGCGAGCGCGGCGCCCGCGCCGCTGCCCGTGGTGCTCAACGTCTTCCACCAGTAAGCCCCTCTCACCTGTCCCTGCCCACCATGACCCCACACGCGCCATCCCTCGCCCGTAAAACCCTCGCCTGTACCCTCGTTTGTTCGATCGTGTTTGCCACGCCGCTGGCGCTGGCCAAGAACCCCATCGCCACGGGCAGCGGCGGCGCCGTCGCCACCATCAGCGAGCGCGCTTCGCAATCGGCCATGACGATCCTGAACCAGGGCGGCAACGCCATCGACGCCGCCGTCGCCGCGGCCGCCACGCTGGGCGTGACCGATCCGTTCAGCTGCGGCATCGGCGGCGGCGGTTTCATGATGATCTACCTGGCCAAGGACAAGCGCGTGATCACGATCGACCACCGCGAAATGGCGCCCGCCGCCTTCAGCCCCACGGTGTTCATCGAGAACGGCAAGCCGCGCGACTTCGACAGCGTCGTCTCCAGCGGCAGCTCGGTGGGCGTGCCAGGCACCGTGCGCGGCTGGCACGAGGCGCTTGACCGCTACGGCACGATGTCGTTCAAGCAGGTGCTGGCGCCGGCCATCGCCGTGGCCACCCAGGGCTTCCCCATCAGCGAGACCTTCCATCAACTGACGGCGATGAACGAACAGCGATTCGGGCTGTTTACGAGCACGAGCGCGCTCTATCTGAGGGACGGCAAGGCCACGCCCGTGGGCACCTTGCTGCGCAATCCGGACCTGGCCAAGGCCTACCGCGAGATCGCCGCCCATGGCGAGAAAGCCTTCTACCGCGGGCCGATGGCGCAGGCCATCGTGGCCACCGTGACCAGGCCGCCCGTGGCCGCCGGCGTGCAGGTGCGCGCGGGCAGCATGACATTGGCCGACCTGGCCAACTACGAGGCGCGCATCCGCCAGCCCGTGCGCAGCACCTATCGCGGCTACGAAGTGGTGGGCTTTCCCTTGCCGAGCAGCGGCGGCGTGACCATCGGCGAAGCGCTCAATATCCTCGAGGGCTACGACCTCAAGGCGATGCCGCGCGCGGCGGCCGAACACCTGTATCTCGAGGCGAGCCGGCTCGCCTTCGCCGACCGCAACGCCTACCTGGCCGACCCCGAATTCGTCGATGCGCCCGTGCCCGGCCTGCTCAGCAAAGCATACGCACTGCAGCGCCGCACGCTGATCGGCACGGCCTCGTCGGCCGCCATCGCGGCGCCGGGCGACCCCTACCCGTTCCAGAACGACCAGAGCGTGCCGCTGCGTCCCACGAAGGCCGCGCGCGCGCTGGCTGAAAGCGCCCACACCACCCATCTGACGGTCAGCGACAAGGACGGCAATATCGTCGCCTACACCTTCACCATCGAGGCCTGGGGTGGCAGCGGCATCGTGGTGCCGGGCTACGGCTTCCTGCTCAATAACGAGATGACCGATTTCGATTTCAGCGGCCCCCATCCGAACGTGCCCGAGGCAGGCAAGCGGCCCCGCAGCAGCATGGCGCCGACCATCGTGTTCAAGGATGGCAAGCCGGCGTTCACGCTCGGCAGCCCCGGCGGCTCGACCATCATCACGACGGTGCTGCAGACGATGGTCAACTATATCGACCTGGGCATGACGATGGACCAGGCCCTCGACGCGCCGCGCATCAGCGAGCGCAATAACGCCGCCACCGACATCGAGCCCGGTTTCGGCGCCAGCGCGCAAGCGAAGGCACTCGAAGGCTATGGCCACAAATGGTCGGCCGCGCCCGAAGAAATCGGCGCCGCCAACGCCATCGTCTTCAATCCCGATGGCACGGTGACGGCCGTCAGCGAAGGCAAGCGCCATGGCTCTGGCGCGGCGATGGTCCAGCGCAGCGGCCACTAGCTGATGGCCTGCCCAGTCCGTCATTCCCAATGACAACCGAGAATTACAGCCCGTATTGACATTTGGTTTTTACAGGTGCAGCATTAATCCGTCGTGCATATCCCATTAACCTTTGAAAGGCAAGAAAATGAAAAAGACTGCCGTAGCAATCATCGGATTCATGCTCCTCGGCTTCATGTGCTGCGTTGGTGCGCAAGAAGCCAAACCCTACAAGGACGGGCCGGTCACCATCGTCAGCTTCGTCAAGACCAAACCGGGCAAGTTCGACGAGTACATGGAGTGGATGGCGACGACGGGGAAAACGGTGCGCGAAGCGCAGAAAAAGGCTGGCATCCTCTTGTCATATGGCGTGTTCGCCGCCTCGCCGCGCTCGCCTGGCGACGCCGACATCATCCTCACGATGACGTATCCGAACATGGCCGCCTTCGACCGGACCGACGATTTCGATGCGGTGGCGCTCAAGACAATGGGCGCGACGGCCGTGCGTAACAAGGCGACAGCTGAGCGTGAAGCCCTGCGCGAAGTGCTGGGCACCCAGATGATTCGAGAAATGATCTTGAAATAAGGTGATGGCGGCAGGCGCCAGGCCCGGCGCCTGCAAGATCGCTCGCGACAGCGATCCCGCGCCGCCCAGCAGCGCGCAGGACAAGCTCCCGTCCAGGCGGCGATGCGTCGCCTACAAATGCGCTGCAATCTGCGGCATCAACTGGTCGAAGGTGCGGCCGTTGCCGTTCTCGCCGATCGCATGCATCTTCCACTCGCCGTTGTGGCGATACAGCTTGGCCATGATCTGCGCCGAATGCGCGCCCTGCACCGACAACTGGTAGCGCGCCACTTCGCGCCCGCTGCCCGCGTCGACGATGCGGCAGTAGGCATTCTCCACCTGCGAAAAATTCTGCCCCGTGAAGCTGTTCACCGTGAACACGAGCGACTTCACCTGCGCGGGCACGCGCGTGAGGTCGACGACGATCTGCTCGTCGTCGCCCTCGCCCGCGCCCGTGCGGTTGTCGCCCGTGTGGACGATGCTGCCGTCGCGGCTCTTGAGCTGGCGGAACCACACCACGTCGACCGGCGTGCCGGCCTCGTCGAACATCACGCACGAGGCGTCGAGGTCGACCGCTTCGGTCTTGGCGCCGAAGCCGAAGAAGCCCTTGCTCTTGATGGCATCCCAGCCCAAGCCCATGGTCACGCGCGCGAGCGCGCCGCCGGCTTCTTTATCGAGCGAGATCTTCTGCCCTTTTTGTAAATTGACTGCCATGACTGACTCCTTGAAGTTAGCGCGCACCCTGCTGCGTCCACTTGCGGAACGCCGCGCGGTTACGCGAACACACATACACTTTGCCGGCGCCCGAGAAGCGCAGCACCACGCCTTCGCCGCTGGTTTGGCTATTGACCAGATTGCCGAGGAAGCCGCCGCTCTGGCCCGTGGTGATCGAGATCTCGTAGCGCAGTGCGCTGTCCCAGCAGACCACGTGCGCGTTATCGATGATGGCGTCCTTGCCCGGCTCCACGTCGAGCACCGACATCGAGCCGAAGCCCGACACCACCACCTGACCCTGGCCGCTGGTCTCGGTGATGAAAAAGCCGCCGCTCTGCGCGAACAGCGCATTGCCCAGGCTCTGGGTACGCACCTTGAGGTCGACGCCCGAGGTGGCCGCGACAAAGGCGCCGTCGCTGACCATGTACTGGCGCGTGCCGACGTCGACCACCTGCATCGCGCCGGGCAGCGTGGGCGAGAGCAGGCAGTCGCCATTGCCGCGCACGGCCTCGATATGCTGCTGGAAGAAGGACTCGCCGTTGGCAAAGGTGCGCATCAAGGCGCTGCCCAAGCCGCCGCGCATCTTGCCCTTGAGGTCGAGCGTCGCTTCCATCATGACCATCGCATCGGACTCGCAATAGATGGTCTCGCCGCGCGCCATGGCCACGTGCAGGAAGGGATCGACATCCCCGGTGACGCTAAAAGTAGGCATCTGCTTTCCCCTGTTTGAATGCAGCCCGACGCACGGGGGCGCGGGCCGCAAATGGTTTATACGATTAGACGATTAGACGTTCACGCCGTAGTTCTTGGCCAGCGGGCCCAGGCCGCCCTTGAAGCCCTGGCCGACGGCGCGGAACTTCCAGTCGGCGCCGGCGCGATAGACCTCGCCGAACACCATCGCCGTTTCGGTCGAGCCGTCCTCGGACAAATCGAAGCGCGCGATCTCGCTGCCACCGGCCGTGTTCACGCAGCGCACGAAGGCCTTGGGCACCTGGCCGAAGTTCTGGCGGCGTGACTCGGCTTCGTGGATCGTCACGCAGACGGCGATGCGGTCGACGTCGGCCGGTACGCGCGACAGGTCGATCGTCACGCTCTCGTCGTCGCCGTCGCCGGCGCCCGTGCGGTTATCGCCCGAGTGCAGCACCGAGCCGTCGGCCGACTTGAGGTTGTTGTAGAAGATGAAGTCGGCGTCCGAGCGCACCTTGCCGGCCGCGTTGAGCATGAAGACCGCGCCATCGAGGTCGAAGGCGCTGCCGTCGGTATTGCGCACGTCCCAGCCCAGGCCGACGAGCATTTTCGACAGGCCGGGAGCTTCCTTGCTCAGATTGACGTTGCCGCCTTTTTGCAGACTGATTGCCATGATGTGTTTCTCCTGATTGATAGTCCAAAAGTCAAACACCGGGTACTGCCAGCCGCGGCGAGCGGGTGTTCATGCGCTCGCCGCCGGGTCGATCAGGCGGCTGCCGCGAGCCGCCCTTGTTCTTTCCTGTAGCGCAGCGACGACACCAGCGAGGCGCCGATGAAGGCCACGCCAACCAGGCCCGTGAACAGCTCCGGCACGTGGATCTTCATGCTGGCCAACATGATCAGGGCCAGGATGCCGATGGCGTAGTGCGCGCCGTGTTCGAGGAAGACGAATTCGTCGAGCGTGCCCTTCTTGACCAGGTAGACCGTCAGCGAACGCACGAACATCGCGCCGATGGCCAGGCCCAGCATGATGATCACGACGTCGGTGGTGATGGCGAACGCGCCGATCACGCCGTCGAACGAGAACGATGCGTCGAGCACTTCCAGGTAGAGGAAGGCGCCGATGCCGCCGCGCTTGACCATGTCGCCCACGTTGCCGCCTTCTTCCTCGCCGCTCTCGAGCAGGCCGCTGATGGCGTCCACGCCCACGTAGATCAGGATGCCCCACAGGCCAGAGATCAGCACGGCCATCTTGTGGGCCTCTTCCACCAGGCCCAGGCTCGCCATCAGCGTGCCCAGGGCGATCATCACGGACACCGACTTGAGCTTGCCCAGGGCGCCCAGGTGGCGTTCGATCCAGCCCAGCCAGTGCAGCTGCTTGTCGTCGTCGAACAAGAAGTTGAGGAACACGAGCAGCAGGAACATGCCGCCGAATGCCGCCACCTGCGCATGATTGCTCGTCAGGTGGGCCGAGTAGGCCGCCGGATCGTTGAGCGCCAGCTGCCACACCTGCATCAAGCCCAGGTCGGCCGCCTGCGCGACGATCACGAGCGGGAACAGCAAGCGCATGCCGAACACGGCGATGATGATGCCCACGCCCAGGAACAGCTTCTGCCAGCGCTCGTCCCAGGTCTTGAGCACGGAGGCGTTGACGACGGCGTTATCGAACGACAGCGACACTTCCATCACGCCGAGGATGGCGGCGATGCCGACGGCCGTCAGCGCGCCCGTCAGGCCTGTGTGCGCATAGCCCCACCAGCCGGCCGCCACCAGGCAGACCATGGCCACGAGGATTGAGACCCTGAAATGCTTCATCTTGTTGTTCCCTTCACGGTGAATATTGACGAGGCTCAGTGTAGGCCTTCGTCACCGCTTTAAAAATAGGAGATAATGAGAGGATTACTTCCGAAAAACAGAAGCATATGAACACCATCGGCATCAACTACCGCCACCTCTACTACTTCTGGGTGGTGGCCAAGGAAGGCAGCGTCACGCGCGCGGCGGCGCGGCTCGAACTGGCGATCCAGACCATCGGCACCCAGCTCTCGCAGCTGGAACAGTCGATCGGCAAGTCGCTGTTTTCGCAGCAGGGGCGGCGTTTGGTGCTCACCGAGGCGGGGCGCCTGGCGCTGGCCTACGCCGACCAGATCTTCCTGCTCGGCGCCCAGTTGCAGGAGGCGCTGGGCGAGGCGGACAGCGGCCGCATTCGCCTCACGGTGGGCATTTCGGACTCGCTGCCCAAGCTGACGGCGTTTCGCCTGCTCGAGTCGACCATGCACCTGCCCACGCCCGTGCGCCTGGTCTGCTACGAAGACCAGTTCGACGCGCTCTTGGCCGACCTGGCCCTGCACAAGCTCGACGTGGTGCTGACCGACCGCGCCGTGCGCTCGGGCACCACCTTGCGCGTGTTCAGCCACTTGCTGTTCGAAAGCGCCACCATCGTCGCCGGCGCGCCCGCGCTCGCGCAGGTGTACGCGGATGGCTTCCCGACCAAGCTGAACGGCGCGCCCTTCCTGCTGCCGACGCGCAACAACGCCCTGCGCGGGCGCATCGACGCCTGGTTCGAGCTGCACAATGTGCGGCCCGACGTGGTGGGGGAATTCGAGGACAACGCCCTGCTCAACACCTTCGGCCGGCGCGGCGCGGGCCTGTTCTTTGCGCCGGCGGCCCTGGCCACCGACCTGGCCGACCAGTTCGGCGCGCTGATGGTCGGCCCCGTACCGCAAGTGCGCGAGCAGTTCTATGCGATCTCGAACGAGCGCAAGATCAAGCATCCCGCGGTGGAGGCGATTTTGGCGACGGTGTTTTCGACGCCCTGAGTGCCACGGCGCAGGCTTGGCGGTGCTCTGTTCAAGCGCATGCGGCTAGCATGCAATCGGCACGCCGTCGCTGGGCCTGGACTGGGAGATTGGGCCGCGGGCGACAAACGCGAAGTCTGCCGCCCTGGCCCTTGGCAGCGCTGGCCCTTGGCAGCGCTGGCAGGCAGCATGCGCTTTGATGGGTGCTTGCAAGCTTCGCTGCGCCGACGCACCAAGTGGGCGTCTCCAAACTTGCGCAACGCCGGCAGGAGTAAGTGTTACGCTGCGCCGATGGCGCGACCGGCCTTGATCGCCTGGAATGCCGGCACGAGGCGGCGCGCACCCGCCATCGCACCGAGCGCGCCCAAGAGCAGCCACAGGCTGCCAGGCTCAGGTACGTTCTGCGGGTCGGCGCTCTGCAGCTGGAAAGCCGACCAGTAGCTGCCGGGGAGGCTGATATTCGGATTTGCGCCCGGCGTGAACGACACTATCCCGTTCGCATCGGCGGTCACCGAAAACAAGACATACTGGACGCCGTTCGCCAGCGCCGCCCAGTTTCCGCTTGCACCACCAGACACGTTCTTGGTCACGCCGTCGACCGTAAAAGCGGATTCGCCGTCCCAATTCGAATAGATGGCCAAGTCGTAGCTGGCATTGTCGACCAAGCCTGACAGCGTGACCGTGCCCGTCAAGATGTGTGACATCGCCAGGTCGCCATAAGTGCCCGTCGGACTAGTGGTGAGAAAGCCGGAAGCCAGGCGCGCGTAGCTCACTGTGACGCCGCTAGCCGCCCCGGTGTCGTCGAATAGCGCCAGATTCGTCGCGCCATTCAAGCGCGCGTATTCGTTCCATTTGGAGGTGGCGGTACCGAACACGGCCGCGCCGGTACCGAAGGCGTCAGTGCCTTGCGGAGAGATCAGGTCGACGTTCACCAGACCCGCGTGCGCCAGTCCGGTGAAGGCAAGGCCGAGGACGAGGGAAGCGATGCGCGCTGCGTAAGTGCCGTTTTTCATTTTATTTTCCTATTAAGTAATTAACGTTACTAAGCAGAAGTTATGCCAACTGGATGGCGATGTAAATATTTGCCGCAAATTCAATGACTTAGTAAGATCGCAACATGACTTGGCTTCTCGTGGCCACGCATATGTAAGAATTTCCGACACTTGAACGCTGACGCCGGGTTCGAGTTGCACAGGGCAATCAGCTAGGACTGTTCAGTCGACCGGCGATTGAGACCGCGCGGGCTGGCGAAACCTCGCTTTGAGGCCCCGCCCGGTACAATGCAGTTCTCGCATCACTTTCCCAAAAAATAACAATCCCATGTTTAACGTTCTCCTGGTCCTGCTCGCCATCATGCTGGTGGTGCTCAACGGCTTTTTCGTGGCGGCCGAATTCGGCATTGTCACGCTGCGCAAGACGCGCATCCGCGCCATCGTCAAGACGCAAGGCTTGCGCGGCAAGATCCTCGGCAGGGTCCACGGCCAGCTCGACGCCTACCTGTCGGCCTGCCAGCTGGGCATCACGCTCGCCTCGCTGGGCCTGGGCTGGGTGGGCGAGCCTGCCTTCGCCGGCCTCGTCGAACCCCTGTTCACCTTCCTCGGCGTGGTCTCGCCCAAGCTTTTGCACGGCATCTCCTTCGTGCTCGCGTTCAGCGTCATCTCGTTCTTGCACATCGTCGTCGGCGAGCTGGCGCCCAAGTCGCTGGCGATCCGCAATCCCGAACTGATCGGCCTGTGGAGCGCGCTGCCGCTGTACGGCTTCTACTGGACCATGTACCCGGCCATCTGGCTGCTCAACGGCAGCGCCAACCTGGTGCTGCGCGTGGCCGGCCTGTCGGGCAAGGGCAGCCACGACGTCCACTACTCGACCGAGGAACTCAAGCTGATCCTGCGCACCAGCCAGCCCGGCGAGAAGCACACGCGCGACGAGCGCCACATCCTGGCGCAGTCGCTCGATTTTTCGAAGCTGTCGGTGTCCGACCTGATGCGGCCAATTAACGAAGTCATCGCCCTGCACGCGAACAAGACGCTGGACGAGAACCTGCACACGGTGGTGCGCAACCGCTTCAGCCGCTATCCCTACTTCGCGGCCAACGGCGACGACGTGCTCGGCGTGATCCACTTGAAGGACCTGTTCTTCGCCCAGCAAGCCGGCCGCTCCATCACCGACCTGGCCGAATTCCTGCGCCCCGTCGAGACCATGTCGGCGCGCACGCCGGCGCGCGAGATGTTCCGCCGCTTTCGCGACGGCGCGCCCCACTTCGCGCTGATCGGCGAGAAGGGCAAGCGTCCCGTGGGTTTCCTCACGCTCGACAACCTGCTCGGCGCCATGGTGGGCGAAATCCGCGACGAATTCCGCCTCAACGAAAACGACTGGCTGCGCCAGCCCGACGGCACGCTGGTCGGCAAGGCCAGCCTGCCCATTTTCTCGCTCGAACGCATCCTCGGCATCGACATCGACAACGAAACGCTGGGCCTCGACGAGGTCGAATCGGTGGGCGGCCTGCTGATGGTCAAGCTGGGCGACATTCCCACCCAGGGCCAGCGCATCGCGTTCCCCCGCTTCGATATCGTGGTCAAGAAAATGAACGGGCCGCGCATCGTGCTCGTGAAAGTAATCCCGCAACTGCAGCGCGTTCGCGACGAAGACGAGCACGACTAACGCAATTTTCCTTGGGCCGCCGCGCTTCTGCTAAAGTGGTAAAAACTGCTGGGAGAGTGGTGCGATGAGACGATTCGTTCTTTGCTTTCTGCTGGCCTGCCTGGCGTCCGGCGCCCGCGCGGGTGCAGCCTGCGGCGATCTTAGCGTGGCTCTCTACGACAACGGCGCCCTGTATTCGCGCCAGCCCGACGGCAGCTGGGCCGGCATCGACAAGGATGTCGTCGACGAGCTGGCACGGCGCAGCGGCTGCCGCTTCCATACCCGCCTCGAATCGCGCGCCCGCATCTGGGCCATGCTCGCCGGCGGCACGCTCGACATCTCGGTGTCGGCCATCCCCATGCCCGAGCGCGAGAAATTCGCCCGCTTCGTTCCGTATCTGATCAGCCGCAATTTCGTCCTGCTGCACAATGACATCGCTGCCAGCGCCAGCACGCTCGACGCCTTCCTCGCCCATCCCGAGTACAAGGTCGGCGTCGTCAAGGCCTTCAAGCACGGGCCAGCCTACGATGCCTGGCTGGCCAAGCTGCGCGCGCAGGGCCGCGTCTACGAGGCCGCCGATTTTTCAACGCTGCTACGCCTGCTCAAGTACGGGCGCGTGCAGGCCATCATGGCGATGCAGACCAGCTGGGTGCCCGCGCTGCGCCGCGAGAACATGACGGAGAAGGTGCGCGTGATGAACTGGGCGCCGCAAGACGTGCTGGTGGGCGCGCTGGTGCTCTCGCGCGCGCGCGTGTCCGAGGCCACGGCGGCGCTGCTCACCACCCATATGCGCGCCATGCGCGACGACGGTACCCTCAAGGCCATCTACGAGCGCCACGTGGGCGCCGAGCTGGCGCCTGGCCTGGTCTACTACTGAGGCGCGCCGGTCCAGTCGCGCAGCAGCGAGTAGCCCACGGCCAGCAGCACGGGGCCGATGAACAGGCCGACGAAGCCGAACGCCAGCACGCCGCCCAGCACGCCCAGCAGCACCAGCGCGAACGGCAGGCTGCTGCCGCGCGCGATCAGCAGCGGCTTGACGACGTTGTCCACGCCGCTAATGAGCACCAACCCCCAGACCAGCATGAACACGGCCCATCCCGTGCGGCCCTGCTGGAACAGCCAGATCGCCGCACCGGCCCAGACGATGGGCGGGCCGACCGGCACCAGCGACAGCAGGAAGGTCGCCACGCCCAGCAAAGGCACGCCGGGCACGCCCGCAATGGCGAAGCCGATGGCGGCCACCACGGCCTGCGCAAGGGCCGTGCCGAGCATGCCGTACATCACGCCGCGTACGGTCTGGCTGACGATGTCGGTCACCTTGGCGGCGCCCTTGCCGATCACGCGCGCCATGCCGGCCGCCAGCGCCGCCGTCAGCTGGGCGCCGTCGCGGTAGAGGAAGAAGGCGACGAAGGCGGCCAGGCCCATTTGCGCCACGCCCGCGCCCAGCGCGAGGCCGCCGCCGAGCAGGTAGTGGCGCGCCGGTTCAAGCAGCTCGCGCGCCAGCGCCACCATCTGTTCGCGGCTGGCGGCCAGCTCGCGCAGGTAGTTATCGAGCGGCCCGCCCACCAGCGGCAAGTGGGCGATCCACGCGGGCACCTGCACGGCGCCCGTGTCGACGACAAGCTTGATCTGGTCGTAGAGGCGCGCAACGTCGTCGGTGAGGCTGTAGGCCACCAGCGCGATGGGCAGCACCACCAGCAGCACCAGCCCCAGCGTCATGCACAGCGCGGCCAGCGAGCGCCGGCCGCGCAGGCGCGCGAGCAGTTTCTGGTAGAGCGGCCACGATGAGATGACGATCACGCAGGCCAGCAGCATCCCCGCCAAGAACGGCCGCAGCACGACAAGGCAGCCGATCGCCAGCAGCGCCGTGAGGGCAAGCTGGATGGCGTTCTTGCCGAAGCGCCCGTCCATGCGGGTTAGTTGAGCAGCTGCTTGATGTCGTGCACGAGCGGCGCCGTGCCCTGGCCGTTGCGCACGAACAGGCGGATCTTGCCGGCCGGGTCGAACACATAGGTGGCGGCCGTGTGGTCCATCGAATAGCCGCCCGCCGTCTTGCCGGGCACCTTCGCGTAGAACACCTTGAATTCCTTGGCGACCTTGGCCGTCGCCGCGGCGTCGCCATACAGGCCAAGGAAGCGCGGGTCGAACGCGGGCACGTACTGGGCCAGCAGGGCCTGGGTATCGCGTTCGGGGTCGATGGTCACGAACAGCACCTGCACCTTGTCGGCCTGCGGCCCCAGCTCCTTCATCACGGCGGCCATCTCGGCCATCGTGGTGGGACAAACGTCGGGGCACTGGGTGTAGCCGAAGAAGATCAGCACGACCTTGCCCTTGAAGTCGGCCAGCGTGCGGGGCTTGCCCGTGTGGTCGGTCAGCGCGAAGCCGCTGGCGTAGTCGAGGCCCGTCAGGTCGGTATTCTGGAAGGCCACGGGCGCCTTGCCCAGCTTGTCGCAGGCGGCCAGCGACAGCGTCATCGTCATTACCACCGCCAGTAGTGCGAACAGTTTTTTCATGATCAGAATGGGAGGTAGTGGTCCACCAGCAGCGCGGCGAACAGCAGCGACAGGTAGATGATCGACCAGGTGAAGGCCTTGCGTGCGCCCTGGTCCGTGTAGTGGCGGTAGATCTGCCAGCCGTGCCAGAGGAAGACGGCATTGAGCGCGATGGCGCTGACGAGGTAAATCAGGCCGCTCATGTGGACCGCGTAGGGCAGCATCGTGGTGGCCGCCAGCGCGATCGAATACAGCCAGACGTGGAAACCCGTGAACTGCATGCCGTGCGTGATGGGGAGCATCGGCAGGCCGGAACGCGCATAGTCGTCGCGCCGGTACATGGCCAGCGCCCAGAAGTGCGGCGGGGTCCAGACGAAAATGATCAGCACCAGCAGCCAGGCCTGCATGGGTACGTCGTTGGCGACGGCGGCCCAGCCCAGCGCCGGCGGCATCGCGCCCGACAGGCCGCCGATGACGATGTTCTGCGGCGTGGCCGGCTTCAGTATCATCGTGTAGATGACGGCGTAGCCCACGAAAGTGACGAAGGTGAGCCACATGGTCAGCGGGTTGACAAGCGCGTAGAGCACCCACATGCCGGCGCCGCCGATGACGGCCGAGAAGATGATGGTCTGGGTCTGGGTCAGCTCGCCCATGGCCGTGGGGCGGCGCGCCGTGCGTGCCATGCGCGCGTCGATCTCCGCCTCGACGAGGCAGTTGACGGCGAACGCGGCGCCGGCCAGCAGCCAGATGCCGATCGTGGCCGGCAACACGACGCGCCAGCTGGGCAGCTCGCCGGGCACGAGGAACATGCCGATCACGGCGCAGAACACCGCCAGCTGCGTCACGCGCGGCTTGGTCAGCGCCCAGTACTGGGCGACGCGGTTGTTCGGTTTTGATAAGGCTGTCTGGGTCGTCATGATGGCTGCTTGCTCGTCTGCGCAGGGGCGCGCTGCGCCGCCGCGCTCAGGTGCGCGGCCCGATAGTTTAACATGGTCACCAGCAGCACCAGCGCCGCGGCGCCGGCGTTATGGAGCACGGCAATGGCCAGCGGGAAGCTCAGGTAGACCGTGGCGATGCCGCTGCAGGCTTGCACGGCCAGCACGGCCACCAGCGCGCGCGCGAGCGGGCGCAGGCGCGCATGGGGCCAGGCGCGCCAGGCGGCCAATCCCAGCACGATGACGACCACCAGCGCGAAGTGACGGTGCACCCAGTGGATGGCCGTGAGCGCGGCGAACGGCAGGTAGTGGCCGGCCGCCGTCTTGCCCAGCGCGCGCCACAGCGTGAAGCCGTGGCCGAAGTCCATCTCGGGCACGAGCAGGCCCTGGCAGAGGGGAAAGTCGGTGCAGGCCAGCGTCGCGTAATTGGTGCTGACCCAGCCGCCCAGCGCCACCTGCATGGCCAGCACCACGGCCGCCAGCGCGGCCAGCAGGCGCACGCCGGCCGGTGCCAGGTCGGCGCCGTTGGCCGCCACGGGCGTGGCGGCGGCGTCGGTGCGGCAGCCCAGCCAGGTCAGTACCACCAGCAGCAGCATGCCCAGGACGAGGTGGGTGGTGACGATCACGGGCTGCAGCTTGAGCGTCACGGTCCAGGCGCCGAACGCGCCCTGCACGCAAACGAGCACGAAGGTGGCCGTCGGCAGCCAGGGCGAGGCGCGCCGCGCCAGCGCCCCGCGCGCGTCGCCCAGCATGCCGCCGCGCGCGCGCAGGCGGGCGCCGATGCGTGCGCGCAGCCAGCCCCAGGCCATGAGCAGCATGCACAAGAGGCCGATGGCGCTGGCGAGGAAGCGGTGGATCATCTCGATCCAGGCCTTGGGCAGCGTCACTGGCCCCGTCGGCATCAGCGCCTCGGCCGCGCTGATCTGCTCGTGCGCGAGGAAGGGGTTGGCCTGGCCGTAGCAGCCCGGCCAGTCCGGACAGCCCAGCCCCGAATCGGTCAGGCGCGTAAAGGCGCCGAACACGATCAGGTCGAAGGTAACGAACACGGCGATCCAGGCCAGCTTGCGGTACTTGTCCGGGTCGGCCGAGCGCCAGACGAAGTAGAGCGGCGCACATGCGGCCAGCATGCCGCTCAGCGCCAGCAGGGGGAGAGTCCAGTTGTCCATCGTTTAGCCGATGGCGGACGCTTTAAGCAGCTTGCCGATGTCTTTCTTGACCTTGGTGCGCTCGGCGTCGCCGCTTTCCGCGCCCTTGGGGAAGCGCATCATGAGGTTGCCCAGCGGGTCGATCAGGTACAGATGATCGGCCGCGTTGCCGCCGGCGTCCACGGGCAGCCACTTGGCCACGGCTGCGGCGTCGGCGCGCAGCATGCGGGTGCCGTCGAATTCGCGCATCAGCAGCGTGTCGAGCGGGGCGCCGTCGGTCACGAGCCAGACGCGTTCGAGCCGCTCCATCTCCTTGCCCTGCATGAGACGCTGCTGGCGCATGGCGAACAGCTGTTCGTGGCAGCTGCCCGCGCAGGCCGCGGGCCCCACCTGCAGCATGATCCACTTGCCCTTGTAGGCGTCGAGGCTGGCCGGCTTGCCGTCGAGCGTAGTCAATCCCAGCGCGGGAATCGGGTAGTTGCGCGGATCGATCAGCGCGCCGAAATTGGTGCGCGACTGCGGCTTGATCACGTAATACGTCAAGTAGGAGGCGATCAGCGGCGCCGCGCAAACGGCGATCACCACCAGCAGTTTCCAGCGGCCGCGCGTTTGTGCGGCCGGACTCAGTGCTTTATTTTGTTCCACGTCGAAATCCTGTAATCACGAAAAAGAGCAGCGCCATCACGGCCAGCGCATACCATTGGAAAGCATAACCCTGGTGCTTCTCGACGCCCAGCGCGGGCGCCGGCCAGTCGCGCACGAGGGGATCGCCGGCCTGCGCGGGGCCGGTCTGTTCGATGAAGAAGGGCTGCACGGGCAGGCCGCTGGCCGCCGCCACGTCGGCCGGATCGATATTCTGCACGATCGCGCCCGCTTGCAGTGGCGCGGGCGTACCGAGCTGCATGATGTGACCCATCGTCGCGCGCACCACGCCTTCGACGCGCACGGTGCCAGCCGGCGTGGCGAACGTGGGTGCGCGGTCGTGCTCGGCCTGGCGCGGCAGCCAGCCGCGCGCCACCAGCACCACGGCGCCGCTGCCGGCCACGCGCAGCGGCATCAGCAAATACAAGCCCGCCCTGCCCTGCCACGGCCGGTTGTCGAGGAACAGGGGCCAGCCGGCGATGAACTCGCCCGTCACGGCCACGCGCCGGAATTCGAGCGCTTGCGCATCGCGCGCGCGCGCGGGCGCGTCGAGCGCGAGCGGCGGTTCGGCCGCGCGCTGGGTCAACTGGGCCTGCAGCGCCAGCTTGCCGGCCGCGCGCCTGTCCTGCCACTGGCCCAGGCTGATGCCCAGCGCCACCAGCAGCACGGTGACGATGAAGGGAATTGCGCGAAATTGGAAACCGATACGCATTACAATGGTGCCCTGCCTAATAACATCTGCCCGCTGAATATGAAAATTCTCGTCGCCATCGCCTTCGTCCTGATCCTTGCCAGCCTGGGCATGGCGCTGTTCTTCCTCATGCGCGACAAGGGCAAGAGCAACCGCACGGTGCAGGCGCTGGCGATGCGCGTGGGCCTGTCGATCACCCTGTTCCTGCTGCTGCTGGGCGCCTACAAGATGGGCTGGATCCAGCCGACGGGCCTGCGCTAAAGCACCCAAACCGTTTATCACGTTTGTGAAAAAAGCCGCACGCAGGGGTCTCCCGCGTGCGGCTTTTTCGTCCGGAGGGCGTGCCCTCCTTTATCTTACAACCAGTAGACGACGACGTACAGGCCGAGCCAGACCACGTCGACAAAGTGCCAGTACCAGGCCGCGCCTTCGAAACCGAAGTGATGCTCGGGCGTGAAGTGGCCCTTCATGACGCGGTACAGCACCACCGACAGCATGATCGCGCCCATCGTCACGTGGAAGCCGTGGAAACCGGTCAGCATGAAGAAGGTCGAACCGTAGATGCCCGAGGTCAGCTTCAGGTTCAGCTCGCTGTACGCATGCATGTACTCGTAAGCCTGGAAGCCCATGAAGGTGGCGCCCAGCAGGATCGTGGCGAACAGCCAGAGGGCCGTCTTGGCGCGGTGGCCGGCGCGCAGCGCGTGGTGGGCGATGGTCAGGGTCACGCCGGACGTGAGCAGCAGCGCCGTATTGAGCGTCGGGATGGGGAAGGGGCCCATCGTGTGGAAGCCTTCGATGGTGCCGGCCGGGCCTGCATTGCCCCAGTGGGCCGAGAAGTCGGGCCAGATCAGCTTGTGATCGAGGTCGCCCAGCCACGGCATCGAGATGCTGCGCGCGTAGAACAGGGCGCCGAAGAAGGCACCAAAGAACATCACTTCGGAGAAGATGAACCAGCTCATCGACCAGCGGAACGACAGGTCGATGCGGTGGTTGTACTGGCCCGACTCGGACTCGCCGATGGCGTCGCCGAACCAGAAGTACAGCACCATGATCATCGAGGCGATGCCGGCCAGGTTCAGGTAGGGACCCCAGGCTTGGCCATTGACCCAGCCCGACGCGCCTATCATCGTCGCGAGCAGGGACATGCCGGCCGCCAGCGGCCACTTGGACGGACCCGGCACGAAATAATACGGTGCGGCGGCGTGTGGTGAACTCATCTTCATCTCCTAAATCAAACTGTATGCGATCAATTATTGCTGATACCGGTTTGCTGCCTGCTTATCTTGATTCTGCCCTGCTATTTTGTTCTGCGCTGCTTATTTGCTCGTTGCGAAGTGCACCAGCGCGAGCAGCACGCCGATGAACACCAGCACCCCGATCACGGCCGCGATTATCACGTGCACGGGATTGAGGCTGGCGCTGTCCTTCTCGTAATCGGCGCGCTTGCGGATGCCGAAAAACGACCAGAACACCGCCTTCATCGAGGCGCCGAACGAGGCCCGCCGCGGGGCCGGTTTTTCTTGCTCATCCATCGCCGCCCCCTGTCAGTTCGACGCCTGGGCGCCGTTAATTTCAAAAAACGTGTACGACAGCGTGATCGTGCTGATCTCACGCGGCAGCTTGGCGTCGATGTAGAACACCACCGGCATCTGGCGCGCTTCATGCGCCTTCAGCGTTTGCTGCTTGAAACAGAAACATTCGAGTTTCGTGAAGTGCGGCGTGGCCGCCTGCGGCGCGAAACTGGGAATCGCCTGCGCCTGCACCGTGCGGCCCTGGGTGTTGACGACTTCGTACATGATGGTCTTCAGCTCGCCCGGATGCACTTTCACGCTGCGCTCGGTGGGCCGGAAGCGCCATGGCCCCTGCGAATTGCCGTCGAGTTCGACCGTGATCGTGCGCGTCAGGTCCACTTGCGTGTTGGCCTTGGCCGCTTCGTCTTTTTGCGTGAGCTCGTTAATGCCCAGCAGTTCGCACATCTGCCGGTACACGGGCACGAGCGCGTAGGCGAAACCGAACATCACCGCCGCAATGACGATGAGCTTGCCCAGCATCTTGCGGTTGAGCTCCAACCGCCCCGATTGTTCCGTCGCCACTTAGCTCAGCCAGATTCGTTTGACAAACACCATCACGAAGAAAAACAGTGCGACGCCGCCCAGGATCAGGCCCGTCTTCAGGTTGTTCGGTTTCTTCTTTTGCTCGGACATCGTGTGCTTCCAGGTTAGCCGCCGCGCCCACCGGGTCGGTGCGCGCGGCGCTGTACAACTCATGCCATTACTTGACCGTCGGAGGCGTCTCGAAGGTGTGGAAAGGCGCCGGCGACGGCACGGTCCACTCGAGGCCTTCGGCGCCATCCCATGGCTTGTCGGCCGCCTTGGCGCCGCCACGGATGGTCGGCAAGATCACGAAGAACAGGAAATACACTTGCGACAGGCCGAAACCGAAGGCGCCGATGGTGGCGATCTGGTTGAAGTCGGTGAACTGCGCCGGGTAGTCGGCATAGCGGCGCGGCATGCCGGCCAGGCCCAGGAAGTGCATCGGGAAGAAGGTGATGTTAAACGTGATCAGCGATGCCCAGAAGTGGATCTTGCCGCGCAGCTCGTTGTACATATGGCCAGTCCATTTCGGCGACCAGTAGTAGAAACCGGCGAACAAGGCGAACAGCGAGCCGGCCACGAGCACGTAGTGGAAGTGGGCGACGACGTAGTAGGTGTCCTGCAGCTGGATGTCGATCGGCGTCACGGCCAGGATCAGGCCCGTGAAGCCGCCCATCGTGAACACGAAGATGAAGCCGACGGCGAACAGCATCGGGGTCTCGAAGGTCATCGAACCCTTCCACATCGTGGCGACCCAGTTGAACACTTTCACGCCCGTTGGCACGGCGATCAGCATGGTCGCATACATGAAGAACAGCTGCGACGTGACCGGCATGCCGGTGGTGAACATGTGGTGGGCCCAGACGATGAAGGACAGGATCGCGATCGACGCCGTGGCGTAGACCATCGAGGCGTAGCCGAACAGGGGCTTGCGTGCGAACGCCGGCAAAATCTGCGAGACGATGCCGAAGGCCGGCAGAATCATGATGTAGACCTCGGGGTGGCCGAAGAACCAGAAGATGTGCTGGTACATGACGGGGTCGCCGCCGCCGGCTGCATTAAAGAAGGAGGTGCCGAAGTGGCGGTCGGTCAGCGTCATGGTGATGGCGCCGGCCAGCACGGGCATGACGGCGATCAGCAGGTAGGCCGTGATCAGCCAGGTCCAGCAGAACATCGGCATCTTCATCAGCGTCATGCCGGGCGCGCGCATATTGAGGATGGTGACGATGATGTTGATCGAGCCCATGATCGACGAGGCGCCCATCAGGTGCATCGCGAAAATGGCCATGTCCATGCCGGGGCCCATTTGCGTGGACAGCGGCGCGTACAGCGTCCAGCCGGCCGCGGTGGCGCCGCCGGGAACGAGGAAGGACGTCGCCAGCAGGATGGCCGCAGGCGGCAGCAGCCAGAACGAGAAGTTGTTCATGCGCGCGAACGCCATGTCGGAGGCGCCCACTTGCAGGGGGATCATCCAGTTGGCGAAGCCCACGAAGGCCGGCATGATGGCGCCGAACACCATGATCAGGCCGTGCATCGTGGTCAGCTGGTTGAAGAACTCAGGCTGGAAGAATTGCAGGCCCGGCTTGAACAATTCGGTGCGTATCATCAGCGCCAGCACGCCGCCGGACATCAGCATGATCAGCGAGAACCACAGGTAGAGCGTACCGATATCCTTGTGGTTGGTGGCGAACAGCCAGCGGCCGATGCCGTGCGGGTGGCCGTGATCGTGGCTGTGATCGTGGCCGTGTGCGTCTACAGTTGTCGTGCTCATCAATTAACTCCCGATTACTTGCGTGCAGCCAGAACTTCGGCTGGTTGAACGATATTTTCAGCAGCCTTGTTCGACCAGTTGTTGCGCGTGAAGGTAATCACGGCAGCAATATCCGAATCCGACAGTTGCTTCCACGATGGCATTTCACCTGCGAACTTGCCGCTCTTCTTGCCGTTGAGCAGAACGTGGATCTGGTCCGCTTTCGGGCCCTTGACGACTTCGGAGCCGTCGAGCGCGGCGAACGCGCCGGGCACGCCCTTGCCGTTGGCCTGGTGGCAGACGACGCAATTGGTGGCGTACACTTTTTCGCCCTTGGTTTTCAGTTCGTCGAGGGTCCACACTTTCGAGGGATCGTCGGCCAGCGCGGCCATTTCCTTCTTCTTGCCGTCGACCCAGACTTTGTAGTCTTCGGCCGAGACGACCTTGACGACGATGGGCATGAAGGCGTGTTCCTTGCCGCACAGCTCGGAGCACAGGCCGCGGAAGGTGCCGAGATGCTCGGACTTGAACCAGGTGTCGCGCACGAAGCCGGGAATGGCATCCTGCTTGACGCCGAAGGCCGGCATCGACCACGAGTGGATCACGTCGTTGGCGGTGAGCACGAGGCGGATCTTCTTGTTGACGGGGACGACGACTTCATTGTCCACTTCCATCAGGTAGTTCTGGCCGCGCGCCTCGGTGGGCAGCGCGTTGGGCGAACCGACTTGCGAGCGCGGCGTCGACAGCGCCGACAGGAAGGAGATGCCCTCGCCGTCGCCCTTGAGGTAATCGTAGCCCCATTTCCACTGCATGCCAGTGGCCTTGATAGTGAGCTCGGCGTTGGAGGTGTCTTTCATGCCCACGACGGTCTTGGTGGCCGGCAGCGCCATGCCGATGACGATCAGGAAAGGCACGACGGTCCAGGCGATTTCGACGGCGGTCGATTCGTGGAAGGTGGCCGGCTTGTGGCCCTTCGAGCGGCGGTGCGCGAACACCGAGTAAAACATGACGCCGAACACGGCGACGAAGATGACGAGGCAGACGACCATCATCCAGGTGTGCAGGTTGTTGATTTCCGCGGCAATCTGCGTGGCGGGTGCCTGCAGGTTCAACTGGTACTCAACGGGACGCCCCTGCATCTCTGGCGCGGCCAACGCTGGGATGCCGACCGAAAAGGCCAGTCCGAGCATCAAGGCTTGAAATCGCTTTGCATATGTCATGTTTTCCCCAACCACCCAAAAATAAGAATCTGTTGAACCATCCAGCGAAAGCGCTGTTTGCACAAACTTGCCTCATCGACATTGCCAAAAATTCAGGCCTTTACTTGTACTGTCGACAAAATTAGTCGTTGATTATACTCAAGGTCGCTCCACATCATCAAGAAAAATACCCCCTTGCAAGGGCTTGCGCACACATGAGTCCTTTATATATGTGCAATGCGCCTCCATTTAGCGCGGCTTGGGCGGATTTTGCGGTTTTCGCGTCTCGAAACGGATGATGGCCTCGCCCGCGGCCGTGGTGCGCGGCGCCGGCCGGAACGCGTGGCCGTAGATGACTTCGATCGACAAGGCCAGCTTGCCGTCGGCGCGCCGGCCCGCCTCGAGCGCGGCCAGCATGCGCTGCCAGGCCGCGCGGCCCATGAGCCCGCGCCCGCGCGTGGCCAGCGGATTGCCGCCCAGCGCGCGCACGTCGGCCAGCAGGGCCGCGGCCGTGTCGTAGGTGATGGTGAGCACTTCCATGTCCATGACGGGGGTGGAAAAGCCCGCTTCGACGAGCTGGTCGCCGAAATCGTGCATGTCGACGAAGGGCAGCGCATGGGGCGCCTCGTCGGCTGCCGCGAAGGCCGCGCGCAACTCCTTGAAGGTATCGGGACCGAAATTGGAGAACATCAGCAAGCCTTCCACGCGCAGCACGCGGCGCCACTCGGCGAACACGCGGTCCGGCTGGGGATGCCAGTGCAAGGCCAGGTTGGACCACACGAGATCG
>FSXQ01002942.1_pt1 | contig 40602 bp, 44 predicted proteins | sample 1638011 | NCBI WGS metagenome assembly FSXQ01 (sample SAMEA3914789, study PRJEB12502) | metagenome | biome: forest; material: soil | place: Canada | collected 2011-07-03 | depth 0.3 m | reverse complement strand
CTGCTCGAAGCGCGCCTCCATCACCGCGCGATTGGGCAGGCCCGTCAGCGCGTCGTGGTGCGCCAGGAACTCGATGTGGCGCGCGCTGGCGTGGCGCTCCGTCATGTCGCGGATGGCCGCCGCGAAGAGTCCGCCTTGCTCGGTGGCGATCGAGCTGACGCTGATGCCGACCGGAAACTCGCGGCCGTCCTTCGTGACGGCCCACAGGTCGCGCGGGCCCGCGGCGTCTCCCGCGTCGCCTCCGGCCGGCGGCGCGGCCGCCAGCGAGAAGCCCGCGAAGCGGGCGGGCAGCAGCAGGCGGATCGGCTGCCCGACCAGTTCGTCGGCGGCGTAGCCGAACATCCGCTCCGTGTTGCGGTTGACCAGCGCGATCACGCCGCCGGTATCGGCGATGACGAGTCCGTCGGGGGACGAGTCCAGCAGCGTCCGGAACTTGCGTTCCTGCAGCGCGAGCGCATCGACGTCGGCCTCGCGGCGACGCCACGAGCGATGGATCGTGACCGTGAAGACGAACGTCACGAACGCGAACAGGGACGCCAGCGCGGTCGCGCGCATGACCTCGGCGTTCCAGTCGGCCAGGTAGTCGGCCTTGCCGAGTCCCACCACGATGATCATCGGCAGGACACCGATGCGACGGAACGACATCGTGCGCTCGACGCCGTCCGAGGCCGCCTGGCCGCTGTACGTTCCAGAGGCCGCGCCGGCCGCGACCGCATCCCGGATCGACCGGGCGACGGTCGTGCTGCCCAGGTCCTGCACCATCGAATGGATCGCGGGCCAGCGCGCGATGACGCCGAGCTGCGCGTCGCGCAACGCGATGACCCCGTGCGCACCCAGGTCGATGGCGGCGAACTTGTCGATGAAGTATTGCAAGGGGATCGTCGCGTAGACCACCCCGTCGAACCGCCCGTCGCGACCGTCCAGGCGGCGCGCCAGCACGATCTCCCACTCGCCGCTGACCCGGCTGACCAGGGGCTTGGAGATCACGATGCCGGCATTCGGATCGCGCGCGAGCCGGGTGAAATACGGGCGATCGGCCAGGTTGGCGTGCGAGCCCTTGACCATGCCCAGTCCGTGGGTCACGTCGCCGCGCGCGTTGGTGATGCGCAAGCCGTGCAGGGCCGGCAGGCGTGCGCCCTGGCGCAGGATGAAGGCGTCCAGCGATTGCCCGCCGGATCCCGCTTCGAGCACTTCATCGGCGATCGTCTGCAGGACCAGGTCCACCTGCTCGACGGTCGACGCCAGGTCGCGCTCCTGGAAGACCGCGATGTTGGTGGCCGCCGTCAGCGCGCGTTCCTCGTAGCGGACGCGACTCTTGTGCAACGCCAGCAGCGCCAGCGCGATCACGATGGCGTTGAGCACCGCCACGATCGCCACCAGCCGAAGCAGGAAGCGCTTCGAGCTGTGCAGGGAGGAGGCGGAATCGAAAGGAAGCGACATCGGGATCCAGTCGCGCGAGAGGGGAATGTGCGCCGACCGGCCGCGCGTCGAGCTGATCGCGCCGGCCGCGCGAGGGACTGCCGCTGGTGCAGCCGGCAGGCCGGGTCACCCTCGATTTCGGACGATTTCCCGCGTCCTTGAGGACGATTTCGAGCGTCGTCGATGATCCCGGCAGCCGCGCCGCGCGGATCTGGCCGACTACCGGGCCCCGTATCGCGGAAGGCTCGTGAACCATGTCCTCAGGACGCCGAACCGGGCAACTCCACGTCCAGGTGCGCCGGCGCCAGTGCTCGCAGGAAGTCCCCGGCATCGAAGGCCTGGCCCAGCGCGAGCGCGCCGGCGCGCGCGAAGTCCGGATGCATCAGTCGCGCCGCCGCCTCCACGACCAGCGGGGCGGAGACGGCGTAGATGTCCTGGCCGCGGGCCACGGCGGTGCGCGCCGAGCCGCCGCGGCGCGCCTCGACGACCATCTCGAAGCGCTGTGCCGACCGGCCGTGCGCGTCCGTGGACGCGGGCGGCGGCGTGGACGCGTCGCGGATGTCGTCCAGCGACGAGCGCGTCAGCACTGCGCGCAGGCTGCGCACGCGCAGGTGACGCGAGATCGTGATCACCTCGCTGAACGGCAATTCGATCGTCGCCTGCTGGCCGTGCGGCGCGCCGAAGCGCCAGGTCGACTCGGCCGCGGGCAGCGGCATCGGCACGAGGCGGGCGTCGTCGACGACGAGGCGCGGCACGGTGTTGCGCTCGCCGGTCCTGCGCGTCCCTTCGGTCGGCCACCAGCGATCGAGCGCGACGGCCACGGTCAGGTCGCTCACGTCGTCTTTCGCCGCGTCCGCGCCCAGCAGCGCTGTCGCGAGCAGGTCGGCCAGGCCGCCGTAGAACCCGGCCGCCGGGATCACGGCGAGGCCCGCGGCGCGCGCCGGCGCATCGAAGCGCTCGAACACCGCCAACGCGCTGGCCTGCTCGGCCGTCACGTCGAGGTAGCTCGCGCCGGCGCGCAGGGCGGCTTCGACGAGGGGGCCGGCGGTATCGAGAAACGGGCCAGCGCAGTTGATGACGACGGCGCAGCCGGCCAAGGCGGCGTCCAGCGCGCGCGCGTCGTCGACGGCGGCCACGCGGGCGGGCACGTCCGTCGGCAACGTGGCGGTGCCGCGGCCGACCGCGATCGCCGGCAGGCCGCGGCGCCGCAGTTCGGCGAGGACGAAGCGGCCGGTGTGGCCGCCCGCGCCATACACGGCGACGGGGCGGGCGGGGCGGGTGAAGTCGGGATGGGTCATCTTTGGTTCTCCATGGAAACAGACAGGTCTGTAGCGAGAAGGATAAAGACAGGTCTGTATCATGTCAACATGGCCACTCGAATCCTCCCCGCCAAGCGGGAATCCTCCGCGGAGACGCCCGACGTCCGCCAGCGCATCCTGGACACCGCGTCGACGCTGTTCTACGAGCGCGGCGTGCGCGCCGTCGGCGTCGACCTGGTGGTGAGCGAGTCGGGCGTGGCCAAGACCAGCCTGTACCGCCACTTCCGCACCAAGGACGACCTGATCGTCGCGTTCCTCGAGCGCGAGGACCTCGAGTTCTGGAGCCAGTGGGACGACGTCGCGGCACGCCACGCCGGCGACCCGGCGGGCGAGATCGAGGCGCACATGCGCTGGATCGGCAAGCGCCTGGGGCGCGCCAACTACCGCGGCTGCCCGCAGATCAACGTGGCCGCCGAGTTCGCGGAGGCCGACCACCCGGCGCGCGCGGTCGCGAAGCGGCACATGCAGGCCATGCGCGCGCGGCTCGCGGTGCTCGCCCGCGAGCTCGGTGCCGCCCGGCCGAACGACCTCGGCGCGCAATTGGGCCTGCTGATCAACGGGGCCTTCGTCAGCGCGTCGATGCTGGCGCCGGACGAGGCGACACGCGTGCTGCTGGCGTCGGCTCGCGCGCTGCTCGCGTCGGCCGCCTCCGCGCCGGCCAGGTAGCCCCGGGCTGCGGCAGAATCGCTACATGGCCGAGCACCACGCCTCCTGTTCCTGCGGCCAGTTGACCCTGGTCGCGCGCGGCGATCCGATCCGTGTGTCGATGTGCCATTGCCTCGCGTGCCGGCGCCGCACCGGCAGCACCTACGGCGCGCAAGCGCGCTTCGCGACGGACGACGGCGTCCCCGGCGGCGCGGAGCATGTCGATTGAACGAAGCGGCGGCGCGGCCCTGGGTGCTCTACCTGGTGGAGTGCGCGGGCGAGCGGCTGTACGCGGGCATCACGAACGACCTGCCCGCGCGATTCGCCACGCATTGCGCGGGCCGCGGGGCGCGCTTCACGAAGGCCTTTCCGCCCGTGCGCGTCGTCGCCGCGTGCGAACTGCCGTCGCGCTCGCAGGCCTTGAAGGCCGAACACGCGCTGAAGCAGCGACCGCGCGCCGACAAGCTGCGCTACCTCGCGAACTGCGGCGTGCCGATCGACGTCCGGGCACTCCCGCGGGCCTGATCGCCCGTGCGGGCGACCGTCGGCGAACCCGACGGGAACGACTCTTGCAACTCTGCACTATCCTGCGCAGCGCAGCGCGGCACGGCCCTCGGCCCATCGTGCGGACCGCGTGGGCACCACGGAAGGACGACAAGAATGAAGACAAGGACAGAGTTCCGCCGGGCCCGCTGGCTGCGGCCCGCGGTCGCCGCCGCGGGCACGGCCAGCGCCCTGTGCGCCGCGCAGCCACCGGCGTCTCCGGCACAGACTGTCACCATCACCGCGACGCGCATCGCGACGCCGCCGTTCGACGTGCCCGCGTCCATCGATCTCGTCACGCTGTCGCCCGACGCGGACACGCGGCCTGGCATCAACATCTCCGAGACGCTCGGCGGCGTGCCGGGCCTGCTCGCCCGCGACCGGCAGAACTTCGCGCAAGACGTGCAGATCTCGGTGCGCGGCTTCGGCGCGCGGTCGACGTTCGGCATCCGCGGCGTGCGCCTGTACATCGACGGCATCCCCGCGACGATGCCCGATGGCCAGGGCCAGATCTCCAACGTGGACCTCGGCTCGGCCGCGGCGATCGAGGTGCTGCGCGGCCCCTTCTCGGCGCTGTACGGCAACTCCTCGGGCGGCGTCCTGCAGGTGTTCACCGAGGACGGCGCCGGCAGGCCGAAGTGGACGTTCGGCGCGGGCGCGGGCAGCGATGGCCAGCTGCGCTACGACGGCAAGCTCACGGGCACGCAGGGCCAGCTCGACTACGTGGCGAGCGTCTCGCACTTCGAGACCGACGGCTATCGCCAGCACAGCGCCGCGCGGCGCGACATCGAGAACGTCAAGCTGGGCATCCGGCTCGACGAGCGCAGCAAGCTCACCGTGGTCGCCAACGCCGTGCAACTGCCTTACGCGCAGGACGCGCTGGGCCTGAGCCGGGACGACCTCCAGGCCGATCCGCGCAGCGCGGATCTGGCGGCCAGGTTGAACACCCGCAAGTCGCTTGCCCAGACCCAAGGCGGCGTGATCTACGAGCTGCGCGTCGACGCCGACAACGCGTTGCGGGCGATGGTCTACGGGGGCCACCGCGACACCACGCAGTTCCAGTCGATACCAGTCGCCTCGCAGGCGAGCGCGCTGAGCCCCGGCGGCGTGATCCAGCTGGGTCGCGACTACGACGGCGCCGACCTGCGCTGGACGACGCAGGGCGGCGCGGCCCGGCGACGCTGGTCGCTGGTGGGCGGCCTGGCCTACGACAAGCTGCGCGAGCACCGCTACGGCTACCAGAGCTTCACCGGCACGGGCAGCGACCAGGTGCTGGGCGTCAAGGGCGCGCTGCGCCGCAACGAGATCAACGACGTCCAGGATCTCGACCCTTACCTGCAAGGCGAGTGGCACCCGTCCGAGGCGTGGACGCTGGACGCGGGCGCGCGCCGCAGCAACGTGCGCTTCATCTCGCACGACAACTACGTGGTCGGCACCAATCCCGACGACAGCGGCAAGGCGAGCTATTCGGCCACGCTGCCGGTGCTGGGCGTGCTGTATGCGGTGCGCCCCGACCTGCACCTGTACGCCACCGCGGGACGCGGCTTCGAGACGCCCACGCTCAACGAGGTCGGCTACCGGCCCAACGGCCTGACCGGACTGAACTTCGACTTGAAGCCGTCGCGCAGCAACAGCGCGGAGCTGGGCGTCAAGCTGAACTCGGACGCCTTCGGCACCCTGACCGCCGCCGTCTTCGGCACGCGCACCACCAACGAGATCGTGACGCTGTCCAATATCGGCGGCCGTACCACCTACCAGAACGTCGCCTCGACGCGCCGGCTGGGCCTCGAGCTGGAGTGGAGCAGGCAGCTGCCGCACGACCTGAACCTGCAGGCGGCCTACACGCTGCTGGACGCGCAGTACACGGACGCGTTCCTCTCGTGCACGACCACGCCCTGCACGACACCGGTCACGCCGATCGCCTCGGGCAACCGCATCCCGGGCGTCGCGCGCAATGCGCTGTTCGCCGCGCTGGCCTGGGCGCCGCCCAAGGGCTGGCGCGCGGGCGTCGAGGCGCGCGCGTTGAGCCGGGTGTTCGTCAACGACACCAACTCGGACGCCGCGGCGTCGTTCGTCACGGCCAATGTCTCCGCGGGCTACCAGCTGCCGTTGGGCGCGTGGCAGCTCTCGGCGTTCGGCCGCATCGACAACCTCACCAACCGCCGCTACGTCGGCTCGGTGATCGTCAACGAAGGCAACGGCCGCTACTTCGAGCCGGCGCCAGGACGCACGTTCTTCGCCGGGATCAACGGCAGCTATCGGTTCTGAGCCGGCGCCAGGTGACGGTAGACGGTGGTGCGCGAGATGCCCAGGTTGCGCGAGGTCTGGCTCACGCTGTGGCCGGTGCGCTCGAATTCACGCCGGATCGTCTCCGAGGCCACCTGTTGCAGCGCCGAGCTGGCGGGGCGCCGGGCGGCGGGCAGCAGGCGCTCCACGTCGTCGACGGCGAGCGGATGGCCGTCGCAGGCCAGCAGCGCGCGCGTCAGCGCCGAGCGCAGCTCGCGGAAGTTGCCCGGCCACGCGTGCGCCGGCAGCCTGTCGATGGCGATGTCGGCGATGACCGCGTCGGCGAAATCGCGGCGCTGGCGCAGCGGCGGCAGCGTGACGCAGACGGTATTGAGGCGATAGAACAGGTCGGCGCGGAAGCGATGCGCGGCGACGGCGAGGTCGGTGATCGTGCGCATGGATCTCGACGGCTCGCATCGCGACGTCTACGCGATCGGCGCGCGCAATTCGGTGGGCCAGGACTTCAACCCCAAGGACGGCACGCTCTGGTTCACCGACAACCAGACGGACGGCATGGGCGACGGCATCCCGCCCGGCGAGCTGAACCACGCGACGAAGATGGGCCAGGACTTCGGCTACCCGTGCTGGAACAGCCACGTCAAGGCGGCCGGCTCGGCCGCTGCGCCCGACCTGAAGGACCTGAAGGAGCCCGCGGGCGCCGTGTTCCCGCAGGTCGAGTTCCCGGCCCACCAGGCCCAGCTCGGGATGACGTTCTGCAGCGGCAGGAGGTTCCCCGAGCGCTATCGCGGCGGCATCTTCGTGGCGGCCAACGGCTCCTGGAACAGCAAGACGCCGACGGGCGCGCTGGTCAACTTCGTGCCGCTGGAGGGGCCCGACAAGGCCGGCAAGTCCGAGGTCTTCGCCGACAACTTCCGCGACGACAACAACACCTACACCGGCCGCCCGGTGGACGTCGCGGTGACGCACGATGGCTCGCTCCTGGTCAGCGACGACTACGCCGGCGCGATCTACCGCATCACGTACTCGGCGCCGCAATGAGAGGCGCGGTGAACGCCGTGGCGACGCTGGCGTTGCTGGCCGCGGGCTCGCTCGCGCACGCGCAGGACGCCGCCGCCGGCAAGGCCAAGGCGGCGGCCTGCACGATGTGCCACGGGCCGCTGGGCATTGCCGTCGCACCCGACACGCCCAACCTGGCCGGGCAGCCGGAAAGCTATCTCGCCGGGCAACTGAGGGCCTACCGCGGCGGCGCGCGCAAGCACGAGGTCATGAGCCTGATGGCCAGGCCTCTGACCGCTGCGGACATCGCCAACCTGGCGGCGTGGTTCGCGTCCGTGAAGCTGGAGGCGACGCCGCCGAAGTGAATCCTGTTGAGCTCCCGCGGGCCGCGCGGCCAGGTGCGGGCGCATTGCACGGGCGGCTTGCCGCCCGTCTTTTTTTGCTTCTTCGCCGATTTGCGGGGAGGCCACCGCGCCGTCGTGAAGCCGACCGTCCAGCCATGTCATTGCGCGCGCAGTGGCGGAATCCACCCCTGTGGCGATGTCGTTGGCCAGCGTGGATCCTGCGACTTCGCGCAGGATGACGAGGCGCGTCATTGCGCGCGCACGGCCCGGCCATCCCCGCAGATCGGCGATGAACCCTTTTTTTGCGCCCGCGGGTTCAGGCGCCGCAACTGCTGCGCACGATCAGGGTGACGGGCAGCGTGATCTGTCGATCGAGCGGGCCGGGCTGGATGAGCAGGTCCACGCCCGTCCGTCCCAGGGCCTCGACATCGACGCGTATCGTCGTCAGCGGGATCAGGGCGCCCGCGGCGGCGGGGATGTCGTCGAAGCCGACGATGGCGATGTCGTCGGGGATGCGCCGTCCGAGGGACTGGCACATGCGCATGGCCGCCAGCGCCGCGGCGTCGTTGTACACGAAGATGGCGTCGACGCCCTTGGGTTGCGCCAGCAGTCGCCGGGTCGCCTCCGCCGCACCGTGTTCCACGTTGAGGCCGGGCGGGGCGATCGCCTCGAGGTCGGGGTCGCCCAGGACGCCGGCCTCGTACAGCGCGCGGCGATAGCCGTGCTCCCGCTCGCGGATGCTGAAGTGGGCGAGGGATCCTGAGAGAAAGGCGATCCGGCTTCGTCCGGCCTCGAGCAGGTGGCGCGTCGCGATGTAGCCGCCGCGCTCGTTGTCGGGGTTGACGGAAGGCCTGCCCGGCATCCAGAAGTCGATCAGCGCGAGCGGCAGGGCCATCGAGTCCAGGAGCTCGATCATCTCGATCTCGAAAAATCCTGCCGCGAGCAGCACGTCGGGCTGGTGCAGGCGCAGTTGCTCGCGCAAGGGATCGGTGGGGCCCGCCGTCAGGAGTGTGGGGACGACGCCCAGGCCGCGGCACGCCTCCTCGACCCCATGGAGCACGTAGGAGAAGAACGGATTGGTCGCGAACGAGCTGTGCTGCCTGTGGACCAGGAACGCCAGCCGTTGCGGCCTGTCGACGCGCAGGCGGCTCAAGTCATAGGACATCCGGCGCGCCACGTCGCGGATGTGCCGGCGCGTCGCGTCGGAAATGCCGCCCTGGTTCTTCAGCGCGCGCGAGACCGAACCCACCGACACGCCCGCCGCCAGGGCGATGTCGCGGATTCTGACGGCCGTTGCCACGTCCGCTCAGGCGACCGCGCCCGCATGCCGGGTTTCGGCGTACGTGTCGCCGACCATCATGCGGACGATCTCGTCGCCGTCGGTGGTCCGGGTCTCGCGCTCGCCGGCGATCTCGCCGCGCCGCATCACGACGATGCGGTCCGCGACGCCGAAGATGTCATGCAGGTTGTGCGAGACCAGGAGGACGGCCACGCCTTGCGAGCGCAATCCGCGGATCAGTTCCATCACCTTGCGTTGCTCGGGCACGCCCAGCGCGGCGGTGGGCTCGTCCATGATCAGGAGCTTCGCATTCCAGTAGATCGCCCGGCCGATGGCGATGGCCTGGCGCTGGCCGCCGGAGAGCATGCGAACGGGGCCCGTGAGCTTCTTCTCCGGGATGTGGATGTCGAGGCGATCGAGCACCTCGCGGGCGACCGTCGCCATGCGCGCCCGGTCGATGACCGGGATCCCGAGGAGGCGCTTCATGGGTTCGCGTCCGAGGAAGATGTTGCTGCCGACATCGAGGTTGTCGGCCAGCGCGAGATCCTGGTAGATGGTCTCGATGCCGCGGGTGCGCACGCCTTGCGGGTCGCCGGCAGGTGCGAGATCGCCGAGGAAGCGTACCTCCCCGGAGCCGGGGACATAGACGCCCGAGATGACCTTGATCAGCGTCGACTTCCCGGCACCGTTGTCACCCGCCAGGGCGACGACCTCGCCCGGGCGAACCTCGAAGTCGACGTTGCGCAGCGCTTCCACGCCGCCGAAGCGGATCGAGGCGCCGCGGACCTGCAGGACGGTGCCGCCGGGCGCCATGGGTCGATCGTCGGTGCTCATCCGGCGTTCCCCAGGCGATCCTTGGTCTGGTCGATGACGACCGACAGGACGATGACGGCGCCCACCGCGATGAACTGCCAGAACGCGTTGACGTCGATGAAGATCAGGCCGAACTGGATGACGGCGATGATCAGGGCGCCGATGAGCGTTCCGATCACGCTTCCGGTGCCGCCGAACAGACTGGCGCCGCCGATGACCACGGCGGCGATCGAATCCAGCAGGAGCGACTCGCCGGCGTTCGCCGCGCCGGCGCTGTAGCGGGCGGTGTAGACGATTCCTCCCAGGGCGGCGAAGGCGGCGGACAGCATGTAGACGAAGACGAGATGCCGCTTGACCGCGATGCCGGCGCGCGCGGCCGACTGCGGGTTGCCGCCGATCGCATACGTGTATTGGCCGAACCGCGTCTGCGACAGCACGAAGTGCATCACCAGCAGGACGGCACCGGTGACGACCACCGGCGTCCATCCCGTGCCGAGCCAGGCCAGGCCCGGGTGGTCGACCGGCACCGTCATGCCGCTGCCGGCGGCGAGAAAGCCCGCGCCGCGCGTGACGCCGTACATCCCCAGCGTGCCGATGAAGGCGGGGACGCCGAGGCGCGCGATCAGCAGGCCGTTGATCAGGCCCGGAAGCAGGCAGACGGCGACGGTCGCGACCACCACGAGCGCGAGGACGCCGTTGCCGGATCCGCCGAGGCCGAGGAACTGCGCGACGCAGACGGCGGACAAGCCCATGATGAATCCGACGGACAGGTCGATGCCCGCCGTGATGATGACGAAGGTCTGCCCGATGGCGAGCATGAGCGGCGCGCTCGCGGCCAGCAGGATGGCCTGCACGTTGTAGAGGCTGCCGATGAACGAGCGGCCGACCCGGATCCGGGACCAGGTCTCGAAGAACACGACCAGCGCGGTGAGGAACAGCCACGGCCAGAGGCGGCTGACGAGCGCGAGCCGCTCCATGCGGGCGGGAGGGAACGGTGTCATGTCGAGTCGCGGAAAGGCGCCCGCGCGCGCCTGGGCGCGCGCGGGCCGGGGATGGCCGCCGGCGGAGGACGCGGCAGCCCGCGGGTCAGTTCGAATAGATGAACTTGTGGACGTCGGGGCTGTCGATGTTGGACTTGTCCATCACCACGAATCCCGTGCCGAACACCGTCGGGACGCTCTTGCCGCGCACCAGGTCGGCGGCGTACTTGACGCCCATGTAGCCCATCTCGGACGGCTTCTGGGCGACGGCGATGTCGACCAGGCCGCTCTTGAGATCCTGGTCGATCCCGGGGACGGCGTCGAACGTCACGACCTTGACCACGCCGGTCTTGCCCGCGTTCTTGACGCCGGCCGCGGCGCCCTTGCCGGAGAACGTGTTGGCCGCGAAGATGCCCGCGAGGTCGGGCGTGCGCGCCAGGACCGCGCCCACGTGGGCGGCGGCGCGATTGGCGTCGTCTTCGTTGTACTGCGTCTCGAGCACCTTGATGCCCGGGTGCTTCTTCATCTCTTCCGCGAAGCCCTGCATCCGCTGGTCGGTCGACGAGATGCCCGGCTTGTTGTTCTCGACGTAGACCGAGCCCTTGTCGCCGATCGCCTTGGCAAGCGCGCGGGCCGCGATGCGTCCGCCTTCGACGTTGTCGGAGGAGACGTACGAGTACGGGAAATCCGCGTTGCCGGATCCGGTGCGGTATTGGCCGGTACCGATGTAGGTATCGACGGTGATCACCTTGATCCCGGCCTGCTCGGCTTCCTTGAGCGGCTGGATCAACTGGGTCTTGTCGACCGGAGCGATGAGGATCACGTCCGGGTGCTTGGCGATCAGCGCCTTGAGGATGGGGACCTGCTCGGCGGTGTTCCAGGCCTTGGGAATCTGGAACAGCAGCTCCGCGCCGACTTCCTTGGCCGCCTGGTCGGCGCCGCGCTTCATGGTGAAGTAGAACGGATCGACCACGCCGGGCAGCAGGGCGATGACGGGTTTGTTCGCATCGGCCAGGGCGGATGCGGCCAGGCCGGCCAGCAGCGTTGCCGCCACGGCGGCGCGCACGACCATTCGTCGTTGATTCATGGATGTCTCCTAGTTTCTTGGACCATCGCCGACCCGCTTTGCCGGCCAGCGCGTTGCGAGCGTATGCCGCGCATTTTGTTTAGTAAATGGGGTAAACAAACCGCGGTAGGGTCATCGCTTCGCGACCCGAGCCGCTTGCGGGCAAGAATGCGGTTCATGCAGATCCCGACCGAAGACGACGTGCGAACACTGGCCTGGGCCCACGGTCGAGCCGAGGTGCAACGCCTGGGCGCCATGCTGGGGCCGGTGGTCTTTCGTGCGCCGGGCAGTGCGGACTTCGAGCCGATGCATGTCGCCCCCTGGGCCGGCGAGCCGGGCGCCGACGGACTGCCGGCCATCCTGCGGCGCCTGCGCGGGGAATGGCCCTGCGTGCCCTTCGGACGCGTCGATCCCGTCGCCAGCCTTCCGCCGGGCTGGACCGCCCTGCAGCCCGACGACGAATGGGGCCACGGCCATGGGTCGCACCACGCGTGGACCTGGGTGCCGACGGACGATCCGCTGACGCTATGCCTGAGCCTGCTTCACCCGCCCGGCTCGGCCGTGCATCGCCTCACGCGCACGATCTCCGCGGCAGCCGATTCGCCTGCCCTCGACATCTCGCTTCGAGTGGAGGTCCGGCGCAGCTGCAGGCTGCCGGTGGCGCTGCATCCCACCGTTCGGCTCGACCTGGGAAGCCTCGCGCTGCGAATCCCCCATCGCGGCGCGTGCCTCACGTACCCCGCGCGCACGGACCCCGACGTCTCGCGGCTGGCACCGAACGCCCGGTTCGAGGACCTGTCGCGCGCACCCGCCGAGGACGGCCGCGAGATCGACTTGAGCCGTTACCCGCAGGCCGTGGACAGCGAGGAGCTCGTTCAACTGCTGGACGTGACGGGGCCCGTGGAACTCGACTACCTCGAGCAGGGTTGGACGCTCGAACTGGCCTGGGATCTGGCGTCGCTGCCGGACGTCATGCTCTGGATCAGCCACCGCGGGCGGCATCACGCGCCGTGGAACGGCAGGCACCTGGCGCTCGGAGTCGAGCCCTTGAACAGCGTGTTCGACCTGGCGCGGGTCGCGGTGCCCCCGGCCGACCATCCGCTGGCGGCGCGCGATGGCATCGCGCTGGAGCCGGCACATCCGCGCGTGATCCGCTACTCCCTGCGCGCCACTGCGCAGGCCGGCGCGGCGTTCGACGTGGCTTAAAGTCGCGCCATGCCGATTGCATCCTCGACGCTCGCCACCCTGGGCGACGCCGTCGACTTCTCCTGGAGGAGCCTCCACGGCCGCCGCGTGCGCCGCCTGCCGCAGGCCGCAGGCCGCGCCCTGGCGGGATGAGGCGTGACAGGCAAGGTCGAGCGGAGTGCCGCGCCGGTCGCGGGCGCCTCGACACCGCGACCCGAGGCGCCCGCATCGAACGGGGCGGAGCCGGAATTCTTCTCCGATGACGACGCCCTGATGGCGCTCGAGCTGGCGGTGGCGGCGTCGGGAGACGATGCGTCGCCGGGGGCGATCGTCGCGCTCGCCTGGCAGTTGCGCCAGCGCCATCCGGCACGCGCGCTCGTGCTGGCCGACGAGGCCGAGGCGCGGCTCGCCGGCGCGCCGGCCGACGCGCAGCGCCGGTGGGCCGCACGACTTCAGCTGGTGCGCGCCGAGGCCGACTGGCTCGCGGGCCGCCTCGAGGCCGCGGCGGGGCGCGTGGACGAGGCGCTGCGGACCTTGGCCGCGGTCGCGGACGCGCTCGTCCGCGCCGACGCGCATTGGCTGCGCGCCATGCTCGCGATCGACCGTGGCGACTGGCCGGGCAAGGACGCCGAGCTGCAGGCGATGGCGGCGGCTGCGCGCGGGGTCGACGCGTCGCGCGGTGATCGCCGCGACGAACACCGGCGATTCGCTGAACCATCTCAACGACTACCCGGCCGCGCTCGAGTGGATGCAGCGCGGGCTGGCACTGGCGCGCGCCGCGGGCGGGCCGGGCGCGATGGGAGTGGCGCTGCTGGGCAGCTGTGGGGCGTCTCGCTGCGCTACGACCTGGGCGGCGACCATCCGCTGGTCGGCCGCAGCGCGCCCGACTTCGAGTTCGCCGACGGCAGCACGCTCGCGTCGCACCTGCGCGCGGGCAGGGGCGTGCTGATCGACCTCGCAGGCTCGTTGCGCTTGCGCCAGGCCGTTGCCCCGTGGAGCGATCGCGTCGGCGTCGTGGCCTGCGGCGCTCAAGACGAACTCGGGCTGGCCGCGCTGCTGGTGCGTCCGGATGGCGTCGTCGCGTGGGCGTCGGACACGCCGCCGGCAGCCGCCGATGTGGCGCCCGTCGCGGCACGCTGGTTTGGTTCGCCGAGTTCCGTGGCGAGTTGACGCGTACTGCCGCACTGCGACAAGGGCCGCTGCAGCAGCGGCCCCGTGGCCCGTGCGGGCGTCGGCGACGCAGATCAGTTGCGGTCGGCGCGCGGGTGCATCGAGGCGTCCGCGGTGCGGGTCGAGGTGTCGGCCGCAGGGGCGGTGCTCGACGTGTCGGCGACCGGCGCGACGCTGGTGGTGGTGCTCGACGTCGTGGTGCTGGTCGTGTCCGCCGTCACCGGGGCGCCCATCGTCGTGGTCGCCTTCGGATCGGCGCTCAGGCTGCCGTCGCGCTTCAGCGGCGCGCCGGGGGGCGTGCCGTAGTTGGCGGTCTGGGAACGGGCGTCGTCATTGCTGGTCGAGCTGCTCTGCGCGACGGCGACGCCGCCTGCGATGCTCATGGCGCCAAGGGCGGCGGCGGTCAGTTTCATCATCGAGTTCATGGGGTTCTCCTGTCGGGTTGCCTGGATTCCACTCCGGTGGTGGATGGACAACTGCGGCAAGGGGGAGGCCTGCCCAGGCCGGCTCCACGCGGATCCGGCCGTGCAGCATTGCGGCGGCCATTGATGCACGAGCCCCATCGGAGCGTTCCCAGTGCAGGTGCTTCAGCTTGTCCGGGTTTCGCATCACGTAGATCGCCGCGATCTTGCCGTCCTCGATGTCGAGCGCGGTGGTCTGCAGTTCGCCGTCGGCTTCGCGCGTGATGAAGCCGGGCAGGCCGGAAATGAAGGCGACGCGCACCAGCGTCGACGTCTTGTGCTTGAGGATGCCCGCCAGCAGATCGAGCAGCTTCATGACCGCGTCGTATCCCAGCACGGGCGCGCCGACGCTCGGGCGCCTGCCGCCGCCGTCAGCCTGGAAGCTGAGGTCATCGGCGAGCATGGCGGCGATCCCCTTGACGTCGCCGCTTCGGGAAGCGATGAAGAAGGCCTCGGCCAGGGCCAGGCCCTGCTGCCGTTCCACCTGGAAGCGCGGGCGCGCCTCGCGAACATGCGTGCGCGCGCGCACGGCGAGCTGGCGGCAGGCCGGCGGCTCGCGCCGGACCGTCCTGGCGACCTCGTCGAAGCCCAGCCCGAACAGCCTCGCAGGCGTGCTCGTGCGTGTGTTGGCTACTGCTTAATGTGACTTGCCCCCGGAAAGTTTATGGAACGCCCTCGTTGCCGTGAGGGGCGACAGCGTCTGTTTGCATCACCCGCATCGCGCGGATCTTCCAAGCTCTACGAAGCCGCGACATGCACCCGCGGCCGCCGCCCGTCGCTCCACTGGCCGCCCAGCGCACGCTCGACCTGCGCCGCCAATTGCAGCAACAGCCCGTCGTCGGCCTGCCTGGCTTGCGCCTGGATGCCCAGGGGAAGTCCGCTCTCCTGGAACGCCATCGGAAGCGAGATGGCCGGCATCCCGCACAGGTTGGCCAACGGGGTGTAGGCGAAGTTCTGCCAGAGGTGGGCGAACCAGTCGTGCACGCAGGGGTTCGTGCTGGCGGTGAGGGACTCGACGGTGCCGACCGGGGGTGTGGGCAGCGCGGTGATCGGCGTCAGGACGATGTCCCAGGTTTCGAAGAACGCGCCGAAGGCCCGTGAGGTGCTGTTGAACACGGCCTGCATCGCGGCGCGTTCGCTGTAGGAGGTATGCAGGCCGGCCTCCCAGATCTTGATGTTGATCGGCTCGAGCAGATTCTCCGGCGGCCGCTCCAGGCCCAGGCGGGCGAGATGACCGGCGATGACCTGGGCGAAGTTGCTGATGTAGCAGGTGGTCTGCGCGGCGAAGGCGGCGCGGAAGTCCACCGCCGGCACCTGCCATTCGACGCGATGGCCCAGGCTCTCAAGAAGACGGCCGACGCGCTCGAGCTCGGCCACGAAATGCGGCGTGGCCCGGTAGTCTCCCCACTCGTGCGACAGCGCGATGCGCAGCGACCGGGGGTCGTTCCGGATGAGGTCGCCATAGGGCTGCGGCGCGCTCCAGAACGGCATGAACTCGCCCGGGGCGCCGCCGCGGCAGTGGTCGACGAAGGCGGCGGTGTCGCGCACGCTGCGGCTGTGGCAGCCCTGGATCGACACCAGGCCGGAGAGGTCCGAGAGGCCGGGCGCCAGCGAGAAGACGCCGCGCGACACCTTCAGGCCGATGTTGCCGGTGGCGCCCGCCGGGATCCGGATGGAGCCGCCGCCGTCGGTCGCGTGCGCCATCGGCAGCACGCCGGCCGCCACGACGGCCGCCGTCCCCGCGGAGGATCCGTTGGTCGTGTACGCGGTGTTCCAGGGGTTGCGGGTGACGTGCAGACGGTTCTCGGCCGCGCTGCAGACGCCGAATTCCGGCGTGGTCGTGCGACCGATGATGTTCAGGCCGGCCTGGCGGATCCGGCCGGTCAGGAAGCTGTCTTCGGCCGGCCGATGGCCCTGCATCAGCATCGAACCGAATTCCTGCCGCCGGCCCTTGAGCGTCGGCCCGAGATCCTTCATCAGGTAGGGCACGCCGGCGAACGCGCCATCGGGCCGCATGCCGCCGGCCAGCGGGTCGGCCACGAGGTCGTCGAATACCTCGACGATCGCGTCCAGCGCCCCGTTGGTCCGCGCGATCGCGGCCACGACCTGCGCCGCGAGCTCGGCGGGCGTCACGTCGCCCTGGCGCACCCGTGCGGAGAGGGCGACGGCATCGTGACCGGCCCACTCGTCCCAGCTCATCGCGAGCGTCATCCACTTGCTCCTGTTGTCGCGGGCGACAGGATCGTCCGCCCGTAGCGTGCAGGCCTGACTCTAGCCAAGCCGCCGCGCGACGTCGATGGCGAGGGGCTGTTCGACCGAGGTCCGGAGCAGGGTACTGGCCGTCGGCGATGCGCGGGACGCGGCCGCCTGCGACATCGCCTGCATGGTGCCAGCATCGCCCTTCCTGGGCGGCGTCCCTTGCTTGCAGGGTCGAGCATCGAGCTTTCAGGTTCGTCGATCTGCGGGGGTGGCCGGGCCCCGCGCGCGCGGTGACACTCCGCGTCATCCTGCGCGAAGTCGCAGGGTCCACGCTGAGGAATGACGTCGCCGCAGGGGTGGATTGCGCGACTGCGCGCGCAATGACATGGCTGGATGGTCGGCTTCACGACGACGTGGTGGCGTTCCCGGAGATCGGCGATGAACCTTTTTTCAATGGCCAGATCCACCGCCAGCCACGCGGAAGACTGGTGCGAGCGACAAGCCCGACGATGCCGACGGTCGTGAGCATCGATGCCAGGTGGATTGCAACCGCAAGGACGGCGAGCAGCACGGAGCCCGACGTCACGATCGCGCGGGCTGGGGAGTCGCTGATGCAGATCGGGATGAGTGCGGGCACGAGCATGATGCCGGTACCGTGTGCCGTCGCGACAACGATTGACCAGAGCGCGAGTCCCAGTGGTCCATTTCTCGGTGATACCCGTTTTGGCAGGCGGCCGGAAAAATGCACGATCGCGACAACCAAAGCCAATCCTGCCGCCAACGCGACGAGCACTTGGCGATTCATCGTCAAGCCCAAGGTCACGCCACCAGCCACCAGAACGACGGACAGGACGTGACCGATGGCAATGGGTCGCAAGGTCGCGAATACGCGCGTTTGCGTGTTCGATTGCCTTCCGCGAATTGCAACAAACATCCATCCCGCCACGGGATTCAAGCCGTGCAATGCGCCCAGTCCTGCTACAGCGAGCCAAGGTGCCAACGACATCATGGTGATACGGCCTCCGAATAAGCAGGCCGGAATCAAGATCGCGATCGACCAGGTCTTGGTCGGCGGATTGCACGCAGGCTGCCGCCTGGCCCACCGCCACAAAAAAGCAGCTCGCCGCCGTCAGATTCGAGTCCACTGACCCGGACACCCCTGGGCATGCGCAGCGTCGTGATCACCGAGCCGTCTCGACGATCAATTTGGCGTACTTCACTCTCGCCGCCCTGCCAGGTTCCATGCCAAAGTTCGCCGTCGATCCAGGTGACGCCGGTCACGAACTTGTCGGACTTGATAGTGCGGAGCACCGTTCCGGTCTCCGGATCGATCTCCAGGATGCTGCCTTGCCGATGCTGCCCGACCCACAGCCGTCCCTCCGCCCATGCGAGCCCTGAATCGGAGCCGTTTCCAGGCGCAGGAATCGAGCTGACGACTGCCCCGTTTGACGGATCGATCTTGTCGATCCGGCCCGCGGCAATCTGATGGAGATATTTGCCATCGAACGCGGTCCCCGCGTCGCAGGCCCGATGGAGCACATGTGTTTCCTCGCCGCTCCCTGGATCGATAGCCAGCAAGCGGTCACCGGTGGCAACCCACATGTTGCTCCCGTCAAAAGTTACGCCGTGGATCTCTCCGGCACCTGGAAACGGTCCGTACTCGCGGACGATCTCGGCGTCCGAGACGACGGCGCCCTTTGCTTTTCGTTGCGGCTTTGCGGTCAACACGACGCCTCCACTTGGATGGCCTCCGGGCCATCGGGAACTCGGAACCTGTGAATGAATCCGGGCGGGTGTGCCGGATTCGTTCACAGGTTCTCAATCTACTGACGGGTCGGTCAAGGCGGGGAGTAACAAGATCGTCGTGATTCCTGAAAGCGGAGGCGCTATCCAGCGGCGGGCTCTGGCGTTCCCTGCTGAATTCACCCGATTGGAACTCTCCGGTTCAGCGAGGGCCCGCTGGACAGCGCGGTGCCGCAGCAATCGCGCCAGATTTGTCACTCCCGCATGCCATCCGATCGCTACCAGAATCGACTCACGCCTGGTCACGGTCGTGATCGGCAGCTTGCCGGCATGGTCGCCGGCAGGAAATTTGAATCATTCGGAGAAGCCATGTCACGCACAAATTCAGACCTGGACAAGCAGCCTTCGACCCCGAGCATCGACACGCCGGCGATTGTGTCTGCGCAGGAGTGGAACGCGGCTCGCAAGGAATTGCTGGTCAAGGAGAAGGCGTCGACGCGAGCGCGTGACGCGCTCGCGGCCGAGCGCAGGCGCATGCCTTGGACTCGAGTCGAGAAGAGCTACATGTTCGAAGGGCCGGAAGGCAAGGTTGGCCTGGCGGAACTGTTTGCCGGCCGCCGTCAACTCATCATCTACCGGGCCTTTTTTGAACCTGGCGTCTACGGCTGGCCAGACCACGCCTGCCGCGGCTGTTCCTTGGGGGCGGATCAAGTTGCGGACGTCGAGCATTTGAACGCGCGCGACACGACGTTGATCTTCGCGTCGCGCGCACCGCAAGCCGACATCGTTCGCCTCAAGGAACGAATGGGTTGGAAGATGCCTTGGTACACCATCACGGACTCGTTTGACCAGGACTTCGGCGTGCATGAATGGCACGGAACAAATGTGTTCTTTCGGGTGGGTGAGGACGTCTATCGGACGTACTTCGTGAACAATCGCGGTGACGAGGCCCTGGGCAGCACCTGGAGCTATCTGGATATCACGCCGCTTGGTCGGCAGGAAACCTGGGAAGACTCTCCCATTGGGTATCCCCAGACTCCGGCGTATCAATGGTGGAACTGGCATGACGCCTACGACAAGCGCGTCGTCGAGGATGCCCGGTGGAATGCGACCGTCAAGGTCGGCATCGCGAGCTTCAAGACGGCCGAGGGCTAGAGTCGCCGTCCTGACGGCGGTCGCCGTGGCCAGGATGGCCTGAGTGTCACTCGCGATACGGCGATTGCTGTCGCTCTGCAGATGCGTGGCGTGTGGTGCGAAGCGGCTGGAGTCGGACGGGCTTGTTCACCGAAAGTCTTACGAGACGGTGCCGCCCCACGTGGAATACTCGTTGACGCCTCTGGGCAGGACAGTCGGCAAGAGAGTAGAGGCGCTCGCCGACTGCATCGAGACGAGCTTGCCGGACATCATGGACGCGCGGCGGCTGTCCGAACCGGCCGCCGCCGGCTCGCCCGTCGGCTAGCTGGACCAACGGTCCGGATGGCGGTCTCCCAGTGGCCTAGTCGAGCTGCGTTGCCGCGCATCACGTCAGTCCGGGCGGTGCGACTTTTCCTTTGCCGGCCGTCGATGCGCATGTCATACTGAACCGGATGGATCAGTATTCCCAAGCTCGCTTCGACGTCTCGTTCGCCGCGCTGTCGGATCCCGTCCGGCGCGGCGTGCTGGAGCAGTTGATGCGCGCCGACGCGTCCGTCACGGTCCTCGCCGAGCGGTTTCACATGACCCTGACGGGCATGCGGAAGCACATCGGCGTCCTGGAGCAGGCGGAGCTCGTCACCACGGAGAAGGTGGGGCGCGTGCGGAGCTGCAAGCTCGGCCCGCGCCGGCTCGAGGAAGAGGCAGCCTGGATCGAGAACTACCGCCGGCTGTGGGCCGCACGCTTCGACGCGCTGGACACGGTCATCGAGGAACTCAAACGCAAGGAGAAGCGTGATGGCCGCAGGAAGAGAGAGTGAGTCCGCCCCCAAGAGGAACCGCACGACGTCGGAACGTGTGTCCACGTGCGAGCTGGTCATCACGCGAACCTTCGACGCCCCGGCGCGTCTCGTGTTCGAGGCGTGGACCACGCCCGGGCTGTTCAAGCAGTGGTGGGTGCCGAAGTCGAGCGGCGTGACCCTGCTTTCCTGCGAACAGGATGTCCGTGTCGGCGGCAGCTACCGCCTGGAGTTCGCTCACCCCAAGGCCGGGGCGCCCATGGCGTTCTTCGGCAAGTACCTCGAAGTGGTGCCGAATGCGCGCCTCGTCTGGACCAATGAGGAAAGCGACGACGGCGCCGTCACGACGGTGACCTTCGAGGAGAAGGACGGCAAGACGCTGCTGGTGATGCGCGAGCTCTATCCGTCGAAGCAAGCATTCGACACGGCCATCGAGGGAATGGACGAGGCGATGCCCGAGACGTTCGAGCAGTTGGACGAATTCCTCGTCGCCCGCGGCGCGGGCGCGGAACGGACCTGAACTCGTCGATCTCGCTGGCGGCCGCCCCGAGTCGCCGCGATCCCGAGCCGGCCGCTCAGTTGCCTGCGAACAACTGCGCCGGATGAGATCCAGCGGATGAGACCGCGCCTCCTCGTCAAGCACGCGGATCAAAGGGTCGAACTGCCCTTGCACCGCAAGGAGGCGCGCCAGCGCGTCCGTTGCCGACTGCGACCCTCCGGCGTCCCAATCCCGATCCAGCTTCACCGCGTACCGGACACTTTTGCCGGCGTACCGAACCCGCTTCGCGTGTAGCCAGGAGAGGATGGTGCCCAGAAATTCCAAAGTCAGGGAATATGCGCTGGAAGTATGGGGATGGCATCGCGGTGGCCGCGACGATGATGCTCACCTCGGGCCTTCTCTTCATGGCGATGCGCGAGATCTGGAACTGGAGCTTGGCCAAGAGCGCCGCGGTTGCCGGCGTCTTCCTCTGCATCGATGTTGCCTTCTTTCTGGCCAACTTGGTGAAGATCGCCGACGGTGGCTACGTCCCGCTGCTCTTGGCCGGCACGGTGTACAGCCTCATGTTTATCTGGCACCGCGGCTCGTTGGCTGTAGCGCAGCGCTTGAACGAGCAGAGCATTCCAATTGAAACGTTCATGAAGTCGATCGAAGACCGCCACATTCCGCGCGTCCCCGGAACCGGGATCTTTCTGACCCGCACGCAGAATGACACGCCGCCGGTCATGACCTGGCATGTCCAGCAAAACCGCTCTCTGCACGCACAGTTGTTGGTCGTCAGTGCGACGGTCGAGTCGGTGCCGTGGATCGAACAAGCCGACCGCACTCGGCTTACCCAAGTGCAGCCCGACTTCTGGCGCGCGACCTTGCGGTTCGGGTTCATGGAAAAGCCCGATATTCCGGCCACTCTGAAGCGGGACTGCGCCGACAATCCGGACCTGGACTTCGATGACGCGGTGTACTACCTGGGCCGCGGCACGATCGTTGCTCGGGAGGACGGTCAGGGACTGGCGAAGCGGCAAGAATCCCTCTACGCGGCGATGGAACGAAACTCGATCCATTTTGGAGATTTCTTCCGACTACCCAGCAATAACGTGGTGCTCATCGGACGGCAAATCGATATTTGAGGGTTCGGCGATCGACGTGCTCCGACGACGCGCCGCCTGGAACACTTGCACCTTCGCGGCGCTTGTCGTCACATGACCTGCCGCTCGCCGATGGCCGTTTTCAGGTACGTGTCTTCGCCGACCACCGTTGTTGCGTACAAGGTCGCCCCGATCTCCGCATCGGCTTGGCCGAAGGACTGCTGGTGCACGTCGCGCACGGGGTAGGTCGGTGCCTCGGGCATCTCAAGCACCGTGTCGAAAAACAACAAACCGTGCTCTCCCCGAAACTTGTTGCGTGACCTTGCTGTTCTGCGAGCTTGGAGAAGCTGACCGTACCGGACGAGGCCGCAACGATCGTGTCGACTCTGCGCGAATTGGGCTCGCTGATCGACGGGCTACTGGCGAGCAATAGGGCGAAGTGACACCGTGCAGTTTCTACACGTTCTCTCAGTCGTAGCACCGCTCGCTACCGTCACGGCTTGCGCACAGATTGAGCCGATGAAAGCGCCGCAGGGCGGCGTCGGCGACGGCCACTTCAGCGTAGACGGAGCAGCGCCAGGCCCTTTTGCAGCCCGAGACGAGTCGGCTCCCCGACTGGCGATCAGTGCAGGCAGCACGCTGCCGGTCGGCTGATCGATCCTCGAGGCGGCCGCGGCGAAGATCGAGTTGCCGGATCGGCTGCATGCGGCTTTCGACTTGTTCGGCTGAGGCCGCGCGCTACCGGAACGACATCGACATCGCGACACCGCGCGGCAGCACCATCACGCTGCTGGCCGTCGCATTGCCCATGGCGGCAGCATGCTGTCCGAACCAGTCGCCGACGACGTATCCGAGCACGGCGCTGGCCACGGTGTCGGACAGCCAATGATCGCGGCCCGTCACGCGAGCGAAGTTGGTCAGCGCCGCGACACCGTACAACCATGGTGCATCGTAGTGCTGGGCGATCGGCGTCAGGACGCTCCAGGCGAGTGTCGAATGCACCGAAGGGAACGAGCTGTCCGAACGCTTCTCGTGGCCGAAATCCGCGTCGCCGCGCCCTTCCAGCGGGCGCGAACGATCGACGCCCACCTTGATCACCTCGGCTATCGCCACCGAGGTCAAACCGGCCTCGACGCTGGCAAACGCGACATCGCTGTCGCTGCTGCCATGGAGGCCCAACCAAGCCGCGCCGGCCAGTCCGAACTCGACGTATGGCAGCGCCGAGCCGACCTCGTCCAGCACCTTCAGCGAGGGCTCGCGATGATGTTCATTGGCATAGTTGTTCGCAGCGCGGTCGAACAAGGAGGCGCCGGCGATGAGCGCAGTGGCGGTCAGTATGCGGGTCGTCGTTGAGCCATTGCCGGCGCCCGAAAGACGGTCAGCGAACTGGCCAGGTGACAAGCGGCCGAGGTCGTCCAGCGACATGCTCATCTCGATGCCGGGACGAGATTCGACATGGACGCCCGTGCTCGTGGCAACACGATTCCAATCGAATTCCGGTGTCAGCTGAACCGAGCCGACGTGCCAGCTGCGCCGCGCCGAAATGGCCCACAGGCGCCCGGTTGTTGAGCTATCGCCAATGTCCGCAAAGCTACCCACGCGCGAGGCGACGTGTCCGACGTCGACCCGAATCGAACTGTCCCAGTCGCTATCGATCCAGCCCAATGTCAGCAATTGCCCGTCTGAGCCAACACTTGCACCGATCCAGCGGTTGCCCGATGCATACCCGCTCGGGTAAGCGTAGTTGCGATAGGCGCAATTCGGGATTGGGTTGCCCTGCCATGTATTCCTGCAACCGATTTCCGCCGCTTCGAAGTAGAAACGCGTGACGCCGTCGGCCGACCAGATTTCAGTGCCGAGCAGGTTCAGAAACTTGTACGGCAGGTGCCCTCTGGAGTCTTCGCCGATGAACTGGCCGTACGCCGCACAGCGCACACCCGCTGGACAGCGGACACGAATATCGTAGCCGGCCTCCCCGTTGCCTGAATCCCGGCTCTGAGCCTGCACGGTCTGTGCGTTGGCATGACTGCCCACCACGGCCCTGGCGAACCAGTCCAGGTTCTCGCGATGGCCCTGACCGCCGAACTGCACCATGCGCGTGAGGCCCAACTCCACGTTCGAGAACGGCCGGAACGACAGGCGGCCACCGGAGAGCAGCGAATCGCTGCCGGGCAAGGTCGTCAACTCTCCCTCGGTACGCGCAACGAAGAAGTCGAGGTTCCAGGGTCCCATCCAGGAAAGCCATGGCGATTCAGAGCGCGACGCGGAAGCGCGCTGAAAGCCGATGCCGTCGAAGGCCGGCGCGTTGTTGCTCAATGGCAGTGCGCTTTGCCAGCCGGGGCCCCACCACGAGCGATGTGCCCAGGCCTGTGCCTGGATGCCGAATGCATCCACAGCCACGGCACTGTCGTCCAGCCGCGCCGTTGTGCGGTATTGGCCTGTATCAGAGTTGGGGTCGAGCCGTCCCCCTAGTTGCATGGCCAAGTGCGGCCCATCGAGCTCGCCCGTGCGCAAAAGCAGGCTGCTGCCTGGCGTCGCATCGTCTCCGAAGCCCGACAGCGCATCCGTGCGCCGGCGCAGGGTCAACGAAACGAGAGCGACCTGTTGCGCATGCAGTTCGGCCTGCACAAGCGCGCGTGCGTCGGCCAGTGCCGGCGGCAATGACTCGGGCAGTTCGTCGAGCGCCCGTTGCACCGCGTCGCGCGGCAATGGCCACTGGGTGACCGGCAATTGCAGGCCGCCATCGTCGACCAGCACCTCGATGGCGTGACGCGCCGTGACGCTGGGTGTCCAAGGTACCGACGCTGCGAAGGCGGCACGCGACAGAAACAAGAACAACAGGACGTTCCACGCCATGCATGCTCGCGCGGAAATGCGGCCAGCGCGCCCGGCGCCCGTTCGAATCAATTCCATCCATTCCGCCCTGAAGTTCTTATTTGATTGTCGACGCGTATCGCGCAACCCGCGTGACACTGGCGTGCCGCTGGCTTCGCGAGCGAAGCCACAACGTGCGCATTCTCGCCGGCCTTCTGCAGTCTCCACTAACCAATCCGACTGAATGTGCAACAGACTCTGCGCGCAGCGGCCTGCATGCTCACGTGACCGCCCCAGCGACGGCTCGTCAACACGATCTATCCCGCGGGAACGCAGCCGTCGGACTTCCTTGCGTCTGCAGGCGAATCGGCCCTAATGGTGCGACGGGCACCTGCGGCGCCGGCATGCACAACGCCGGTGCGGCAGTGGCTGCTGCGCTCCTGGTCCGGCAGCACCAACCCGACGGCCAGATCACGCCCGGCACCGTCATCGTCCTCCACACCGTGACGTTGAGCGGCGCCGCCAGCGTGAGCGGCTCGAGCGGAGCGGCGACTACCTACCAATGGTCGATCCCGATCTGACGGGAAGCTGAACGTGGTGCGCCACGTGCGCCGGCAAGATTCGCAGACCCTAGTCAGACTGCGAGCGATTCCACCATCCACCACCAAGCGACTGGAACAACGCCGCCGTATCGCCAAGGCGTGTTGCTCTAGCTTGCGCGGAGCTGATCAAGGCTTGCTGGTAGGTCTCATCGGCAGCCGGTAACGTCTGATAGTTGACTTGCTCCAATTGCTCCTGCTGGCGCGTGATGTCGAGTGTCCTTTCGGCGGCGCCTTCCGTCTCCACCGCGGCCGCGAGGGATGGCTGACGCTTGATGGTGTTGTCGCCAAATGATCGACCCCGCTGTTCGGTGACGCCTCGGGAGATAAACCGATTCGTCGCTTGCACGGCATCCAAGTGGGTCGCCGGCTCGACGCGGTCGGTGGTTGAGGATGCAATCAAAGACAGAGCCGCAGCGCAAGGGCACTGATCGATATGCCCACCGGCAAGCGCAAAGTAGCTCCGCTGAGCGGCCTTCCAGTTGACCGCGACTTCAACCGGTTCGGGCCTGCACGTTTCGCACCGGACGGCTGGAGCGACGCCGGCTCGCTGCGCAGCTCACTTCAGCCGTCTGGTGTTGCGCCGCGCATCGGCTGCTGGCGCAGTCCGGGACGCGGTTCCAGCTCTCGCGCATCCGCGGGCGCCGGTGCGCCGTCGATGTCGGCAATGCAGGGCGGTTGCGGACCTCTGACATGCGGGATCGCCGGCGGCTTGCTGCCTCTAAGCTGCCGATCGCCTCGCTGCTGATTGTGCTTTGCGAGGAGACGAACCGTGGCGCAGTGTGAGCAGCATTCCCATCACCAGCGCTGGGCGTGGTGGGGCCAGGCACGAGCGCCTTCCGTGTTCGGTCGTCGATCGCTTCGGGATTTCTGTCCGTTTCAGCGTCTGCAGCCAGCATCTACTTAGCGTCGTGGAAGATGATTCCCAACGTGTCTCGAGCACCTGACCGCAGCTTGCTCACGCCATGACGCACGTTCGCACGGTAGGACGCGCGCATGGTCGGAACCGGTCGGAAGTTGACCGGAATGATCACAGCCTGGCCTTGCTTGAGCGGCACAACGTCTACCAGACTCTTCTTCTTCGGCGCTGTCTCCGTGAGCATGAGCTCGCCGCCGGTGAAGTCCGTCCCCGGCTCCGACAGTAGAAAGACGACCTGGAGTGGGAACACGTGGTCTCCGTATAGGTCCTGGTGCAGGCAACAGTAGTCGTCCGTTGCATACGTCAGCATCAGCGGTGTTGGCCGGCGCTGCCCCGCCACATCGCAGACTTCCAGAAACTCTTCGTGTGTCGCGGGAAACCGTTCCGCGATTCTCATGGCTTGGTGCCAGCGGTTCGCGATTGGTGCCAGATGCAGATACAAGCGCGCGCGTAGCTCGCGGACGACGTCCGGCAGCGGGTAGCTGAAATACTTGTACTCGCCACGACCGAAGGCGTATCGCTCCATCACCACGCGACTACGAAAACGGCTCGTCTCGTACAGGCCACGCATCTGGCAGCATTCGACTGACGTCAGAAGCTGCGGCAGCAAGGCGTGGGTATGCGTCGCGAGTTTCGCTTCGATCTGATCCCACTGGGCGCAGTCGATCCGATCACTGAGAGTGCCTGTTCGCACAGCACAGCGGTCGATCAGAGTTTCCGGCGAAGGACTGGCCTGCTCAAACAGCTTCATGGTCGTCTTTCCGATTGCTGTGTCCCGATGTCTTCCAAGCTGCGTATTCGCGCGGCATGCACGCCGCGCAAGGTCGATACCCGGCGGCGACGGCAGTTTCCTCGTTCAAGAAGAAGACGCGGTTCTTGACGTAGCCGCCACGCGCGATCGCTGACAGGGCGGCGCGGCAATCGAGTCGTCCATACAGCTTGCTGCCGCGATGGCCGCCAAGTGCGCCAGGCGTCGCACTCGCATAGCGCTCTCCGTCGGGCCCAATCAGGCTCCAGGTGCGCTCCTCAGTCATCGTTATCAGCGGCGCCTTCGCCGCTGAAGAAAATGGTCGCGCCGAGCCGTTGACCCGATAGCACGCGACTGATGGCGTGCCTCATGTTGACTCGGTAGAACCCTTTCGAACCCCTGAACGGACGCTGTGCCGTTGCAAAGATCACTGCGTCTCCGCGATTCAACGGCACGACGATCGGACGTGACTGCATGTGAGGGCGCTGCTCAGTCATGACGAATTCGCCGCCGGTGAAGTCGCCTCCTGGTTGCGCCAGGAGCAGTGACACTTCGAGCAAAAAGCCATGATTGCCCACTGCTGTCTGATGCAATGCCTCCTGTTCGCCCGTGCCAAGTCGAGAAAAGATCGCATTTGGCACCTTCAAACCATCTAGCGAAAGCAGCGCTTGGAGATCCGAGAGGCGCGGAGGAAACGCCACTGAGCCGTTCATTGTGGATTGCCATCGATTCGAAACCAGAGCAAGGTGCTCGTATAGCTCATCTGCGAGGTCGTCAAACGGCGACGGTAGCGGTGGCGCGAGTCGCTGCGCAGATCCCGCACCGAGCTGCCAGCCGTCGAACTGGCCAGAGCTCCTCTCCGAGCGGTCGATCGACGCCAGGAAGGAGATCACTTGGGAAGGCGACAGCAAGCCCGGCAATACGGCATAACCCTCCTTGTCCAGATCCAGGCCGATCCGCTCCCAGTCAAAGTCACGTAGCTTGGCCTGACTCATGACTTGACCTCGCTGCCCTGGGCTTCACGCGTGAGCAGTTCGCGCTTGCGGTCAACGCCCCAACGGTAACCCGAGATATCACCATCGCGCCGCACCACACGGTGGCACGGGATGGCTACGGCAAGGGAGTTTGCTCCGCAAGCCTGAGCGACGGCGCGAACAGCCTTGGGCGACCCGATACGTTCCGCGACCTGGGCGTAGCTGACGCGGACGCCCGGCGGAATCTCTCGAAGCGCCTTCCAGACACGCTCTTGGAAAGCTGTCCCACGCACGTCGAGCGGCAGGTTCAACCCGAGAGCCGGCTGCTCGATGAAGCCCACAACCTGTGCAATGAGCTGTTCGAAACCCTCGTCTCCACCGATCAGCTTGGCCTTCTTGAACTGATCCTGCAGATCCTTGACCAGGGCGTCTGGGTCGTCTCCCAGGAGGATTGCGCAGATCCCTCGTTGACTCTGGGCCACGAGGATCGCGCCCAGCGAGCACTGGCCTACAGCGAACCGAATCTCGGCGTTCGAGCCGCCATCACGATACTCCTTGGGCGACATACCAAGAAGAGTTGCAGACGCCTCGTAGAAGCGACTGTTGGAGTTGAAGCCAGCGCCGTAGATGGCATCGGTGATCGTGGCGGAATCACCGAGCTCACCCCGCAGGCGGCGGGCTCGCGAAGCATTCGCGTAGGCCTTCGGCGTGAGGCCGGTCTCGGCCTTGAAAACTCGATGGAAATGGAAGGTGCTCAGGCCCGCCTCGGACGCCATCTCCTCCAGATTCGGCTGAACCTCGGCCTCGTCGATCATCCGGCACGCCCGAGCGACCATGTCGGTGCGATGAGCCGCAGACGCTGCTTGATCGGCGGACGCGCGGCGGCTCGCGCGGTAGCCTGCCGCCTCCGCTGCCGCGGCAGATGCGAAGAACTCCACGTTCTCCCGTCTCGGCAAACGAGCAGAAGAGGTGGGGCCGCAGTAGATGCCCGTGGTCTTCACCGCGTACACGAACTCGCCATCGGCGGCTGCGTCCCGCGCGAGGACTGCCGCCCAGCGTGCGTCGTCGCTGGTGAAGCGGCCGGGTGTTGATTGGGGTAGCTGGATCGTGGTCATTTTGGCTGTCTTGGCTCGTCGATGATTGACTGTAGAGACCGAGCCATGTCTGTGCATTCTGTTTCTTGCGATCAAACTCTCATCTACCGAGTAGATCGCCAAAGGTACCAAGCGGCGACGGTGCGGTGCGGACTCCATTCCTCCCCGATCTCGCGCATCTGACGGGGTGTGGGCATGACATCGAGCCCCTTGAGGCGCCGGTACCCATCGCGGACGCCGAAGTCGTCGACGGGCAACACGTCGGATCGATTGAGGGTGTAGATGAGGAACATCTCCACTGTCCACCGGCCGATGCCGCGAATGCCTATCAGCCGCTCAATCAAGATCTCATTCGAAAGCTCGGTTGCCTGGGTGCGCGTTGGAACGACGCCGTCCACAGCAGCCTGTGAGATCCCGCGAAGGGTGGCCACCTTGCTCGCGGAAAAACCGCAGGTGCGAAGTTCCGTCTCATCGGCTGCGAGCACTGCTCCAGGCTCCGGGAACTGGGCATCTGGAAACTTTGCGAGAAATCGCGCGAGGATCGCGTCTCCAGCCTTGGCGTGAAGCTGCTGATACGCAACTGCCCGCACCAACGCTTCGAAGGGCTCTCGGGCCGGCTTTGCCTCGAGCCGGCAGGGGCCGATGTATTCGATGTGTCGGCTCCAATCCTCGTCGACCTTCGAGAGGGCCGTGGAAGCACGCGAAAACGCCTCGAGGGACAGGTCTGCAAGAATCATCTGGTCAGAATCCGGGAAGGCGGCTGCTCTCGGCGGGGGGGATCTTGGTTGCCTTCGGCATGGCCCCCTCGTGCTCAAGCAGCCAGGCCTTGCGGGACAATCCCCAGGCATAGCCACGCAGGTCGCCATTTTTCGCGATCACGCGGTGGCATGGCACGACGATGGCGATCGGATTGGCCGCGTTGGCCGCACCGACGTCCACCGCCGCGCGGGGGTCACCGTACCCAAGCTTGCGAGCAAGCTCCCCGTAAGAGATCGTCGTTCCATGCGGAATTACTCTGAGAGCCTGCCACACCCGGCGTTCGAGGTCAGTTCCCGGCGTTCCGACATCGATGGCATCGATGGCAGCGAGATCGCCTGCGAAGTACCGGGTGAGTGCGCCCATGACCGCAGAGGGGACATGCTCTCCGGTAAGTTCGCACGTTCCGTAGAGGGTTCGCAGCCTTGTGGGAAGCAGGCTGGAGCGACTACCAATCTCAATGGCACACACCTCGCCTTGTCTGCCGGTCGCAATCGTCAGCATGCCGATCGCGGAATCGAAATTGCCTACGTTCATTCTCATGAGTGAAGCTCCCGCCGTGTCGTCGCCTTTACGCGACTGATGCCATCCGCCTCCAGGAGGAATGCCTCGCCTGTTTCGAAGTGCACCTCCGAAAGGCCGCTCTCGCGGAGTCTCCACACCGCTCTGCCTTCGGTGACGGCCTGCTGAAGCCACAGGATGACTTTGGCGCGAGCAGGCGATTCGAAGGGGGAGGAACCAAACGGAGGCATTTTGCCGGCCGGCGTGGGCTTCCGTTTGGGTAAGGCGCTTGCCATGCGATGTCTCCGGGTCGTTTATGTCGGATGCTCAGTCTCGTCTCCGGCGTAAGAGGGAACACTCCGTTTCTTGCGGTTCTGCGTCCAGCCCTCAGCCGCTGGGCATAGCCGCACCGGCCGGTTCAGCCTGCCTTGCGAAAGGTGAAGTTGATCCGTTCGTCCCCCACCGACGGGTGCGGATTCGACTTCACTGGCAGCACACCGTGGTAGCGCAGTCGGTCCTGTCCTCCCCAGACGGCAACGTCACCGTGTTGAAGAGAAATGCGAGCAGCCTTGTCCGAGCGGTCATGGCCGCCGAACAGGAACGTCGCTGGCATGCCGAGTGACACGGACACGATGGGTGCTTCGAAGTCGAGCTCGTTCTTGTCTTGATGCAGCGACAGGCGGCTTCCCGGAAGGTAGCGGTTGATCAAACAGGCGTCGGGTGCGAACTCTTCGAATCCAGCTTCAGCTGCAGCGTCACGTGCCAGCCTCCGAAATAGGTCCGGCATCGCCGGCCAGGGTTTGCCCGAAACGGGGTCTATCTCGCTGTACCGGTACCCGCGGCGGTCGGTGGTCCAGCCAAGACGGCCGCAGTTCGTCATCGCAACCGACATGGTGAAGCCACCGGGCGTGACCATCTGTCGAAGGGGCGCGAGCTGATCAAGCTCAACCACGCAGGCAATCAGATCACGCGCCACAGCGAGCACGAACCCGCGCAGCACAAACGCCTGCGCACCGATCGCCTCGGACCGTTGGGCGGAATCCGTCGGAAAGAGATCGTCCATTGTGCTGGTCATTTCGAGTCGTGAAAGATGAGCCCGACGGTGTTCCGGTGTCCACGGCGGACCCGGCTGACCCCGTGTCGTATTGAGACTTTGCGTAGTCCGCGTGCGCCAGCGGCCGGCCGGGCGTTGACTGCGAAGATGACCGCATCCCCTTGGCTCAAGGCTACGACCTCGGCGCGCTGGCCCTTCGGCCCGGTCTCGGTCATTACGAACTCGCCCCCCTCGAAGTCCTCGCCAGGTCGTGTCAAGAGTACGGCTACCTGCAGCGGGAAGACATGCTCGCCGTACAAGTCCTGGTGCAAGCAGTTGTAGTCGCCGGCGACGTACTTCAAGATCAGAGGAGTAGGACGCCGTTGTCCTGCCGCATGGCAACGCTCGATGAACGCCTCGAGCTCCACGGGGTAACGCACGTCGATCCCCAAGGCCTCGTTCCATCGATTGGCAATCGGGGCCAGGCTCTGATACAGCTCCGAGCGCAAGCTTGCCAGGAGTCCGGGCAGCGGATAGGAGAAATACTTGTACTCACCCGACCCGAAGCCATGCTTGGCCATCACGATCCGGGTTCGATACCGCTCGTCCTCGTCATACATGCCGATCAGAAATTTGCACTCGGCCTGTGACAGCAACCCGGGAAGCACCGCGTTGCCTCGTGCGTCAAGCGATTCGACGACCGAGGCCCAGTCGTGCATTGCCGCATGAGCGACGGCGACTGCTTCGGTAGTCACTGGGCGGATTCCTTCATCAGAAGCCGACGCTTGCGATCCACGCCCCAGCGGTACCCCGACACAGAGCCATCGCCACGGATGACCCGATGACAGGGAATGAGGACGGCCAGCTTGTTGGCCGCGCATGCACTCGCGACTGCCCGTGCAGCGCCAGGGATCCCCAGCCGGCCGGCGATCTCGGAATAGCTGACGGTGCACCCGGCCGGGATCTCACGAAGCAGTTTCCAGACACGATGTTGGAACTCCGACCCCTCGGCGTCGATTTCCAGCGTCGAGCTGCCATCGGCGTTGTCGATGAAAGCGCTCACCTGTTCGAGTTCGCCTCGAAGCTCTTCCCGCTGCAATTGGATCGTACTGTCACGAAAGGCGTCTTGCAGCTTCTCGCGCAGTGCTTCGGCGGAGTCGTCGAGGAAGATCGCGCAAATGCCGCGTGTGCTCCGCGCTACCAGCAGGGCGCCGATGGAGCAGTTTCCAACTGCATAGCGGATCAGTTGGCCACCGGCGTCCGCCGGTGTGTGGAAGTGAAATTGAAGCCTGGAGGTTTCGGTGGTGTTCACGTGAATGCCCTGTTCGGTTTGCGATGTCCGAAGTCTAGAAACATCGATCGATCCCGGAACTCCGCTCCTTGCGGTTGAATTCCGGCCCGCTCTACCAGCCAGGACAGAGTGCGATCAGGCGAAGCCAGTCAGCTATGCAATCGGCATCGCGCATGTACCGGATCGCCTCGACTGCGGACCATGTGCAGGGCACACGGCGCAGCCAGGTCGAATCAGGGCCCGACTGATACAGCCAAACGATGGTGGCGGCGAGCATCTGTTGCTCAGGAGCCATCGCGCGAAAGTCTGCGCGCCATGCCGCCATCTCCGGTGGAAATACCTCGCCTGTCCTCTCGCTGTAGCCACCCGGCACGATTCCGCGGTGATGCTCACCGCTCTGGCCGTGGGTGAAAAGCCGAGAGAGTCGACGCGCATTGATGACCTTCATGAGGGTCATGTGGAACGCCTCGGCTGATCGAGCCGCGAGAACTCGCTCATCAGCAAGAGCTAGTAGCAGCGCCGACTCAGCGGCATCCATGTCCAAAAAGTCATGGACCAGCGAGCTCAGTCGGACAGCGCCGGCAATGGGCTGGGTCTGCGGAGACCTGAGCGTTCTGACGACCAGCCCGACACTGTCGGGATGATGACCTCGAGATTGAAGCAGGCATGGCTCGTCGGAGTTCGCCCAGAGCGGATCACCGGTCGAATCAAGGCCAAAGAGCGTGAGCAGTTCGTCGACCGATTGATGAGATTTGCCTGGTGGATTCGGCTGTTGTCGTCGTGGGCAAGTAGGTTCAGGAGGGGTCATCATGGCAGGAGCTCTCGATACGAATTCGTTTCGAGCCTATTGATGCAGTGCCTTCTGTGCGATCCGTTCCTTGCGCTGGGCCGCGTGTATCCAGTGATGAGTAGCGGGAGGCTAACCATCACAGAGACATCGTCCTATGAATTTGGTCAGCAAGAAACGGAGCGCGTGCGTGTCTTCCTCTCGATATCGTGCGGTTCCATGGGCGAGCAATCCTGCGCGCCTTCGAACGAGTTCAAGGAAATTCCATGTCGAAGCAAGATGACAACAAGGCGATCGTTGGCCGCTGGTTCACCAGCTTCTGGGGCGAGAAGTGCGACCTGTCGATCGTCGATGAACTCGCCGCTCCGGACATGCTGCTGCACTACTCGCTGCATGAACCGCGCCGCGGCCGCGAAGACATCAAGGCTTTCATGACCGACTTCCGCGCGGCGTTCCCCGATCTGAACTTCTGGGGCGCGGCGGATCTGATCGCCGAAGGCGACTACGTCGTTGGCCGCTGGGAAGGTGGCGGCACTCACACCGGCGCTGCTTGGGACGACTTCTTGGTTGGTTCGCTGCCCGCCAACACGGGTCGTGCGATGCGTTTCACCGGCACGACCGTGCTGCGCCTCGAGAACGGCAAAATCGTCGAAGAAATCGGCCTCGATGACGGTGTGAAGGCGCTGGAGCAACTGGGCCTGATCAAGCACGTCTGAGCTCCAGCTCGGGCACTGACGTGTCCGGGTTACGCGGTCCGCGTTCTGACGCGGAATGAAAGCGCCGCGGCATTGCATCCGCGGCGCTTTCTCGTTGTAGCTGCGAGCAACTGCCGCCTGCAAAGGGCGGCAGTCGACATTCGTGGCTCTCTGGCCCTACGATGTGCCTACGAAGCCCCGTAACTTGCCAGGCGTACAGATTGACCCGGCCGTCCTCGGCGAAACAGCATCGGTTCTGGGTGAGGGTGAATCCTGCGCCGCCTTTGTACCCGAGTGCGTGCGCGTTGGGGTTGCACAGTGCGGATTCAGGATCAGTCACTGAAGCGGGCGCGCGACGCCATTGAGAGGGAAATGCGTAGCGGCTGGGAATCTCCCCACGAGGGCTCCAGACGCAACTCGATGACCGGGTCGCTGCGGCGTCACTCATCTCCAGTCATCGCCTTCGACGTAGTACCGATCGGCCCAATTGAAGATCGATGGCCATCTTTGCGGAGTCACCATTGGGCAACCTGGCTGCGCCGAGTAGCCGCCCAGCCAGAGACTATCAGGAGCGCGGCGAGGCGATGTTCTCCTTGTGCTCCACGCCCCTAATTTCCTTCGCGCTGGCCGACACCTCGACTCGTTCCAGCGTAGTAGGCGGCCATGAGAACGAAGATCAGCACTGCGATAGCTGGGTGAACATACCATCCGAGAGCGGCCGCTCCAACGTATGAGAGAACGCCCAATATTGGGCGCACGAGTTGGGCTGCAAACAGACCTCGCGGGACGCCGATGCGCGCGAGCTCCGGATGTCGATGAAGATGCACGAAAAGCGGAAGCCAGGACGCGGACATCAGGCCGGCCACCAATGCGTACAAGACGACCGCGGCGCGTTGATCCGAAAGGTCGCCGTCTCGAAAGGCGGTGGCGAGCACCCCGGTCGGAAAGGGAATCAGGGCGGTCGTTCCCAGGATGCCGAAGTTGATCCATCCGCATGCTAGATCGACCTTGCGAAGCCGTTCAAACATGTAGTGGTGGTTGAACCAGATCACGCCGACATAGATGAATGCGACGGTATAGGCCAGGTAGGACGGCCATGCTTCGAGCAGCTGGGGCCCCAGTCCGCCCAACACCTCTCTTGGGCGGTGGATTTCCAATACAAGCAACGTCATCACGATCGCAAATACGCCGTCGCAAAGCGTCTCCAGGCGGCCTGGGTCAGCAAGCGAGCTATCTGTTGCGTCTGAGTCTGGCATCTGTTCTGGAGCGTCGGTCAGCATAGATTGAATTTCTGCATGTGGCTCGCCTCGCCGGGCGAATTGCGACCAGGCTTCATTTCGATGACGACTGATCGCGAGCAAGAGAGTGGCGGCTCGCCGACATCACCACTGGATGCGACGCCCGCCGTTCAAGTTTTCAGTTCGAGATTCCTTGCGGCCACCTCGAAAGCTCGAATCGCGACGCAGGGTACGGGATCGGCTCGTGCGATTGGGATCGCGACCAGTAGCTGCATTGCAAGCTGAAAGGCACGCCATCCGGCGTCTGCAGCGCCCGCGATTCTTAGAGAGAACGCCACTTTGCGAGGATCGCGCCAGCCACCGGGACGCAAAAGAGCAGAGCAAAGACCGGCAGCTCTTCGGCCAAGGTGTAGCCGGCGTGGGTGACACCGAACCAGAGGTTCACGGCGGTCACGCAAAACCAGATGGCGATGAAGGCCTGCGTCGCACGCAGGGGGGCATCGGCCGGCACCGGGAAGAATCTTCGGAAAAGGACGATACAGGCGGCGAACAGGGCCACCGACGTCAACATGATCAAAGCAGTACGCATTGGGAATCCTCATGAGAATCTCGGGCGATGTCTCGGTCTTCGCGCTCCTTGGTCGAGCAGAACGTGTCCGCGGCGACCATCAACTGAGCCAATCCAGCGAGGCCAAACTGGTCGACGCGAGCCGCGTCAAGTTCGATCGCGAGGGGAACGCCGTCGAGGTTTCGGCAGATATCGACCGACTCTTTTGGGGGGATTTCAGGACGGTCCTTACGTGCGCAGCTCACCTGCGTCTCGGGCAGATCTCAGCATCCTCTGCGGCTGGAGCGGGCGATCTCCCGCTTGCCAGCCCGCCGCTCCCGATGCGCATCGGGCGTCGCCGCCGAGTCGAAGGGTGGCATGGGTCCCTGCGCCTTCGCTTCTCGCCTCAAGGCGAGCGCCGATGCTCATGGAAATGCTTCGAACTGGGCGGAGGGAGGCACGGAGACAACGCGAGCCGGTGATGTCGGCTCGCGTTCTCAGGCGATCAGCCGACGACGCTTGGCTTCAGCAGGTCCTCCAACCCGATGCGGCGGTACATCTCCGCGCGGACGCGGTCGGCTACGCCGTTGACGATCTCGCAGCCGTCTTGCGACGGATCGATGTGCACGCGAAACGGGCGTTTGCCGAACGGCGTGTCGACGACGGTGACGATCGCCGTCGCCACCGCGGCGACGTCGGCGTCCGCGGGTTCGAGCGACTGCAGGCCCTTCAGGCTCTGTTCCGGCAGACCGGCATACGGCCCCTCGTCGTACTCCTCGGCGCGCGCGGTGTCCGCCGGCTTGCCCGAATGGGCGAAGTGGTTGGTGCCTTTGGTGAAGGCACCCGGCACGATGATGGAGGTCTCGATACCCCAGCGGCTCAGCTCGGTTGAGTAGCTCACCGCCAGCGAATCCATCGCGGCCTTGGCGGCGAAATACGGCGACAGATAGGGCGGCGTGCCGCCGCGGCACGAGCTCGAGGACACCCATAGAACGAGGCCGCGACCCTGCTTGCGCATGCGAGGGAGTGCCGCGCGATTGACGCGCTGCGTGCTCAGCACGTTGATGTCATACAGCTGTGCGAACTGCTCGGGCGTGAACGCCTCCGCCGGCCCGAACGACATGTGGCCGGCGTTGTGGATGACGACGTCGAGGCGGCCCGATTGATCGAGGATGGTGGTGACGCCGGCTTGGGCCGAGGCGTCCGACTGCACGTCGAGTTCGACGCTGCGCAGGTCGATGCCGTGTTCTTTCGCGTAGGCGGCAGTCGCGGCGACCTGCGGCGCATTGCGTCCGGTCGTCTCGCGCATGCTCGCGTAGACGGTGTGGCCGGCCTTGGCGAGCGCACGTGCGGCGAGGGCCCCGAAGCCGCTGGAGGCGCCGGTGATGAGGATGACTTGCTTCATGATGGATGTCCTTGAAGATTGAATTTCTTGCGCCCGGCGATCAGATGATCCCGCCGTTGGCACGCAGGATCTGGCCGTTGATCCAGCCGCCGTCGGGGCCGACCAGGAAGGACACCGCGGCCGCGATGTCTTCCGGCTGTCCGAGTCGTTCCAGCGGCGCCAGCTTGGCCAGATGGTCGATCACCTCCTGCGGCTTGCCGTTCAGGAACAATGCCGTGGCGGTGGGGCCGGGTGCGACGGCATTGACGCTGATGGCGCGACCGCGCAGTTCCTTCGCCAGGATGGTGGTCAGCGCCTCGATGGCCGCCTTCGTCGCGGCATAGACGCCATAGGTCGGTTGCAGCATCGCCACGACGCTGGACGAGAAGTTGACGATGCGGCCGCCCTTGCGCAGACGGGTGGCGGCCTCGCGCAGCGTGTTGAAGCTGCCCTTCAGGTTGACGTCGATCTGGCGCGCGAACTTCGCATCATCGGTGTCGGCCAGCGGCGACAGCACCATGATGCCGGCGTTGTTGACGAGCACGTCGACGCCGCCATAACGTGCCTCGACTGCGGCGAACATTGCCTTGACGGAAGCGCTGTCGCTGACGTCGGCCCGCACCGCCCAGGCCTGGCCGCCGGCGGCTTCGATTTCGCTCACGACGGAGCTCGCGGAGGCCTCGTCACCCGAGTAGTTAACGATGACGGTCAGGCCGTCGGCAGCCAGACGCCGGGCCACGGCCGCACCGATGCCGCGCGAGGCGCCGGTGACGATTGCTATTTTCCTGTCGCTCATGAAGTTCTCCTGGTTGGTTCGCCGGCGTGACCGGCTACGGGTGGACTGCAACTCGTGACGGCTTGTGCCGCATCGAGTGCGGGACTTACGGTCGGCGCGGCAAGGCGAGCAGGATTGCTTGCCCATGGAATCGCACGATATCGAGAGGAAGGCGGACGCACGTTCCGTTTCTTGCTGGTGGAATTCACGGCGGCTTCTGCGGCGAGCGCCGTCCAACGCACCCGGCGCGTCGTGGTGTACTCAGACGATGCCGCCGTTGGCACGAAGGGTCTGACCATTGATCCATGCGCCGTCCGGGCCGGCGAGCATCGCGACGACTGCGGCGATGTCTTCGGGCTGACCGAGACGTTCGAGCGGCGCCAGCTGCGACAGCGCATCGATCGCCTGTTGCGACTTGCCGTCGAGGAAGAGGCGCGTGGCGGTTGGGCCCGGCGCCACGCCGTTGATGGTGATGTTTCGGCCGCGAAGCTCCTTGGCCATGATGTGTGTCATCGCCTCGACTCCCGCCTTGGTCGCGGCGTATACGGCATACGCCGGCTGGTACAGGCCCACCACGCTCGACGACAGATTGATGATCCGGCCGCCGTCTCGCAGGCGCCGCGCCGCTTCGCGGAGCGTGTTGAAGCTGCCGCGGAGGTTGATCGTGATCTGGCTGTCGAACAGCGCGTCGCTGCTCTCAGCCATAGTGGCAAGCTTCATGACGCCGGCGTTGTTCACCAGCACGTCGACACCGCCAAATGCCGCTTCGGCAGATCCGAACATCTGCGCGACAGCCTGGGAGTCGCTGACATCGGCCTGGGCGCTGACCGCCTTGCCGCCAGCCTTTTCTATCCTGGCGACGAGCGTCTCTGCAGCAGAGGCGTCGCCCGCATAGTTGACGACGACGATGAAGCCGTCGCGGGCCAGTCGTTCGGCGATGGCGGCTCCGATCCCGCGGGATGCACCAGTCACGATCGCGACTTTGTTCCAGGTGGACATGGTTCTCTTCAGAGGCTCGCCGATACCCGGCGCGGTGAAGAGACTGTCGCCGCCTGGACGAGAAAGATAATCGGTTCTGGACGGGCAATACTGTTCCGCAGCCTCGAACAATCGCAAGGGGAGATGAGATGGATCGTCTGGACGCGATGGAACTCTTCGTTCGTATCGTCGAGCGCCGAAGTTTCACGGTTGCCTCGAACGACACGGGCGTGCCGCGATCGACCGCGACCGCGGTCATCCGCCAACTCGAAAGCCGACTTGGAGTGCGGCTACTGCATCGGACGACACGCACGGTGCGTCCGACGCTGGAAGGTGAGGCGTATTACCAGCGATGCCGCGACATCCTGGCCAACGTCAGCGAAGCGGATGGAGCGTTCAGTGGGGTACTGCCGACGGGCCTGCTGCGCGTGGAGGTGCAGGGGACGCTGGCGCGCCACTTTCTGATGCCCGGGCTACCGGAATTCTTCGAGCGCTATCCAGGTATCGAGCTCTCGATGAGCGAGAGTGAGCGCTGGATCGACCTGGTTCACGAGGGCGTTGATTGCGCGCTGCGCTACGGCGAGTTGCGTGACAGCGACCTTGCCGCGCGCCAGATCGCCGTGTTGGAGCGGTTGACCTGTGCGACGCCAGAATACTTCGAGCGGCATGGCATTCCCATGACGCTGGCCGATCTTGAGGGCCATCGCACGGTTGGCCTACGATCGATTACCACCGGAGCTCTGCGCCGTCTCGAATTCAAATCGGCAGCGAAAGTCGAAAGCGTATCGCTGCCGGCGACCTTGGCGGTCACTGGGACGGAGAGCTATCTTGCTGGCGTACGGCTCGGTCTTGGCATCGCCCAGCTTCCGCGGTTCCACGTGGCGGATGATCTTCAGAGCGGACGGCTCGTATCCGTGTTGGAAGAAATGCCGCCTCCGTCGGCGCCGGTTTCTCTGCTCTATCCGCATAACCGTCAGCTGTCGCCGCGCGTGCGTGCGTTCTTGGATTGGGCCGCGGCGGAGTTTTTGGCGAGGCGCTGAACGCCGACCTTCGGAAGATTGCCGGGACCCAGCAAGATGCTTTCAACCGCCACCAGAACCTGACGGTCGCGACCGTCTGCTATGAGGTAGGCTACTCGACATGAAACGTCTCGCTGTCGCCCTCGCTGTCGCCCTCGCTTTCGCACTCGCCTGCACTGGAGCGCTCGCAGGCGCATGGGGCGACGGTAGCTTTGAGAACGACGACGCGATGGATTGGGTCGGCGACTGTGTACAAGCGGTATCTCCTGGGGTAGTCAAGGCCGCATTTGACCGTGTCCTGAATGCGGACGTCGCCGAGGCACCCGACGCCTCAGCAGCAATCGCCGCCGCAGAAGTCGTCGCGGCCTCACTAGGCAAGCCGAGCCCTGCGTTGCCGGCAAATCTGAAGGCTTGGCTCGCCGGTCAACCGCGAGCACAGATCGCTGCACAAGCCGCGCTCGCCGAGCGCGCACTGACGAAGATTGAAGACGCTCGGCATTCCGAGCTGCGACAGTTGTGGTCTGAG
>FSXQ01001597.1_pt1 | contig 40955 bp, 24 predicted proteins | sample 1638011 | NCBI WGS metagenome assembly FSXQ01 (sample SAMEA3914789, study PRJEB12502) | metagenome | biome: forest; material: soil | place: Canada | collected 2011-07-03 | depth 0.3 m | reverse complement strand
GGTGCGGGCATCGGCCAGCGCCTGCGGGATGGGCTTGTCGTGCTCGAGCACCTGGTCGAGCTCGGCGTTGACGATGTCGTTGGCGACCTGGTCGTAGCGGTCGACGTGCAGCGCGGGGATGCGCTCGCTCGCGGCGCGCCATTGCAGCCGCGCGGCCTGGCCGCCGAGGTAGGCGATGGGCTGCGCGAGGTAGTCGTCCTGCTGCGCGGCCACGAGCGCGGGGAACGCGTCGAGCCGCTTGAACGCCTCGAACTGCTGCGCGCGGTCGAGCGCGAGCGTGCGGATGAACTCCCACGCGAGCGCCTTGTGCTCGGCGCGCGCGGGGATCGCCCAGTACGACCCGCCCCACGACGCCGACGCGCCGCCCGGCAGCGGCGCCGAGCGCCACTGGCCCGACTCGGCAGGCGCGATCCAGTTCTTGAGATGGCCCGCGAGCCACGAGCCCATCATCTGCGTGGCGACGCGGTCGCGCCGGAAGCCTTCGCTCCACTCGCTGCTCCACGCGGCGATCTTCGCGTCGATGCCCGCGCGGCGCGCGGCGCGCGCGAGCGTGAACGCCTGCACGAAGCGCGCGGACTCCACCTGCGGCCGGCCCGCGTCGTCGAAGAAGATGCCCTGGCCGTCGGCGAGGCCGGTGCGGATGACGATGTCCTTCAGGTCGATCGCGCTCGCGAGCAGGTACACGCCGGTGGCGGCCTTCAGCTTGCGGCCGGCGGCGATGTACGAGTCCCAGTCGCGCGTGAGGTCGGCCTCGGTGACGCCGGCGCGCGCGAGCAGGTCGGCGCGGTAGAAGAGGGCGCCGGGGCCGATGTCGGCCGGCAGCGCGCGCAGCTTGCCGCCGACGCCGGTGGCCGGGCCCAGCGTGAAGTGCGACAGCAGCGGCGCGATGGCGCGCGCGTCGTACGGCGGGCCGTCGAGGTCGTCGAGGCCGTTGGCCTGCGTGAACTTGCCGAGGTAGTCCATGTCGACGGCCATCACGTCGGGCAGGTTGGCGCCCGTGGCGATGGCGGTGGTCATGGCCGTGTGGTGGTCGGCGTAGGCGCGCGTGGTGAGCTTGATCTCGACGTCGGGATGCGAGATCGCCCACGACTCGATGGCGATCTTCGCGCTGCGATCGAGGTCGGGGAAGGCGGCCACCGTCAGCGTGGCGCGGGCCGCGCCGGCGGGGGCGGCGAGGCCGGCCAGGCAGGCGAACAGCAGCGGAAGAATGCGCGGGCGCATGGCTTGACTTTGTCTCCGTAGATTCTTGATATCGTTTTCAGGATGGAGTGTGCGACAGCGTTGTCATCGGCGTCAATGCTTCTGTGTCGTTTCTGGTGAATACCCTGATTCGGGCTTTCCTCACCTATGAAGAGAGCCTTCGCGATCGCAACAAGCCTGGGTCTCAGTGATTTCCTGCATGGGAAGAAATCGATTTCATACATAGACTGGCACCGGTGCCTTGCGGCGGCGGGTCGACGTGTCTTGCGTCGTACCATTCCTGCGCCGCCGCGTGGCGCCGCCCACTCTGACTGACGACATGCCCACCAAGGACAAGCCCCTCGCCGAACCCGCCACGCTGCTCGATGTCGCGCGGCTCGCGGGGGTGTCGGCGTCGACGGTGTCGCGCATCCTCAACGGCACCGCGCGCGTCACCGAGGACAAGCGGCAGGCGGTCGAGACGGCCATCGAGCGCCTGCAGTTCCGCCCCAACTTCGCCGCGCAGAGCCTGCGCAGCGGCTCGACGCGGACCATCGGCGTGCTGACGCAGGAACTCGAGTCGCCGTACTTCACGCGCGGCGCCACCGGCATCGAGCACGGCCTGCAGGGCAGCCACTACGCGCCCATCGTCGTGCCGGGCCACTGGAATCCCGCGGAGGAACTCGATCGCGCGCGCCTGCTCATCGCGCGCCGCGTGGACGCGATGGTGATCCTGGGCGGCAACCTGCCCGACGAGCAGGTGGTGGACATGGCGCGCAAGCTGCCCATCGCGATCACGGGGCGCGAGCTGAAGGCGCCCAACGTGTTCTCGCTGCATTGCGACCAGGTCGAAGGCGCATGCCGCGCCACGCGCCACCTGATCGAACGCGGCCACAAGCGCATCGCGCACATCAGCGGGCCGATGGCCTACCCCGACGCCATCGACCGCCGCGAGGGCTTCATGCGCGCGCACAGCGAGGCCGGGCTGGCGGTCGACCCGCGCCTGATGATGGTGGGCACGTACATGGAGACCGGCGGCGGCGACGCGATGCGCCAGCTGCTCGACGCCGGCCACGAGTTCACCGCCGTCTTCTGCGCCAACGACCAGACGCTGTGGGGCGCGCGCCAGGTGCTCTACGAACGCGGCATCCGCGTGCCCGACGACATCTCGCTGGTGGGCTTCGACGACCTGCCGCAGTCCACCTACATGACGCCGTCGGTCACCACCATCCACCAGCCGATCTACGAGATGGGCCGCGCCGCCGCGCACCTGCTGCTGCAGGCGCTGGGCGCGGCGCCGGCGGCCATCGGCGCGGTGCCCGACCTGCGGCTCGTGGTGCGCGGCACCACGCGAAGGCTGTGATGATCCACGCGGCTCCGCTGTCCGTCGCACGCGCGCCGCTCGCGCTGCACGGCCATCACGTGCGGCGCCTCGAGGGCGTGATCGACTTCGTCGACGCGCATCTCGACGACGAGCTGTCGCTCGAACGCATGGCCACCGTCGCGGCCATCTCGCCGTTCCACTTCCACCGGCTGTTCCACCAGTGGAGCGGCGAGACGCTCAACGAGTTCGTGCGGCGCCGTCGCCTCGACGTGGCCGCGGGCCGGTTGCGCCATTGCCCCGAAGAGAAGATCACGGCCATCGCGCTGAACTGCGGCTTCGCGTCGCCCGAGGGCTTCGCGCGCGCGTTCCGCGAGCGCTTCTGCATGACGCCGTCGCAGTGGCGTGGCGGCGGCTGGGCCAACGGCCGCGTGCCGGCCAACGACAACTGGATCCGCCGCGTGCCGCCCGTCAACGTGATGCGCGAGCCCGAGATGAACGTGCTGTTCATGCGCGGCCGCGGCGACTTCGGCCTTGTCGCGCAACCCCTGTGGGAACGCTTCATGAGTGCGGTGCGCGCGCTGGGGCTCGGCGAGCAGCCGCTGTTCTTCATGGGGCTCGATGACCCCGGCATCGTCGGCGCGGACCGCTGCCGCATGGACGCCTGCGTGCAACTGCCGTCCCCCAACGGCCTGTTGCCGATGTGCCCGCCGCCGCTGCTGCACAAGCGCATCCCCGCGCGCTGGGTGGCGACGTTCGACTACGAAGGCCCGGCCGACGACATCGCCGAAGGCTGGCAGGCGCTGCTCGCGCACTGGCTGCCGCAGGCGGCGTTCACGCTGGCGATCGGACCGTTCCTCGAGCGCTACGACCCGGCGCATTGCTCGCCGGGTGGGCGGAACGTGCGGTGTCGGTTGGTGATGCCGATCGAGCCAAGGGTGGGCTGATCTTTCGCGTGTGGAGGCCGGAGGGGTCTGGCCCCTCCTTCATCCGCGCCTGGCCCCGAACGTGAGCGACGTCGCGAGCGTCTCCACCTTCGCAAGATCGATCAAGTCCTGCGCAATCCAGCACCAGTGCGCGCGAGCGCGCATCGGCACGATGTCCCTGTTCGATCAAACGACTGGAGACACGATGGACACCACCAACAAGTTGGGACACCTGGCCGCGCTCATGGGCCTGGTCGCCTCGATGGCGCTGACCGGCTGCGGCGGCGATGACAGCGTCGCGGCCACGCCGGCGCCGACCCCCGCGCCGACCGCGACGCCGACGCCCCCGCCGTCGCCGCCGCCCGCGCCGGTGCCCGCACCGCCGCCGCCGGCCCCGGTGCCCGCGCCGCCGCCGGCTCCCGTGCCCGCGCCGCCGCCGCCCACGCCCGACACGGCGTTCGCGACGCCCACCGACGCCGCCGACACCGCGGAAGGCGGCAGCGTGGTGTCGTACGCCTACGCGGCCGACGCCACCGCGCAGACCGCCGGCACCGTGACCTACGCGTCGGGCACCGAGACCTTCTCGGCCACGCTCGCCTCCGACCAGTCCTACGGCGGCGCGGCGCTCCGCGTCTACGCGCCGGGCAACACGACCTCGGGCAGCGCCACGCCGCTCGACGCGTCCGCGTTCTCGCAACTGCGCATCCACCTCGCGTCCAGCACGGACGGCACGCTGACGATCAAGCTGCAGCCCTCGCCGGTGGCGGCCGACGGCTGCGTGCCGACCGCGACGGCGCTGGTGTCGGCGACGGTCTCGGAGTTCGTGATCGACCTCAACGACGCGACCTTCGCGGTGCCCAGCTATTGCGCGACGCCCACCTCGACGCTGCACCAGATGCTCGCCGGCCTGTACGCCATCGACGTGATCAACGGCGCCTCCACGGCTGGCGCGCACGACGTGGTCGTGGGCAGCGTATCGCTCATCCCCTGAGTTCCCCGAGTCTTGCGCCGGGCCGGCCTCCACCGGCCTTTTCTCTTCCCACCAACGACAACAGGAGACAACAACATGCGTTCACTCATCACCGCCGTCGCGCTCGCCGCGGCCTTCGTGCCCGCGGCGCACGCCACGAACTTCTTCGACGGCTTCGACGGCACGGGCGGCCCGAACCCGTCGTACTGGCAGGTGTCCAACTGGTCGAACGGCTCGCCGTTCGGCTGCACGTTCGCGTACAGCGAGGCGTGGCTGTCGGGCACGAGCAACCTGATCCTCAACGTCAACAGCTCGAACCAGTCGGCGATCAAGTGCTCGGAGATCCGCACGCTGCAGAACTTCACCTACGGCAAGTTCGTGGTGCGCCTGCAGCCGGGCACGATCGCGGGCGCCGACAGCTCGTTCTTCCTCTACACGGGCACGGCCGGCACGTCCAGCCACAACGAGATCGACCTCGAGTTCATCAACGGCGGCCGCACGCTGCACACCAACGTCTGGAAGGCCGACGTCCAGAACTACCAGCAGTTCGCGATCAGCACGGGCTGGCGCACGATCGGCTTCGAGTGGCGTCCGACGTACGTCCGCTGGTTCAACGTCTCCGACGCCGGCGTGGAGACCGAATTCCGCCGCGTGAACATCAGCGTGGCGACGCCGATGCAGCTGATGCTGAACCACTGGGTGGGCGACAACTCGACGAGTGCGAAGAACTTCGTCGGGACGTACAGTGGTGGGGGCGGGTCTGCGTACTACGACTGGGTCAAGGTCAGCGACTGAACGGAGCAGGGCGCGATGGAAAGCCGAGGGGCCGGGCCCCTCTGGCTTCAGTCGGCCAGGCGGAACACACGCACCGCATCCGCCAGATTCGCAGCCTGCGTCTTCAAGCTCTCGGCAGCAGCCGCCGATTCCTCGACGAGCGCCGCGTTCTGCTGCGTCACCTGATCCAGCTGCGCGACGGCATCGCCCACCTGCGAGATGCCCGTCGACTGCTCGCCGGCACCATGCGAGATCTCGTTGATCAGCTGCGACACCCGCTGCACCTGCGCCACGATGTCCGTCATCGAGTCGCCCGCCACGTTCACCTGCCGCGCGCCGACTTCCACCTTCTCGACGCTCGCCCCGATCAGCGTCTTGATCTCGCGCGCCGCCTCGGCCGACCGCCCCGCGAGGCTGCGCACCTCGCTCGCCACCACCGCGAAACCGCGGCCCTGCTCGCCCGCGCGCGCGGCCTCGACCGCCGCGTTCAGCGCGAGGATGTTCGTCTGGAACGCGATGCCGTCGATCACGCCGATGATGTCCGCGATGCGCTTGGACGACGCCGCGATGTCCTGCATCGTCTGCACCACCGCGTTCACGACCTCGCCGCCCTTGACCGCCGCGGTCGACGCGTCGTTCGCCAGGCGGCTCGCGTGATTCGCGGTCTCGGCGCTCGTCTTGACCGTGCCGGAGAGCTGCTCCATCGACGCCGCCGTCTGCTGCAGGTTGCTCGCCTGTTCTTCCGTGCGCTGGCTCAGGTCGGCGTTGCCGATGGCGATCTGCGCCGAGCCCGTCGCGATGCTCTCGCTGCTCGAGCGCACCTGGCCCACGATGCCCGCCAGGTTCTCGTTCATGCGGGCCAGCGAGCGCAGCAGCTGCGCCGTCTCGTCGCCGCCGCGCGCCACGATGCGCGAGCTCAGGTCGCCCGCGGCCACCGTCTCGGCCACGCGCACCGCGGTGCCGATCGGGCCCGTGATCGAGCGCGTGATCGAGATCGCCGCGCCGGTGCCCAGCAGCAGCGCCACCGCCACCATCACCACCAGCGCGAGCCGGGCCTGGTCGTACGTGTCCTGCGACGCCTTGGTCTCCTTGGCCGACAGCTGCGAGTTGTAGTTCCACCAGTCCTGCACCGCCGCGTCGACGTCGGCGAAGGCCTTGGAGGACGGGCCCGTCATCAGCTTCGCGGCGTCGTCTTCCTTCGTCGGATCCGTCGTGGTCTGGCGCGAGAGCGCGCGCAGCGGCTCCCACTGCGCGTAGTAGACCGTCAGCGCGGCGCGCACCTTGTCCAGGCGGCGCTTGTCCTCGTCGTCGGAGACGTACTCCTTCTCGTATTTGTCCAGCAGGTCGGCGACCGCCTTGCGATAGCCCGCGATGTCGGACTCCACGCGATCCATCTCCGCCGTGTCCTTCGCGAGGATGTGGCGGTATTCCTTGCGCCGCTCCTGGCCCAGCGCGAGCGTGACCTGGTGCTGCGCCTCGAACGACGGGATGAGGTCGGTCGCGAACTCGGACGTGTTGGCGGCGAGCTTGCCCATCTGCCAGGCGGCCAGGGCGGCCATCGCGGCGAGCAGCGCGAGCACGAGGCCGAAGGCCAGCGCGAGTCGCGGGCCGATCTTGAGGTTGGAGAGCATGGTCGTTCCGGTGCGTGGAGGTGTCCACCGGACAGGCGTCCAGCGGCGATCTTCCGGAACTTCGACCTCCGAGGCGCGAACCTGATGGCTCGGTCACCTTCGGTTCAACCTCGACAACTTGCCGACAGCCGCTTGAAAGGATGGGCCTCGCACATGCACCGCGCGGGTGCGAAAACGCTAGCCGGGCGTCGCGCCGGACGGCTTGCCGTGCGCCGGATAGTAGGCCTGATAGAACCACGGATACGCCGCCTCGATGTGCGCCTGGATGCGCGGCGAGATCGCGTGGCGCGCGCAGCGTGCTCGACTGCCGGTGCAGGTACTTCATGCGGTAGTGGCTGTCGCTCTCGCGCGGGCCCACGCGCAGGTTGGCCGGGTCGAACGGCACCACCGGCAGGCCCAGCCAGGCGTGCAGCCGGGCCATGGTGCCGGCGGCGTCGGCGGCCAGGTCCTCGAAGCGCATCACGAACACGTGCTTGAGCACCTCCAGCGGCAGGTCGGCCAGCGCGTGCAGCCCGATCAGCGGCGCGCCGATCGCCTTGTCCTTGGAGAACAGCATGTCGGCGCGGCCGAAGCGGTCGAAGTCGGCAAGGTGGTCGGTGAAGTCGACGAGGATCGTCTTCTGGTGCTGCGCCTCGATCGAGCCGTAGATCTGCCCCAGCTCGCGCACGCAGACCACCAGCCTGGCGGTGGGCTCGACCTCCAGCAGCAGCTCGATGCAGTGCAGCCACGCGCGGTTCTTGTCGACCACCGCGCGCACCGGCTGCCCGTCGTGCCAGCCGCGCAGGAAGCCGCGCATGGCGGAGCGCAGGTGGCCGTAGCCGAGGTCGAAATCGGTGTCCAGCTGCGCCAGGAAGAAGCTGTCGTCGCTGACCATGCGGCGCAGGCCCAGCAGCATGTTGGCGAGCGGCGAGCTGTGGCCCTCGCTGCGGATGTCCGGGTGCTGGGCCAGCAGCTGGCACAGCAGCGTGGAGCCGGCGCGGGGGAGGCCGGTGACGCCGATGAATTGCGGGAGCATGGGGAGCGCGCCTTGGTGGAGACCGGAGGCGATCATGCTACTGCAGCGGCACATGGAGGAGGGGTCAGGACTTCGCCTCGTCATCGCGGCCGACGTCGTTGCTTGCGGCAACGTCGTGGCGCGATGGCGAGGAGAGTCCTGACCCCTCCGGTCGCGGCGCGTCGACGAGAAGACCTTAGAACGACCAGCCGGCCGACACCCACACGCGCGGGCTCTTGTCCGGCGCCGTCAGCGCCTTGGCCGAATCGCGCCACGCGACGACGGCGTGCACGTTGACGTCCTTCCACACGCCGGCCAGGCCCACGCCGTAGCCCTTGAGCGTCTGGGCGTTGGGGCCGGACGCGTAGGCCTTGTTCTCGTAGCTCACGTGGCCCGCGTCGTAGAACGCGCTGGCCTGGGCGATGCCGCCGAGGTTCTGGCGCAGCTCGAAGCTGCCGAGCCAGCCGCCGTCGCCAGCGCCTTCGCCCTGCGGGTAGGCGCGCACGCCGTAGATGCCGCCCAGCACGAACTTCTCGGACGAATCGAGGTTCTTGTCGGACGCCTGGCCCGACAGCGACACGTACGCCGACGTCGACGCCGTGATCGCCTGCAGCCGCGTGAGGGTGCCGCTCAGCTTCATGTAGCCGCCCTGCGCCTTCGGGCCCTTCGCGTCGGCGTCGCGCGCCGTCGGCGACTGGATGTCGAGCGAGCCCTGCACGGCGCTCACCGACCACGTGGTGTACGCGCCGCCGCCCAGCGAGTCGGCGAGGTCGCCGTACAGCGTGGCGGTGGCGGCGTCGAGGCCCTTCTTCGTGGTCGAGCCCGACGCGCCGTTGTGGTCCAGCAGCCAGCGGTGTTCGACCGCGCCGCTCACCCACACGTTGGCGACGAGGCCGCGCATCAGCGGGTACAGCGCGGTGGCGCCGAACGTGTTGGCGTGGCCGTCGGCGTCCAGCGACTTGAACTCCTTGCCCAAGTGGTAGTGCGACGACGACGCGTCCACGCCCACGCGCAGGCCGTTGTCGTTGCCCGGCAGGTCGTACGCGACGCGGCCGTACAGCAGCTTCTCGTTGGTGGCCGTCGCGCGCAGGCTGAGGCGGTCGCCGAGGTGCAGCGGGCTCAGCAGGTCGACGTGGCCGTTCACGCGGTAGGCGCCGGTGTAGCGGTTGCCGTAGTTGTCGACCGAGAAGTCGCCCTCGCTGTCCTTGCCCGGGTCGACCGGGATCATCAGGTCCGACGTGCCCACGGCCTCGCCCGGCTTCAGCAGGCCGTTGACCGGGCCGGTGCCCGGCAGGTCGGCCAGCAGCAGCAGCGTGCGGTCCATCGACGAGTTCACGATGGTCTTGCCGTTCATGCCCTGCGCGGCGACCACGTCGTCGAGCACCTTCTGCTTGACGCGCGACTTGTTCTGCACCGTCGACGAGTGCAGGCTGCCCTCGAGCACGGTGACCTTCACCACGCCGCCCTCGAGGCGTTGCGCGGGCACGAAGGCGCGCGCGACGACGAAGCCGCTCGCGCGGTAGAGGTCGGTGATCGAGCGGGCCGCGGCGCGCAGTTCGCCCAGCGTGACGTCGTGGCCGGCCAGGCCGTCCACGAGCGGCTGCAGCTTGTCGGTGGCGATCAGGCGGTTGCCCTCGATGGCGACGGCGCTCACGTGGAAGCGCTGCTGCAGGTCGGCGCCGGTGTCGGCGTCGGCCGGCACCTGCAGCGTGGCGGTGGCCTCGCGCGGCGCCGCCGGCGTGTTGCGCTGCAGGTCGCGCAGCGTGTCGCCGGCGCCCGGAGGCACCGACTGGGCGTGGGCACCGGCGCACACGGCGGCGACGGCGGCGGAGGCAAGCAGGTGGCGCGAGGCCAGGTTGAGTTTTTTCATGGGGTTCAAGCGATGTTTATTGTGATCAGGGCTGCGAGGCGTCCTTGTCGGAGCCGCGGACGCCGGCGGGCAGTCGGATGCCACCGTCGCCGATGCTGAAGGCGCGACGCTTCAGCAGGTTCTCCCTCGTGTTGGCGCCCACCACGGAGATCGAGCGCGATTCGTCCTGCACCGAGCGGTGGTCGCCTTCGTCGGCGCCTTGCTGCATGCCGTCGACGCGCAGGATGGTGCCGAGGTCGATGCCGCTCGGCAGGTTGGGCATGCTCACGAACGCCGACTCCAGCTTGGCCGACGGCTCGATCAGGCCGACCTTGCCGGCGAGGGTGTCGCTGACCAGCGTGTAGTTCGACAGCAGCGTGGCGCCGCCGGCCAGGTAGTCCGCGCCGGTGAGGGTCACCGTCACGGTCTTGTTCTGGCCGTCGCCGGCGTTGTCGTACGTGCCCGAGGTCTTCGTCACGATGACCGACTCGCCGTCCACGACGTTGCCGACGGCGTAGTTGCCGGCGTTCAGCGTCGCGGCGGTCGTGCCGTCGGTCACCTTGATCACCGAGCCGGTGAGCGACACCGTGATCGTGCGCGGCGTGATGGCGGCGGTCGCGGTGCCGGTGCCGGAGAACGTGTAGTTGCCCGCGTCGGTGCCCGTGGCGGTGATGCCCGTGACGTTGACGACCTTGGCCGCGCCGGCGTTCTTGTCGGCGAAGTTGCCGGTGCCGGCGAAGCTGGCCGCGTCGCCCTCGACGATGCCGCTGGCCTGCAGCGTGACGGCGTCGAGCGTGCTGCCGTCGTAGACCTTGTCGCTGCCGGTGGCGGTCAGCGTGATGGTCTTGGGCGAGATCGTCGCCGAGCTCGTGGCCGTCGTGTTGAAGACGTAGTTGCCCGCGTCCCCGCCGCTCGCCGCCACGGTGCTGGTCACCGTCTTGGCCGCGCCGGCGTTCTTGTCGGCGAACGAAGCCGTGCCGTTGAACGCGATGTCGTCGCCGGCCACCAGGTTCGACCCCGCGAGCGTGGTCGACGTGGTGGCGGAGCCGTCGTAGACCTTGTCGCCGCCGCTGGCCGAGACCACCACCGTGCGCGGGGTGATCGTGGCCGCGCTCGTGGCCGTGGTGTTGAAGACGTAGTTGCCCGCGTCCTCGCCGCTCGCCGCCACGTTGCTGGTCACCGTCTTGCCGGCGCCGGCGTTCTTGTCCGCGTACGAGGCCGTGCCGTTGAACGCGATGTCGTCGCCGGCCACCAGGTTCGAGCCCGCGAGGGTGGTCGACGTGGTGGTGGCGCCGTCGTAGACCTTGTCGCCGCCGCTGGCCGAGACCACCACGCTGCGCGGGCTGATCGTGGCCGTGGTGGTGGCCGTGCTGCTCGCCAGGACGTAGTTGCCGGCATCCTGGCCGCTGCCGGTGATGCCCGTGACGTTGACGACCTTGGCCGCGCCGGCGTTCTTGTCGGCGAAGTGGCCAGTGCCGGCGAAGCTGGCCGTGTCGCCGTCGACGACACCGATGGCCTGCAGCGTGACGGCGTCGAGCGTGCTGCCGTCGTAGACCTTGTCGCTGCCCGTGGCGGCCAGCGTGAGGGTCTTCGGCGTGATCGTCGCCGAGCTGGTGGCCGTCGTGTTGAAGACGTAGTTGCCCGCATCCTCGCCGCTCGCCGCCACGGTGCTGGTCACCGTCTTGCCGGCGCCGGCGTTCTTGTCGGCGAACGAGGCCGTGCTGTTGAACGAGATGTCGTCGCCGCTCACCAGGTTGGAGCCCGCGAGCGTGGTCGACGTGGTGGCCGAGCCGTCGTAGACCTTGTCGCCGCCGCTGGCCGAGACCACCACCGTGCGCGGGGTGATCGTGGCCGTGGACGTGGCCGTCGTGCTCTCCAGCTGGTAGTTGCCGGCGTCCGTGCCGCTTGCGGTGATGCCGCCCACCGTGACGACCTTGGCCGTGCCCGCGTTCTTGTCCGCGAACGTGCCGGTGCCCGTGAAGTTCACCGTGTCTCCGCCGACGATGCCGCTCGAGGCCAGCGTGGCGGCGTCGGAAACGCTGCCGTCGTAGACCTTGTCGGCGCCGGTCGCGTTCACCGTGATCACCTTGGGCGTGATCGAGGCCGCGGTCGCCGTGGTCGTGTTGCCCAGCGCGTAGTTGCTCGCGTCGCCACCGGTGAGCGCGATGGCCGACACGTTCACCTGCTTGGCGGTGCCCGCGTTCTTGTCGAGGAACGCGGCGCTGCTGGTGCTGCCCACGGTATCGCCGTCGACGATGCCGGAGAGGCCGACGTTGGCCGTGGCTGCGATCGTGCCGTCGTAGGTCTTGTCGACGCCGGTGGCGCTGGCGGAGACCGTCTTCGGCGTGATCGTGGCCGCGCCGGTGGCGGTCGTCGGCAGCGTGTAGTTGCTCAGCAGCGTGCCTTCGCTCGCCGCGTAGTCGCCGCTGCCCAGCGTGGCGGTGACCGAGCTCGCACCGACCACGTTCTTGCTGTTGTAGGTGCCGGCGGTCTGCGTGACCGAGGCGCCTTCCCCCTGCACGAAGCCGGTCAGCACGTAGTTGCCCGAGCCCAGCGTGGCGGACGTGGAGCCGTCGTACGTCTTGCTCACGCCGGTGATCATCGCGCTCAGCATGGCCGGGGTGATCGTCAGCGAACCGGTGTTCGTGATGACCATGTTGTAGCCCTGCTGGTCGGAGTACAGGCCGCCCAGGTTTGTGTACGTGCCGACGTTGACCGCCGTGTCGTAGAACGGCGCGCCCAGCACGTGGCCCGGGGCCAGCGTGTCGGTGTACTCGACGTCGCCGAACGTGTTGCCGTGGAGGGTGCCGTCGTACACGTGCGTGGTGGTGCCCGTGTTGACCGTCACCGCCAGCGGCGTGAGCCAGTACGTCAGCAGCGGCGCGGCGCTGCCGTCGTAGCTGCGCCAGAGGCCGCCCTGCGTGCCGGTGGTGTCCACGCCCCAGCTGGCGAACGTCGAGGCCTGGTGCATCTGCGCCGTCGTCATGCCGGTGGCCACTTCGCCGTTCGACGTGTCGCCCACGCTGTGCGCCTGGCCGGTGATCTGCGCGTCGTAGAAGTTGTCCTGGCTCATCGCGCCGCCGACGCCCACGAACCCGCCGACCGCCGGGCCGGTGCCGTGCACGGCGCCCGAGGCGTAGGTGTCGATGATGACGCCGCCGGTGGCGCTGCCGATGAGGCCGCCCACCTGGTCGGTGCCGTTCACCGTGGACGTGGAGTAGGCGTAGAGCGTGCCGATCTCGCCTTGGAGGCTGCTGGTCTGCGAGCCGATGAGGCCGCCCACCTGCGTGGTGCCGTTGACGGTGCCCGCCGAGTAGACGATGCCCACCAGGCCGTTGACGTTGGCACCCACGAGGCCGCCCACCGAGGTCACGCCATTGACGGTGTTGGTGGCGTAGCTGTAGACGACGCCGCCATCGATGTACATGCCGCCGCCGTTGCCCTGGCCCGCGGTGCCGGTGCCGACGTTCAGGCCGACGACGCCGCCGACGTCCGTGCCGTCGCTGTTGACGGTGTTGGCCGCGTGCACGTTGAGGACGACGCCTTCGTTCTCGCCGACGACGCCGCCGATGCCGGTGCCGCCGCCGGTTGCGCTGACCGTCCTGGTGGTGGTGAAGTTGGAGATGGAGCCGTCGTGGTCGTTCTGGCCCACGATGCCGCCCACCGCGTTGCCGGTGCCGGTCACCGTGCTGGTGGTCGACACGCTGTCCGCGATGCCGTCCACGAACGCGTTGTTGTAGCCGGCGACGCCGCCCACGTACGAATGGCCCGTGACCGTGCCGCTGGAGCTCACGTTCTGCAGCGTGTGAATGCTGAGTCCGGCGTCGAAGTTCGTGTTTTCGTAGCCGCCGTTGTACGAGATGCCCACCAGGCCGCCCACGTAGTCGTTGCCCGAGACGTTGCCGCTCGCCGACGACGACACGATGGACGCGCGGCCGTAGCCGAAGTTCTGGCCCACCAGGCCGCCGACGTTGTTGTTGGTGGCGGTGACGTTGCCGCTGGCCGTGGCGCCGGTGACGACGCCGTAGTTGGAGCCGATCAGGCCGCCGACGAAGGTGGCGCCGTGAACCGCGCCGGTGGCGTACGAGTTGGTGGTGTTGTCGTAAGCCGCGCCGACGAGGCCGCCCATGTAGCTCGCACCGCTGACGGCGCCGGTGGCGTACGAGTTCGACACCGGCTTGTTGGCCTCGCCGATCAGGCCGCCGCCCCAGCCGCCCGCGGCCGTGACGTTGCCGGTGGCGTGCGAGTTGCTGACGGTGCTGCCTGCGTTGCCCACGAGGCCGCCGACGTCCCAGCTGGTGGCCACGACGTTGCCGGTGGCCCACGAGGCGTCGATGGCGACGCGGGACTGCCCGACCAGGCCGCCGACCGACCTCCAGCCCGTGACGGCGCCGGTGGCGTCGACGCTGGCGATCAGGTCGGTGGTGCTGTCGAAATTGCTGGCATAGCCGACCAGGCCGCCGACGTAGCGCTGCCCGGTGACGGCGCCGGTGGCGTGCGCATCGGAGAACGCGTTGACGGTGAGGTAGCCCACGAGGCCGCCGGCGTCGTTGGTGGAGCTGAAGACGGTGCCCGACGCGGTCAGCGTGGTGGCGACCGGGCTGTAGATGTAGCCCGCGAGGCCGCCGGTGTAGTAGCTGCCGGACACGTTGCCGCTGGCCCAGGCGTTGTCGAACGAGACGTTCTCGATCGCCTGGCCGGCCAGGCCGCCCACGTAGTTGCCGGTGCCGGTGACGCCGCCGGTGGCGTGCACCTGGCTCAGCGTGGTGCCGTTGAAGTAGCCCACGAGGCCGCCGACGTTGCTGTGGCCCGAGACCGCGCCGGTGGCGTACGAATTCGTCAGCCCGCCGCCGCCGATGGAGAACTGGCCGAACATCCCGCCCGCCTGGTCGCCCGTGGCCGTGACGTTGCCCGTGGCGACGAGGTTGGTGAGCGTGGCGCCGATGTCGACCTGGCCGGCGATGCCGCCGACGAAGCCGACGCCGCTGACGGCGGTGCTCGAGTCGGAGTTGGTGAACGACGTGCCGCTCATGTAGCCGGCGATGCCACCCGCGTAGTTGCCGGTGGCCGTCACGGTGCCGGACGTGTGGTGGATGTCGGCGAAGTCGGTGCCGCCGATGTTGCCGAACACGCCGCCCACGAAGTTGGCGCCGCTGACGTCGCCGCTGGCGTTGACGTTGGTGACGATGGTGGGCTGCGTGCCGTAGAAGTTGCTGCCGCTGCCGATCGCGCCGCCGACGGCGTCGCCCGTGGCGCTGACGTTGCCGCTGGCCGTGAGGTTGGTGAACGTCGACGAGCCGTAGTAGGTGTTGGCGCCGCCGATCAGGCCGCCGACGTTGCTGGCCGTGGCCGTGACGTTGCCGCTCGCGCTCGAGTTGCTGGCGCTGCCGCTCTCCTCGTAGCCCACGAGGCCGCCGACGGTGTCGTTGCCGGACACGTTGCCGGTCGCCGTGGAGCCGGTGACCAGGCTGTTGACGCTGGCCGTGCCCACGAGGCCGCCGGCGCGGTTGACGCCGTGGACGTCGCCGTGCGCCTGCGAGTCGCTGACGGTCACGTTGCCGGGCAGGTAGCCCACCAGGCCGCCGACGTTGTCGGAGCTGCCGGTGACCATGCCGGAGGCGCTGGAGTCGCTGACGTTGCCGCTGGTGTAGCCCACGAGGCCGCCGACCGAGGACGTGCCGGACACCGCGCCCGAGGCGCTCGAGCTGGTGATGCCGGTGCCTTCGAGGTGGCCCACGAGGCCGCCGACGTCGCCGCCGGTGCTGGTGACCGAGCCGCTGGCGGTGGAGTTGCTGACTGAGGTGTTGCCGCCGCCGGAGCCGCCCATCAGGCCGCCTGCCGGTCCCGTCGCCGTCACGTTGCCGTTGCCGGTGGAGTGGTCGACGGCGTTCGTCGCGTAGTAGCTGTCCATCCAGCCCAGCACGCCGCCGGCCGAGCCGCCGGTGGCGTTGACCGTGCCGTTGCCGGTCAGGTACGAGAGCGTGCCGTCCTGCGAGTGGCCGACGACGCCGCCGATCTCGTTGTTGCCGCTGACGTTGCCCGATGCCGAGCTGTGGCTCACGGTCTGCTGGAACTCGCTGAAGCCGACCAGGCCGCCGATGTAGTTGACGCCGCTGACGTTGCCGGTGGCCGAGCTGCCGCTCACGCTCGACCAGGCATCGCCCACGAGGCCGCCGGCCACGTCGCCGGTGGCGGTGACGTTGCTGCTGGACGAGGAGTCGGCCACGGCGCCGCGCGCGTTGCCCACGAGGCCGCCCGTGCGGTAGATGCCGCTCACGTCGCCGCTGGACGTCGAGCCGCTGGTGGTACCGCCGATGTCGCCCACCAGGCCGCCGACGTTGTTGTCGTGGCCGCTGACCGCGCCGGTGGCGCTGGAGTCCGTCACGTTGCCGCGGGTGGTGCCCACCGCGCCGCCGGCGCTGCCGCCGCTGGCCGTGACGGCGCCGTTGCCGTGCACGTCGCCGACGTCGCCGCCGTTGCCGTTGCCCAGCACGCCGCCCACGTTGTAGCTGCCGCTCACGGTGCCGGCCTGGGTGGCGTGCGTGATGCTGGCGTCGTTCTCCATCAGGCCGACGATGCCGCCGACGTTGTTGCCGCTGCTGGTGACGGTGGCGGTGCTGCCCAGGGTGATGTTGGTGAGCGCGGAGTCGCGCTGGTAGCCGACGAAGCCGCCGACGTTGTCGCCGTGGCCGGTCACCGTGCCGCTCGCGTGGTTGCCGGTGCCGACGGCGCCGTCGAGGTCGCCCGCGTCCCAGCCGATGAAGCCGCCGACGTTGGCGTGGCCTTCGACCGTGGCGGTCGCGCTGGCGGAGGTCACGACGACGAGGGCGGTGCTGCTGCCCTCGCGGTGGCCGATCAGGCCGCCCACTTCGTCGCCGCTCGCGTAGACCGTGCCGGTGGCCTGGACGTTGCTGATCGTGGTGGTGGCGCCGTCCTGGCCGTAGGCTTCGCCCACGAGGCCGCCGACCTTGTCACCTTCCACGTTGAGCGTGGAGCTGGAGGTGGCGTTCGTGATCGAGATGTCGCCGTCCGTGCGGCCCACCAGGCCGCCGAAGCCGGTGCCCGAGCCGGTGACGTTGGCGGCCGCCGAGACGTGGTCGAGGGAGGTATTGGTTTCCATGCGGCCCACCAGGCCGCCGACCTGGATGTTGCTGCCGCTGACGTCGCCCTGCGCGGACGAGTTGGTGATCGCGCCGCCCGAGGCGAGCAGGCCGACGAGGCCGCCCACATGGCTGTTGCCGGAGGCGCCGCCGGACGCGCTCGAATGGTCGATCGTGCCCGCTTCGTAGCCGACCAGGCCGCCGACGTTGTTGCTGTTGCCCGTGGCGCGGCCCTGCGCGATGGCGCCCGAGATGCTGGTGTTGCCTTCCGCGTAGCCGACCAGGCCGCCGATGTACTGGCCGCCCTGCATGATGCCGACGCTGCCGTAGGCGCGCGTGTTGCCGGTGATGCTGGCGCCGCTGGTCATCCAGCCCACGAGGCCGCCGAGCTTGTCGCCGCCGTTGACCGCGCCGTTGGCGTAGCTGGCGTCGATGTTGGCCGAGGTCATGCCGACCAGGCCGCCGGTGGCGAAGCTTTCCGACTGGCTCGAGACCGGGCCCCCGGCCCACGACGTCGCGATGCTGGCGTCGCTGGAGCCCGCCAGGCCGCCGACATAGCTCGCGCCCGAGACGGCGCCCGTGGCGTGGCTGCCGGAGAGGGTCGCGTGGTTCTCGCCGACCAGGCCGCCGACGCGGTCGGCCGAGCCGCTGACGTCGCCCGACGCGTACGAGTTGACGATGGCGCCGCTGGCCACGCCCGCCAGGCCGCCGACGCTGGCGGTGCCGCCGAAGCCGGTGCGCGTGCCCTGCACGGTGCCGAGGGCATGCGAGCCCGTGATGAGCGCCGCGTTGACGCCGTCGGCGTCGAACTGGCCAACAAGGCCGCCGACCGCGTTGGCGCCGCTGCTCGCGACGTTGCCGCTCGCGAAGGTGTCGGAGATCGTGGTGCCGGTGGCCCAGCCCACGAGGCCGCCGACCTTGTCGCCGGTGGCGGTCACGTTGCCGCTCGCCGCGCCCGGCACGTGGGTGCTGCTGATGACGGTGCCGGTGTCGGACTGGCCGACGAGGCCGCCGACGCGGGTGGCGGCGCTGATGTCGCCGACGTTGCCGCTGGCGAAGGTGTTGCCGGAGATGCTGGCGCCCAGGCCGATCTCGCCCACCAGGCCGCCCACGGCGGTGCCGCCGTTGACGGCGCCGGTGGCGCTGCTGTCCACGATGGAGCCGACGGACTGGCCGACCAGGCCGCCGGTGCCGAACGCTTCGGTGGCGGCGGTGACCGCGCCGCTGGCCGACGAGCCCGTGACCAGCGCGTAGTTCATGCCCACCAGGCCGCCGACGGCGTTGAAGCCCGAGACGTCGCCGAGCGCGGCGCTGCTGGTGATCGTGGAGTGGTTCTCGCCCACCAGGCCGCCGACGAGGTCGCCGTTGGCCGACACGTTGCCGCCCGCCCAGGTGTTGGTGATGTCGCCGCTCATGCTCTTGCCGACGAGGCCGCCGACGGCGAAGCCGTTGCTCGTCACCGCGCCGATCGCGTGCGAATTGCTGATCGAGCCTTCGGAATAGCCCACGAGGCCGCCGACGTTGTTGGTGGAGTTGCCGTCGACGGTCGTGCCCTGGACGGCACCGATGGCGATCGCGCCGTCGATGCTGCTGCTGCCGGACAGGTTGCCGACGAGGCCGCCCACGTTCTGCTGGCCGGAGCCCGACACGTTGCCGGTGGCCGACACGTTGGAGATCGTCGTGCCGTATGCCACGCCGACGAGGCCGCCGACGTCGCTGCCGGTGCCCGTGACGTCGCCCGAGGCGGTGGCGCCGACGTGCGTGCTGGTGATGCTGGTGCCGCCGTCGGCGTGTCCGACGAGGCCGCCGACGCTGCTGCCGGCGGTGGTCGCGCCGACCGCGCCGGTGGCGTGGCTGTTGCCGCCGATGCTGGAGCCGCCGAGCATGTAGCCGACCAGGCCGCCGAGCGCGTCGCCGCCATCCACGCTGCCCGTGGCCACGCTGCTGGTGACCGCGCCGCTGAGCATGCCGACCAGGCCACCGCCGACCGAACCTTCCGAATCGGTGGCGACGTCGCCGCTCGCGTGCGAATTGCTGACGCCCTGTTCGGCACGGCCGATGAGACCGCCCACCCAGGTGCCACCGGAGATGGCGCCACTGGCCGACGAGGCATCCACGGTGCCGGCCGACTGTCCGACGAGGCCGCCGACCGACTGGCCGGAGGAGGTGACCGCGCCGGTGGCGCTGGAGCCCGTGACGCTGCCCTGCGTGTAGCCGGCCAGGCCGCCCACGTAGTTGCTGCCCGTCATGCTGCTGCCGGTGACGATGCCGCTGGCCGACGAGTTGGCGATGAGGGTGGTGCCGCCGACGTCCTCGGCCTTGCCGACGAGGCCGCCGACGAAGTCGCTGCCGCCCGTGACGTTGCCGCTGGCGGTGACGCCGGTGATGCTCGTGCCGCGCGCATAGCCGACGAGGCCGCCGACGTCGACGTTGGTGCCTGTCACCGCGCCGGAGGCGGTGGCGCTGCCGCCCGTGCCGTTGTGCGAGCTGGTGATGGTGACGCCGATGTCGGTGGCGCCGACCAGCCCGCCGACGGCGGCGTGGGCGGCGATGTTGCCGACCGCGCCGGTGGCGTAGCTGTTGCCGGCGATGCTCCCCGTGCCGTCCATGTAGCCGATGAGGCCGCCGATGTCGTCGCCGCCGTTGACGGTGCCAGTGGCATAGCTGTCGCTGACCGCGCCGTTGACGCTGCCGGCGAGGCCGCCCGCGCGGGAGCCGCCTTCGCCGTTGGCCAGCACCGCGCCGCTGGCGTGCGAGCCGCTGATGGCGCTGCCCGCGCCGACGAGGCCGCCGACGGACGAGTCGCCGATCACCGCGCCGGTGGCCGACGAGTTCGTGATCGTCGCCGGGCTCAGGCCCACGAGGCCGCCGACGTAGGCGCCGGTGGACGTCACCGCGCCGCTGGCGGTCGACGTGCCGATCGTGCCTTCGGCGTAGCCCACCAGGCCGCCGACGTATTGGCTGCCTTGCGAGCCGTTGCCCGTGCCGTGCACGCTGCCGCTGGCGCTCGCGTTGGTGATGCTGGCGGGGCCGCCGTTGTTCTCGGCCGCCCCCACGAGCCCACCGATCCTGTCGCCTGCGGACGTCACGCTGCCGCTGGCGGTGGCGCCGTCGATGGTGCCGCCGCCAAGGTAGCCGACGAGGCCGCCGACGCGGCCGCTGGTGTCCTGCACCGAGCCCGTGGCGGTGGCCGACGCGCCGGTGCCGTTGTGCGTGCTGGTCAGCGTGCTGCCGGCGTCCATCCGGCCGACCAGCCCGCCCACCAGGTCGTTGGCGTTGGTCGCGCCCACGTTGCCCTGGGCGTAGCTGTTGCCGGAAATGCTGCCGCTGCTGCTCAGTTGCCCCACGAGGCCGCCGACGGTGTTGCCGCCGTCGACGCTGCCGGTGGCGTAGCTGTCGATGACGGCGGCGCTGGAATACCCCACGAGGCCACCGGTGATGTTGCCTTCGCTGTCGCCCATGACGGCGCCGCTCGCATGCGAGCCCGTGATCGTGTTGCCCGAAGTGCCGACCAGGCCGCCGACGTTCTGGCCGCCGCTCACATGGCCCGATGCCGACGACGACGAGATCACGGCGTTGTTCGAACCCACCAGGCCGCCGATGGACTGGCCACTGCCGGAGACGCTGCCCGACGCGGTGGAGTTGGTGATGCTGCCTTCGGCATAGCCCGCGAGGCCGCCGACGCTGGAGGTGCCCGTCATCGAGTTGCCGACGACGGTGGCGTCCGAGCTGGAGTCGGAGATCGTCGCCGACGGGTTGCCGCCGGTGGTGAACTTGCCGACGATGCCGCCGACCATCTCCAGGCCGCTGCCGGTCACGCTGCCGTGTGACGTGGCGTGGTCGATGTTGGCGCTGTCGGACCAGCCGACGATGCCGCCGACCTGGCTGCCCGTGCCCGTCACGGTGGCGGTGGCGGTGACGTTGCTGAGGTTGCCGCTGTTCTGGCCGACGAGGCCGCCGATCGACGTGCCGCCGCTCGCCGTGCCGACCGCCGAGGAGTGCGTGATCGTGCCGTTGTTGATGCCCACCAGCAGGCCGACGTAGTCGCTGCCGCTGGCCGAGCTGCCTTCGTCGCTCGTCACGTGGACGTTGGTGATCGCGCCGTCGCTCTGGCCGGCGAGGCCGCCGATGGCCTGGCTGCCGCTCACGACGACGTCGCTCAGGGTCAGGTTGGACACCGAGCCCGCGGCGCCGATGTAGCCGAACATGCCGGAGTAGTTGCTGGGCTGCGCGGACGTCAGCGAGCTGACCGTGTGGCCCAGGCCTTCGAACTTGCCGACGAAGTTCCAGATCGGCGCGAAGCCGGTGCCGCTGTTCCAGCTGTTGGTGACGGTGGCGTCGATGTCGGAGCCCAGTGCGTACAGGCCGCTGACGTTGCCGGCGATGCCTTGCAGGTCGGTGCCCGTGCTGCTGCCTTGCGCGCCCAGCGAGTTGATGACGTAGTACTCGAGCGGCAGGCCGTCGTAGCCGGTCAGGGTGGTGAAGTTGTAGCCGGTCGGCAGCGAGATCGACGCGCCGCTGCCCAGGACGTAGTGGCTGGCGTTGCCGGCGGCAGGAGCCTGCAGGCCGACCCCGATGACCAGCGATGCCGTGCCGGTGCCCGTGAGGTTGGCGTTGATCAGCACGTTGTTGTCGGCGAAGAGCGCCAGCTGGTTCGCGCTCCACGTCACCGGGGAGGCCACGATCACGTTGCCGCCGATGCCGCTCTGGATCACCACGGAGGTCGTGCCCAGGTCGGACTGGAGCTGCGCCGGGGTCTCGTCGCCGCCCGCGTTGGCGATGGTGAAGTCGGTCGGGTCGATGACCCACTTGCCGGTCGCGCCGCTCGGCGCCTGCGTGGTGACGACGTGCGCCGCCGTCAAGTCGACGTGCGCCGCCGACGTGTCGATGTGGCCGCCGTCGCCGCCGTTGGGGGCCGACGCGTCCAGCGTGCCGCCGACGGTGACCGTGCCGACGCCCATGTCGCCGCCCAGCACGATGGTGCCCTTGTCGTTGCCCACCGTCTGCGCCTCGACGAGGCCGGTGTTGTTGACCATGGACTTCGACAGCTTGTCGAGCGCCTCGGACGTCAAGTAGATGCGGCCGCCGTCGGCGACGATCGCGCCGCCGTTGGACACGAGGCCGTTCAGCGTGCCGCGGTCGATCGAGAACGACGTCATGCCGGCGCCGTCGACGCGCAGCGTGACCTGGTCGGCCGCCGCGAGGTGCACGTCGCCGCCGGGCGCCGTGATGGCGCCGGTGTTGACGACCTGCGCGCCGATCAGCGCGACGTAGCCGCCCTGGCCGGCTGTCAGCGAGCCCGCGTTGACGACCGTGCCCGTGCCGCTGCCGGAGAAGGTGGTCTTGCCGGCCATGAAGTCGGCGTCGGCGACGTCGCGCGTGGAGGCGAGGATGCCGGCCGCGCTCACCTGCGCGCCGGCGCCGAACAGCACGCCGTTCGGGTTGACGATGAAGACCTGGCCGTTGGCATGCAGGCTGCCGAGGATCTGCGTCGGATCCTGCGTCACCACGCGGTTCAGCGCCACCGAGCTGCTCGAGGGCTGCAGGAAGTCCACGCTCGCCTGCGTGCCGATGTTGAAGCTCTGCCAGTCGATCACGGCCTTGGCGGTGGACTGGGCAATCGTCGTCAGGTTGCCCGCCTGCGTGATCTGCGCCTGGCCGGCGACCACGTTGCCGCCGGTCGGATGGGCCCCGGGGTCGATCGCGTGCGCCGCGGCCGATGCCAGCAGGCCCATCATCGCCCCGATCGCGCGACCGCCGGACCGCTTGCCGCGGGCGCGGCTGCGTTCGGGAGCGGGCACCCAGGCCTGTTGCTCCTCGTTCCAGACGAGGGCGTAGGCGCGATTGTGGCTGGCGTGATCGAACATTGTTTTGGCTTTCTTGTGCGGGAGTGGTGGCGGCGGGCGAGCGTGGCGCCCTTTGACAGTGAAGGATGGTCGCGGGAGCGCTGTGCGGACGATCAGGTCAAAAGGACAGCCAATCGGCCGCATCTCCTTGCATCGCGTTACAGGCGTGGCTTGCAGTCGCAGGCACGCCCGGGCGTCGCAGGGCGAGGCGGCGGGACAGGAGTGCATCGGCAGTGGGGCAGCGATGTTGAGACTCGTCGCGGGGGTGCCACGTCGCTGTCGACGGTGGCGGACGCGTCTAGTCGAGAATTCCCGACTTGCCTTTTGCAATGCGACGCAACGGGTGGTTAGGTTGGTTCAGAACGTGAACCAGAGGACTCTCCTCGCGATCGCGCCGGGCGCTTGGCGATCGAGGGCGGGGTGAACGCGATCACGAGGCGAAGGCCTGACCTCGAAGGTGTGCCGAGGTGGTCGGAATGCAGGCGTTGTCGCTGGCGATCGGGGTCAGGCCTTCGTCTCGATATCGCGGCCAGGCTTTGCCGCTGAAGGAGATGTGTCGACGCGATATCGAGGAGAGGCCAGACCCCTCCGGCCGCAGCCGGTCTAGACTAGCCCGCCGCCTCGCTCCTGTTCGCCATCGCCGTCGCCAACGCCCGCTCCAGCTCGCGTCGCGAGTACGGCTTCGGCAGCAGCTCCCCATCCATCGGCGCCGACTGGTCCGCGTCGACGAGCTCCTCCGAGAACCCCGAGAGCAGCAGCACGCCAAGCCTCGGCTGGAAAGCCTGCGCGCGTGCTGCGAGCTCGGTGCCGCGGATGCCGGCGCCCAGCGCGATGTCGCGCATCAAGAGATCGAACGCGCGGGCGCGTCATGCGCCATGGTGTCCATCAGCGCGGCGCCGGAGTGCACCTGCGTGACGCGGTAGCCCTGGGCGCCGAGGTAGCCGGCGAGGAGCTGGGTGATGTCGGGCTCGTCATCGAGGACGGCGATGTGGAGGGCGGTCACGCTCATCCCGGGAGCGTCACCCGATTCGAGGCGCGGCTCGATGGTGCGACGTTCAGCGGGACGGGACGAGCAAATGGGCGCGCAAGGGCACGGGTGCCTGCGACTCGGACGCCGCGGTGTCGGCGCGTGGCGCGACGTCCTCGGGCCCGGGCGGCGGCGCGCCTTCGGACAGCGCGCGCACCGGCCGCTTGCCGACCAGCGCGAGCAGGTCCGCCCGCGATCGCAGCAGGCCCCGAGCCTCGTCTTCGCCCTGGTTCACGGCCTCGGCGATCCAGCGAGCCGCCTCCGGCAGGTCGGCGGGCACGCCGGTCTTGCCCCACAGCAGGACGCGGCCGGCGGCGTGCTGGGCGTCGAGTTGCTGCCTGCGCGCGTCCACGAGGTAGTCGGCGATGGCCTGCGGGTACTGGCCCATCTCCTCGTGCACCACGGCGCGAACGTCGTGCGCGTGCACGTTGTACGGCGCCATGGCGATGGCCGCGTCCAGCCGTTCCAGCGCCTCGTCGTGCTTGCCTCGCTTGTCGAGGAAGACCGCGAGGTTGATGTTGGCGGTGTACATCTCCTGGCGATACGCGGGGGCCGCGATCGCCTGCCGGTAGAGGGATGCGGACTGCTCGTTGACTCCCAGGTCCACCCCGCGTTCGTACAGGCGCACGGCGCCGAGCGCTGCCTGCACCTGGGGCGGCGTGGGCCTGGCCAGCACGTGCTTCATCGCCTCGTCGACGGGCTCGCCGCCGCCGCAGGGGCACAGCGGATGCTGCAGCAGGTACTCGCGGCGCATCAGAAGGTCGTCGGGGTTGGCCGCGAGCGCGCTATCCAGCCACTCGTCCATGTCGGCAGGATTGACGACCGTCATGCGGTATCGCATCAGCACGGCCAGCGACGAGGGCTTGGGCAGCAGGGCCTCGGCCGCGTGGAGCTGGCGCATCGCCTCCGCGCGCTGTGTCAGGAAGTTGAAATCCGGGCTGACCCAGGCGTCGAAGCCGCCGCGCCTGAGCACGTCGAATTGCGCGCGCGCATGCTCGGCCGCGGCGACGTGGGCGGCGTGCGAGCCGGGCACTTTCTCCAGCCACGATTGCAATGGTGCGTCGAGCCGCGGCGATGCGATGTGGAATGCTGCGAAGGCCTGGTCGACCTCGTCGTCGCTCGCCTGGCCGGCCGCGAACCGCTGCTCCAGGTCGGCCAGCTCGCGGTCGACCTCCTGCCATTGGCCCGCGAGCAGGCGGCGGGTCGACGCGGGGAAGTCGGCGAGCGGGCGCGCGTTGTGCTCGATCCAGCGGCGTGCCGCGACCTCACCGGGCAAGGCGTCGTCGCCGGCGCACGGATGCACAGCGGCCCAGCGCTGGCCGAACGCGCCCTCGTGTTCCTCGAGGCAGGCCGTCGATGCCAGGAACAGATGGCGGCGATCGTCGGCGGAGACCGCGACGCGCTGCCAGTCCGCGCGGGTCGCGCCCACGCCGAACCCGAGCACGTGTCGCTTGAACGGGCTGGCCGAGTCGGCATCGAGCCACGTCACCACGACCTGTGCGCGCAGCGGCGGCGCGCGGTCGAACGCGACGTCGAGCCAGCCGAGCGCGGCCGCGGACGTCAATGCGAAGGCCGCGAACGCCGGCGCCGCGCTGCGCTGCGTGGCCAGGCCCAGGCGCAGTGCGCCAGCACTCAGCAGCGCGGCGCCCACCACGGCGGCCAGCAGCAACGGCAGCGTGCTTTCGAAGCTGACGTGCGTGACCAGGCGCCAGGAGGCGCCGGCGCCGAGCAGCAGGCAGGCCAGGGCGAATGCGGGGGTCGGATCGGACTCCTCGCTGCCGTCGGGGCGGGATCGCCTGCGTGGCACGGCCAGCAGGACGAGCGGCACGCCCAACAGGCTGGCCGCGACTGCCGCGTTGCCGAACCACGGCGAGAACGCGGCCGCTGCGCCAAGGATGACGGCCGTGCCCTGCACGATCCGCGAGGCGGTCGAGACGTTCATTCGCTCCTCCCTGAAGCGTCATGGCTTCGCCGGATTTCGTTCCGGTCGTGAGACCAGGATCTGGCGCGCGTCACCCGGCGATGGGGCGACACGGCAGGTACGGCTTCCGCTCAGTGCGCCGCATCCGCTGCCGCCGCATCGGCCTGCGCCTTCTCGGCGATCGCCCGGACGCGCGGCAGCAGCGCCTGCATGCGCGCCTGCGAACCGGCCATCACCGCCTGCATCAGCTGCGGGATCTTGGTGATCGCGGCCTGGCCGGCCGGGGTGGCGTAGAAGTTGATCATCGCGGTGATCTCGTCCTCGGTGAAGGTCTTCTGGTACGCGTCGATCATCTCGGGCTCCAGCGTGGCCCAGTTGTAGTCGCTGCGCACGAGCGCCATCACGTCGTCCATCGCCTTGGCCTCGATGCGTTGGCGCGCGGGCGTGTCGCCGCGCGCGCGGGCGTCCTGCGCGAAGGTCTGCGACAGCGACTTCTGCATGGCCGCGTACACGCCGTCGATCATCGTGTCGGCGTGGATCAGCGTGAACAGCGATTCGAGCGACGCGCGCGAGGCCGGCGCTGCGTGGGCCGGCGCGGCGAATGCGAAGGCGAGCGACAGCGCGAGGGCGGCGGCGCGGATGGGCGTGGTCTTCATGGTCTCGATCTCCCCGGAGTTGGAACTGGCATGGCCTGGCTTGGCGACCGCGCGAGTATCCGCGAGCGCGGGCGTGCGGCCAATCCCGAATCGCCCCCGTCAGTCCTCGACGGATGGCGGATACGCAGCCGGTTCCACGGCCCAACTGGCGGACTCGCGATCCCACCAAGTGAGCAGACCGATCAGTTGCCCTTCGGAATCGTAGAGACGGATGTTCGCTGCGCTGCGGACTCCGGGCCCGGGGCCGTTGTGGCTGCTGAGCCAGCTCCACGCCGTGATGAATCCGAAGTCGCATTCCTGGTGCTTGAGCAACGGCTGCGCGACATCCATGAACTGGAAGCGGGAGCCACCGCAGCACAGCGCTCGCGCCGCGTGTCGCCGTGACAGTCGCCATTCGAGATAGGCCTTCATGTCGGGCTCGACGTCCTGCGGGTGGTAGCGCTCGGAGTTGATCGGGTACTCCAGCTTGCGGCCCGCGCGCGCGGCGGCGTATGCGTTTTCGAAGACGCGCAACGCCTCGATGTCCTCGACGAGCGAGACGACGCCGCAATCCTTGCACCAACCGGGTCGGACGGGCACGCGCAGGAGATCCGCATCCGGGACCCGGCCGGCGAGCACCGCGGCGCTGTCGCCGACGTGGTACACGGCCTCTCGAAACGCGAAGCTGAACGGTTGGCACGCTGCAGTGAGCGTCACGCGGATGCGTCGGACGGCCCCTGAAGTCGGTCCAGCGGCCCAGCTCGAAGTCGTAGAGCTTGCAGCGGCGCGCGGTGTCGCGGTACCAGCGCCACGAGAACGGCTGCACCACGATGTGTCCGGCCAGCTTGCGCTCCAGCAGCGCCTGCGCGGCCTTCAGGCGGTACAGCGGGATGCCCATGTCCACGTGATGCGCCGTGTGCTCCATGATGTGGTGCAGCACGCTGCCGAAGGCCGAGCGGAACGTGAGATGCACGGTCGTCGAGACGAAGGGTTGCGAGGCGCTCCACGCGGCCTTGTCCTGGTGCCACGACACACCCGGGTGGGTATGGTGGACGTACACGACGAAGCCGATCAGCCCGTTCCAGAACAGGAAGGGCAGGCCGAAGCCGATGGCTTCGAGCCACGCGATCGACTGGCCCGTGGCGCGGGCCGCGAACGCGAGTCCGCCGATCCAGGCGGCGGCGAACGCGGTCACGAGAACGCCGTCCAGCGTGAACACGGCGCGCCGCGTGGGCATCGCGCGGCGGTTGGGGAACAGCATGCGCGTCCACCAGATCTCGACCAGGTAGTACAGCCACGGCGCCCAGCCGCTGCGGTACAGGCGTTCGAGCACGCGGCGCGTCGGGCACAGCGCGCGGAATTCCTCCAGCGAGCAGGGCTGCCACACGAAATCGAAGCCGCGCAGGTTGGTGTAGCCGTGGTGCACGACGTTGTGGCCCACCTCCCACAGGCTGTAGGGCGTCAGCGACGGCAGGAACACGAGGCGGCCGAGCCATCGGTTGAGCTTGCGGTGGTCGGTGAGGCTCTGGTGGCAGGCGTCGTGGCCGATGATGAACAGGCGGCCGATCACGAGGCCCGTGGCGACCGCGGCCAGCACCTGCAGCCACGCGTTCTGCGCGAACACGGTGGCGGCCAGCGCGGCGACGAACAGCGCGAGGTCGAACGCGATGAGCGCCAGCGCGCGGCCCGTGCTTCGGCCGCTGAGCGGCGTGAGCCACGAGCGGATCTGGCGGCGGGAAGGGAGGTCGGCCGGCTCGGCCGGCGAGGGGTTTGGGGCCATTGCAAAGGGGAGCGGCGAGGAGACGTTTCCTCCGCGTCGGATTTCACCGCGAGGGGTGGTCCGGGCGCTTGCGTTGCATCAACGGGTGCCGTGATTGGGGGAGCGGGTCGACCCAGTCATCCTGCGCGCAGTCGCAGGATCCACGCGCACCGAGGCTGCGTCATGGCGGGGGTGGATCCTGCGACTGCGCGCAGGATGACAGGCAATGCGCAGGGGCCGGATCCCTCCGGTTGTCCCGACTCGAGACGGCATGTCTCGTTCCGGAGCAGTCTCTCGTTCGCCGACACTCGAATCCGTTGGGTATGCTTTTTGCTGCGCGATCCGATCAACGACAATGGAGAATTCGTATGGCAACGTATGGCAAGAAGGCCGGCAGCAAGGTCGAGACCGCGATGGACGAGATGAAGAAAGGCACGCTCAAGAGCGGCGGCTCCGGCAAGAAGGTGACCGATCCGAAGCAGGCGATCGCGATCGGGTTGTCGGAGGCGCGCAAGGAAGGCGCGAAGGTGCCGGCGAAGAAGACGGGCGCAGCCAAGAAGACGGGCGCAGCCAAGAAGACGGGCGCAGCCAAGAAGGCGCCCGCCAAGAAGGCGACGACGGCGGCCAAGAAGGCGCCGGCCAAGAAGGCTGTCGCTGCCAGGAAGGCACCCGCCAAGAAGACGACAGCCGCCAAGAAGGCACCGGCCAAGAAGGCAGCGGCCACCAAGAAGGCGCCTGCGAAAAAGGGCGTCGCCAAGAAAGCCCCGGCGAAGAAGGCCGCACGCAAGACGACGAAGTCGTCCACGTGAGCGGCCGCGTGGTGCGCCGCGGTGCGGCCTGTTCAGCCGCGCTGCTCGCGGCGCTCCACGCGGGCGTGACGCGCGCGCAGGCGGGCGACGCGTCCGCGGTGCCCGTCCAGCAAGTGACGGTCACCGCCACCCGCATCCCCGAGGCCGCGGCCGACGTGCCGGCCTCGGTGGACGTGGTCGACGCGCGCGACGTGCGTGACGCCCGCGCGCAGGTCAACATCAGCGAGAGCCTCGGCCGCGTGCCCGGCCTCGTCGCCAAGGATCGGCAGAACTACGCGCAGGACGTGCAGCTGTCGGTGCGCGGCTTCGGCGCGCGCTCCACGTTCGGCATCCGCGGCATCCGGCTGTACGTGGACGACATCCCCGCCACGCTGCCCGACGGCCAAGGCCAGATCACCAACGTCGACCTCGGCTCGGTGCAGCGCATCGAGGTGTTGCGCGGGCCGTTCTCGGCGCTGTACGGCAACTCGTCGGGCGGCGTCGTCAGCGTGACGACCGAAGACGGCAAGGGCCCGATGACCGTCGAGGCGGGCGGCGCCTTCGGCTCCAACGGACTGCGGCGCGAGAGCGTCAAGCTGAGCGGCGCCATCGGCGACCAGTTCGGCATCGTCGCGAGCGGCAGCCACTTCGCCACCGACGGCACGCGAGCGCACAGCGCCGCGCGGCGCGACCTCGGCAACGCGAAGTTCACATGGCATGGCGAGCACGACGACGTCGCGCTCATCGTCAACTCGGTGACGCTGCCCGAGGCGCAGGATCCGCTGGGCCTCACGCGCGCCGAGTTCGACGCCAACCCGCGCGGCACCGACCCCGCCGCCATCACCTTCAACACGCGCAAGACCACCGACCAGACGCAGGAAGGCCTGCGCTGGGAGCACCGTTTCGACGACGGCACCACGCTGCGCGCCGTCACCTACGCGGGGCACCGCAACGCCTCGCAGTTCCAGGCGATCCCCGCGGCCACGCAGTCCAACCCGCTGAACCCGGGCGGCGTCATCGTGCTGGGGCGCGACTACTCGGGCGACGACGTCCGCGCGTCGCGCACGCTGGTGCTCGGCGATCAGTCGCTCACGCTCGTCGGCGGCCTTGCCTACGACACGTTGCAGGAACACCGCCAGGGGACTCAGAACTTCGTCGGCACCACGCTGGGCGTGCTGGGCGCGCTGCGGCGCGACGAGCGCAACGACGTCGACGACCTCGACCCGTACGCCCAACTCTCGTGGCAGCCGACGACGCAGTGGACGGTGGACGCCGGCGTGCGCCGCAGCAACGTGCACTTCCGTTCGCACGACGCGTACATCACCGCGAGCAACCCCGACGACAGCGGCGGTGCCAACTACGGCGCGACGCTGCCGGTGCTGGGCGTGATGTTCAAGCCCGCGACTTGGCTGCATCTGTACGCGAACGCCGCCAAGGGCTTCGAGACGCCCACGCTCAACGAGCTCGCGTATCGACCCAGCGGCGCGACCGGCCTGAACTTCGCGCTGCGGCCGTCGCACAGCCGCTCGTTCGAGACCGGCGCGAAGACCGACCTCGGCGCCGCGGGGCACCTCAACGTGGCGCTGTTCGAGTCCGACACCGCCGACGAGATCGTCACGCTCACGAACACCGGCGGCCGCGCCACGTACCAGAACGGCGGCCGCACGCGGCGCACCGGCGTCGAGCTGGCGTGGGACGTGGCGCTCGCGAGCACGCTGCAGTTCACCAGCGCGTTCGCGTCGCTGGATGCGCGCTACCGCGACGGCTTCCTCACGTGCACGGCCGCGCCCTGCGCCGCACCGACGGTGGCGGTGGCCGCGGGCAACCGCATCCCGGGCACGTCGCGCGTCAACGCGTGGGCCGAGCTGCAGTGGCGGCCGACAGCCGCGTGGGAGGCCGGCGTCGACGTGCGCGACGCAAGCCGCGTGATGGTCAACGACACCAACACCGACGCCGCGCCCGCCTACGCGAGCCTGGGCGCGCACGTGAAGGTGTCGACGAGCGTCGGCCGCTGGCGTTTGTCCGCCTTCGTGCGCGGCGACAACCTGGCCGACCGGCGCTATGCCGGGTCGGTGATCGTCAACGAGAGCAACGGCCGCTACTTCGAGCCGGCGCCGGGTCGCACATGGCTGGGCGGGGCGACGGTGGCGTACGCGTTCGAGTGAGCCAGAGGGGTCTGGCCTCTCCTTTCGATCGCGCCATTGTCTCGGCGATCTGGCCTGGAGTCGAACGCGATCACAAGGCGAAGGCCTGACCCCGAACGTGCGCCAAGGCGCGCAACGGCGAAAGGCCTTCTCTGGCGATCGGGGTCAGGCCTTCGCCTCGTCATCGCGATCCGCACCACTGCCTTCCGGGCCAGGCGTGGCGCGATGACGAGGAGAGGCCCGACCCCTCCAGATCGTTCAATCCCGCGACGACCGCAGGCTCAGCAGCGCGGCGCCGATCACGATCGCGCCGGCGACGGCTGCGAACGGATGCTGACGGATCGCGTCCCGCGCCGATTCGATCCACTCGTCGCGCGCGTCGCCCGCGTTGTCGACCTTGCCGCGCAGGCCGTCGGCGACCGAGGACACCTTGTCGGCAACGCTGTCGACCGCCGCGTGCGCGCTGCGCGTGGCGCGCTCGATCAGGCCGTCGACGACGGGTGCTGCTGCGGCTGCGGCCGAGGTCGCCGCGGGCGCGCCGTCGGCAGCGCTCTTGTCGCCCGACGGGGCCGTACCGTTCGGCTTGGCGCCGTCGGCAACGGGGAAGGGCGTGGCGGGCTTGGTGGTCGTCGTCGGGGAAGTGGTGTCGGTCATGGTGAAGCCGGTTGGTGAAAGGAACGGCCCGGCGGCACTCGCCGGACTCGACACCTCGCGGCAATGCACGCGCCCGACCTCGCGACCGGCGCGCGGAAGCCGGCCTCAGGCCGAGACCAGCCCCGACTTCATGAACGGCAGCCGGGTGACCGCCGGCCCGCCCGCGCGCAGCAGCGCGTTCGCCACCGCGGGCGCGAGCGGCGGCACGCCCGGCTCGCCCACGCCGCTCGGCTCCGCCGTGCTCGGCATGATGAACACCTCGACGACCGGCATCTCGTAGATGCGCAGCGACCGGTACTGGTCGAAGTTGCGCTGCACCGGCCGCCCGGCCTTCAGCTCGATCTCGCTGTAGAAGAGCGCGCCCAGCGCGAAGCCGATGCCGCCCTCCATCTGCGCGCGGATGACGTCCGGGTTGACCGCCACGCCGCAATCGACCGCGCAGAACACGCGATCGACGCGCAGCTTGCCGTCCTTCAGCGTCACCTCGGCCACCTGCGCGACGTGGGTGCCGAAGCACTCGTGCACGGCGACGCCCTGGGCCGACCCGGCCGGCATCGCCTTGCCCCAGCCGGACTTCTCGGCCACCAGCTTCAGCACGCCGACCGCGCGCGGGTTCTTGTCGAGCAGGGCCAGGCGGAACGCGACCGGATCCTGCCCCGCGGCCTGCGCCAGCTTGTCCATCATGGTCTCCATGACGTAGGCCGTGTGCGTGTTGCCGACCGATCTCCACCACAGCGGACGCACCGGCAGCGCCGGCGAGTGCAGCCGGCCGGCCATCATCGGCAAGTCGTACGAGGAGGGCGACACGCCTTCCACCGACGTGCTGTCCACGCCGTCCTTGATGAGCATCGCCATCGGCGTGCCGGCCATGATGGACTGCGTGACGACCGCGTGATCCCACGCCGCCACCTTGCCATCGGCCGCCACGCCGGCCTTGACCGCGTGCACGGCCATCGGCCGGTACAGGCCCGCGCTCATGTCGTCCTCGCGGGTGTACTGCAGCCGCACCGGCGCGCGGCCCTTGATGGCGACGGCCACGTTGACGGCCGCCACCGTGAAGTCGCTCCACGCGTTGGCGCGGCGGCCGAAGCTGCCGCCCGAGATGAGCGAATGCAGCTTGACCTTGTCCATCGGCAACCCCGCGGCCTTGGCGGCGAACTGGTGGTCGAAGGTGGGGAACTGGTGGCCCGCCCAGGTCTCGAGCATGCCGTCGTGCAGCCACGCCACGCAGCCTTGCGGCTCCATCGGCGCGTGGGCCAGGAACGGGAACTCGTAGACGGCCTCGACCGTCTTCGCGACGGCCGGCGCGGGGGTCGCGGAGGCCGCGGGCTTCGTGAACGGCGTGCCGGGTTGCGCGGCGAGATCGCGGTATTGCGCGAACAGCTTGTCGGAGTCGAGCGGCGCGCCGGTCGACTCGTCCCAGGTCACCTTCAGCGCCTTGCGGCCCATCTGCGCGGCCCAGGTGCCCTTCGCGACGACGGCCACGCCCTCGGGCACGGCCACGACGTCGGTGACGCCCTTGACCTTCTTCGCCTCGGTCGCGTCGAACGACACCATCTTCGCGCCGAACGACGGCGGGAACGCGATGACCGCCGTCAGCAGGCCCGGCAGCTTCACGTCGCCGGTGTACTGCGCGGTGCCGGTGCACTTGGCCACCGAGTCCACGCGCGGCGTGCTGCCGCGCTCGCGGCCGATCAGCGCGAACTGGTCGGGCGTCTTCAGCACCGGGCTCTTGGGCACCGGCTGCCTCGCGGCGGCGCCGGCCATCTCGCCGTAGGTGGCGCGGCGTCCCGACGCGTGGGTGAGCACGCTGTCGCTCGTGCGGATCTCGGCCGCCGGCACGCCCCAGGCCTGCGCCGCGGCCGACACCAGCATCGCGCGCGCCGTGGCACCGGCCGTGCGGTACTGGATGAACGAGTTGGCGATGGCCGACGAGCCGCCCGTGCCCTGCATGCCGAACGCGAGGTTGGCGTACAGCTTCACGTCGGCGCCCGCGTATTCGGCGCGCACCAGCGACCAGTCGGCGTCCAGCTCGTCGGCCACCAGCGTGGCCAGGCCCGTGGTGTTGCCTTCGCCCATCTCGTGGTGCTTGTTGACGATGGTGACGAGGTTGTCGGCGCCGATGCTCACGAACTGGTTGGGCTCGAACACGGTCTTCGCGGCCTGCGCGGCCGTGCCTGCGCGTGCGGGCGCGGCCGCCGACGCGTCGGCGGGCAACCACGCGCCGATGGCCACGACGAGGCCGCCGCTGGCGAGCAGCTCGCGTCGCGTGAGGCCCGCCCGCGCGGGGGCGGGCGCGGGCGTCGCGAGCGCGAGGTCGTCGGGGGATTCGCCGCGCTGCGCGTCGCGGAAGGCTTGCATCATCGGGTGCATGGCGGTGCTCCTCAGACGGAGAGTTGCGCCGACGCGGCGTGGATGGCGGCGCGGATGCGCACGTAGGTCGCGCAGCGGCAGATGTTGCCGGCCATCGCGTGGTCGATGTCCTCGTCGGTGGGCTTGGGGTTCTGCTCCAGCAGCACCGTGGCCGACATGATCTGGCCCGACTGGCAGTAGCCGCATTGCACGACGTCGAGGTCGACCCAGGCCTTCTGCACGGCCTTGGCGGCGCGCGAGCTCAAGCCCTCGATGGTGGTGACCTTGCGCCCCGCGATGGCGGCGACGGGGGCGACGCACGAGCGCATCGTCTGCCCGTCCACGTGCACCGTGCAGGCGCCGCACTGGGCGACGCCGCAGCCGAATTTCGTGCCGGTGAGGCCGATCTCGTCGCGCAGGACCCAGAGCAGCGGGGTCTGCGGGTCGGCGTCCACGTGATGCGCGTGACCGTTGACGTTGAGTGAAACGATAGACATCTCGGAGCTCCCCTGAACGAAATCGGATGGCGCAGTATGCTCGCGCCTTCCGGCTTTGGTGGAGACCCGCGATGCACCCGACAGTTCTGGTTGGACTTCTCTTGGTGGTAACCCTCGCGAGCTCCGGCGCGCGTGCCCAGGGCACGCCGGCATCGCTGAAATCGCCGCACGATTTCGCGGGCATCGCCGACACCACGCAACGCTCGCAGGCCTTGTTCGCCGAGATGGGCAAGGTCATCGAGAGCCCGCGCTGCCAGAACTGTCATCCGGTGGGCCAGCGGCCCTCGCAGGGCGACGACATGCACGCGCACCTGCCGCTGGTGGTGCGCGGCGCCGACGACCAGGGCGCCATCGCGCTGCGCTGCGCCACCTGCCACCAGGCCGCCAACTTCCAGCCGGCCGGCGTGCCGGGCGCGCCCAAGTGGCACATGGCGCCGGTCGAGATGGCCTGGCAGGGCAAGTCGCTGGGCCAGATCTGCGAGCAGATCAAGGACCCCGCGCGCAACGGCCATCGCTCGCTCGCGCAACTCCACGACCACATGGCCTTCGACGAACTCGTCGGCTGGGGCTGGCATCCGGGCGGCACGCGCACGCCGGCGCCCGGCACGCAGAAGCAGTTCGGCGAACTGGTGGCCGACTGGATCCGCACCGGCGCGGCCTGCCCGGCATCCTGATTGCCTCGGCACGAGCCGCATGGAAAACCTCGATCTCCTCGTGCTGCGCGACCTGCGCGACTGGCGCCGCGCCGGCCAGCGCGCGTTGCTGGCCACCGTCGTGCGCACCTGGGGCTCGTCGCCGCGGCCCGTCGGCTCCATCCTCGCGCTGTCCGACAGCGGCCGCATGACGGGCTCCGTCAGCGGCGGCTGCATCGAGGACGACCTGGCGTGGCGCTACCGCGAGGCCTGGAAGAGCGGCGAGGCGATGGACAAGCCGGTGCTCGTCACCTACGGCGTGTCGGCCGACGAAGCCCACCGCTTCGGCCTGCCGTGCGGCGGCACGCTGGAGCTGCTGGTCGAGCACGACCCCGATCCCGCCGAGCTGGACGCGCTGCTGCAGGCGCTCGCGCGCGGCGGCCTCGTGCGCCGCTGCGTCGACCTCGCCGACGGACTCGCGCGCCACGAGCCGGCCGACGAGCCCGACGAGCTGCGGCTCGACGCGGCCCGCATGGTCAACACCTTCGGCCCGCGCTACCGCATGCTGCTCATCGGTGGCGGCCAGCTGAGCGAGTACCTCGCCACGATGGCGCTGTTCAGCGGCTTCGAGGTGACGGTGTGCGACCCGCGCGACGAGGTGCGCGCCGCGTGGCGCGTGGCCGGCGCGGCGTGGGCGCCGGGCATGCCCGACGACGCGGTGCTCGCGTTCGCGCCCGACCAGCGCAGCGTGGTGCTCGCGTTGACGCACGACCCCAAGCTCGACGACCTCGCGCTGCTGGAGGCGCTGAAGACCCCGGCGTTCTACGTCGGCGCCATCGGCAGCCGGCGCAACAACGACGCGCGCCGCCAGCGCCTCGAGGAGCACTTCGACCTCACCGCCGCGGAGCTGGCGCGCCTGCGCGGGCCGGTGGGCGTGTACATCGGCAGCAAGACGCCGCCCGAGATCGCGGTGAGCGTGCTGGCCGAGGTGGTCGCCGCGAAGAACGGCGTGATCGTGCCGCACGACATGCTGGTGGCGCCGGCGAAAGACCTGCTGGCGGGCGAGCCCGCCGCGCCGCGCATGCACTGATGCGTCCCGCGAACCAGCGTCGACAGCCCGCCGTCGCTGGACTGCGCGTGCCCGCGAGTGGTACCGTGATCGCCGGACGGTCCATCAGCCACGAGGCCGGCCGCGACGGCAGTCCGCCGGTCGTTCGAGGCGAACAAGGCCACCCCAGATGACGCACTCGGCAGGCAACGGCGCGACGCTCCAGAACCTGGACGCGCTCATCGCGCGCACGGTGGACGTGGTCGCGACGATGGAGCGCCACGTCGCGGCGCTGCTGTCGTTGAACCTGGACACCGCGCAGGCGTTCGACGCCCTCGACGCCGCCTACCACTCGTTGATGCTCTACCGCAGGCGCCGCGAGGGGATGCTCGAGGCGCTCGACAGCGCGCAGGGCGGCGCGGCCGCGCTCGACGAGCATCCGCAATTCGCGTTGACGCCCAACCAGGTCGAGCTGCTGAGCCGCATCCGCGCGGGCACGGCACTGTGGGCCGGCGGCCGCATCCCGCGCATCGCCGACGAGGTTGAACTGCTGGCCCGCTTCGGGCTCGTGCAGCGCAACGACGCGCAGGAATGGTCGCTCACGTCGTGGGGATGGGCGTGCCTGCATCGGCACGATTCGGACTGACCGCGGGCGCCGCGCGATGGCGGCGCATGAACTCGGCCAGCGCGTCGGCTTCCAGAGGGCGCGACAGGAAATAGCCCTGCATCGCGTCGCAGCCGGCATTCACCAGCAGGTCGTACACCTCGCGCGTCTCGACGCCTTCGGCGAGCATGCGATACCCCAGGGCGTGTCCCATCTGGATCAGCGAGGTCACCAGCTGCAGCGCGCGCGTGTCGCCGGCGATGGGCATGACCAGCGACTGGTCGATCTTCAGCAACTGCACGGGCAGCGAGGTCAGGCACGCGAGGTTCGAGAAGCCCATGCCGAAGTCGTCCAGCGACACCTGCGCGCCCATCTCGCGCAGCGCCTCCAGCGTCGCCTGCGTGGTGGGGCCGGTCAGCACGGAGTGCTCGGTGCATTCGATGTGCACGCGGTGGGTCGGCACGTCGTGGCGGTGGCAGGCGTCGGCCACCATCCGCAGGAAGCCGGGGTGCTCGAGGTTGTGCGACGAGACGTTGATGGCGATCGTCAGGTCGATGCCTGCGTCGCGCCAGCGGCGTTGCTGGGCGAGCGCCTGGTCGAGCACCCACGGCGTGAGTTCGTGGATCAGCGTGGTCGCCTCGATGAGCGGGATGAACTCGCCGGGCGACACGTTGCCGAACTCCGGATGCGTCCAGCGCGCAAGCGCCTCGACGCCCGCGTAGCTGCCGGTGTGCAGGTTCAGCTTGGGTTGGTAGACGAGGCGGAACTCGCCACGCAGCAGGCCGGGCGACACGTCGCGCAGCAACCCCCAGGCGCGCCGGTGCGCGGCGTCGAAACACGTGCCGTGCCACAGGTAGCCCTGGCGCTTGGCCTTCGATTCGTGCATCGCCGACGTCGCCTTGCGCAGCACGTCCGCGGTCTCGCTGCGTTCCAGCGCGAAGTCGACGAGGCCGGCGCGGGCCTCGAGCGCCACCGTGATGCCGCCGCTCGTGAACGGCTCGCGCATGCGCGCCAGCACGCGCGCGGCCGCGGCGTCGTGCGCCTCGACGGAGTCGCCGGGCAGCAGGAAGCTGAAGCGCGTCTCGCTCACGTGGTACAGCGCCGCATCGGCCGGCAGCAGCGAGCGAAGCTTGGCGGCGATCTGGCGCAGCGAACCCTCGAGCGGCCGGATGCCCACCGCGCGCACCGCGGCCTGCAGCTGCGAATGGCGCATGACGTCCAGCAGCATCAGCGAGCGGCGCTCTCCGGGAAACGCGGTGCACAGCGCGTCGAGATCCTCCCCCATCTGCGCGCGGTTGGGCAGGCGGGTGACGCTGTCGATGTGGCCGGCCAACTGGTGCAGCTCGACCTGCGCCATCACCAGCGCGGCGAGGTCGGCCAGCGTCGCGCAGTCGGCCGCGCCGAACGTGCGCGGGCGGCTGTCGAGGATGCACAGCGTGCCCAGCGCGTGGCCGCTGGGCAGCAGCAGCGGGGCGCCGGCGTAGAAGCGCATGAATGGCTCGCCCGTGACCATCGGGTTGTCGACGAAGCGCGGATCGGTGCGCACGTCCTCGAGCACCATCACGTCGCGCCGCTCGATCGCGTGGCTGCAGAACGACGTGCCGCGGTCGGTCTCGCGCACATCGAGGCCGATGCGCGACTTGAACCACTGGCGGCGCTCATCGACCAGCGAGATGAGCGAGATCGGCACGTCGAACAGGCTGGCCGCCAGGCGCGTGATGCGGTCGAAGGCCTCGTTGGCACCGCTGTCCAGCAGGCGGGTGCAGGACAGCAGCGCGAGGCGTTCGCGTTCGTGTGGCGTGGTGGAGGCGTCTGGGGGCACGGATGAAGACCTGAGTGAACAGGTGGTATCGGCCGATCGGGCGCCAACACGAGGGGGACGTGCACGATCGTTGTCTCCCGACTTGACCGCGGCGGCGCTTCAGCCCGGCGGCATGTGCATCGGCATGTCCATCTGCATGCCGTGCGATGCAGGCTTCGTCGCGGGCGCGGGCGCGGGCGCGCGCGCGCCGGGCGCGAGGATGCGCAGCACCGCCATCATCCCGTTGTCCTCGTGGTCGACGAGGTGGCAGTGGAACGGGATGTCGCCGGCCATGTCGGCGGGGAACGTCATGCGCACGCGCACGCGCCCGGGCCGCACGGGGCCTTCCTTGCTGTGGAAGCCGGTGGCCGACGCGTAGGGTACTTCGACCACGTCGAGCAGCTCGGGGTTCGCGACGGGCTGGCCGTCGATGTCGAGCACGCGGAAGTGCAGCTGGTGGATGTGGAACGTGTGCAGCTCGTTCGTCCAGTTCTCGATCGTCCACTCCTCGGTCGTGCCGGCCTTCACGGTGATGGCGGGCGCGTCGCCCATCCTGTACGGCCGCATCACCGCGCCGGGGCGGCGTTCGACGATGTAGAAGTCGATCTGGTCGGCAGTGCCGGGACGTGGGTACTCGGCCAGCGCGATCGTGCGGCGGCGGTCGACCTTGCGCGCGAGCACGCCGGCGAACAGGTTGCGCGGCTCCGCGCGCGGCGGCACATACGTCGGCGAGGGCGCGCTCGCGGCGGGGCCGGCCAGCACCTTCGCGAGACGGCGTTCGGGCAGCCGATCGCCGGCGCAGCCGGTGTCGATGGCATGCGTGACGAGCCACAGCGTCGCGCCCGGCGGCGGCGCGTTCACCCACAGCTCGATGCGGCCGCCCGGCGGCACGGACAGCGGCTCGGTCGTCGTCTTTCCCGGCAGGCGGCGACCGGCGTCGTCGACGAGCGCACTGCCGTCGCGCGCCGCGACCTGCAGCGGGAACGCGTGGCCGTCGTCGTCCTGCAGCGACAGGCTCAGGAACGCGTCGGTGGCCGCGTTCAGCAGCTGCCAGTACTGGCGCGTGCCGGCGGCGATCTCGAGCGTCGCGAGGGCCGCGTCGGGTGCGTCGCCCACGGGCACCGGCGCGCCGTTCAGGCTGATCTGGTCGATGCCGGCGTTCGACGTGCACAGCAGCTCGTGCGCGGTGTCGATGGCGTTGGCCGCTGGCGCGTGCGTCGCGCGCGCGGGGGCGTCACGCGTGCCCGCGGGCGCGGCGGTCATCGACGACGCGGGCGCGCGGCCGGCGTCCTGGTCCTGCGTCTGGCGCACCACCAGCACGCGCTCGACGATGCCGGCGGCGCGGCGCGCGTCGTGCTCGGGGCCCTCGACCACGATGGCGCCGGTGAGGCCCATCAGCATCTGCGCCTGCACCTCGCCGTGCGTGTGCGGGTGGTACCAGTACAGGCCCTCGGGCATCGCGGCGGGAATGCGCCAGTGGTACGTGAACTCGCGCTGGCCGCAGCCCACGGGGCCGCTGGCCGGGTCGGTGCAGACGCTGAGCACGTCGTCCTGCGGCGCGACCGGCGGCACCGAGAAGCCGTGCACGTGCAGGTTGGTGGCGCCGGTGGCCGCGTGGTGCATGCCGGGAACCACCTTGTAGAAGCCGGCCGACTCGGGCACGGCGGCGTTGGCGACCTGCAGCTTGCCCGGCGCCATCGCGTCCTCGATCGCGGCCGGGTCGGCGATCTCGTTGCGCAGCGTCACGCTGAGCGTCTCGCCGGGGCGCGCGCGCAGCACGGGCGCGTCGGCGATGCCGTCGACGACGTAGCAGAGCCGGCTGCCGTCCTGGCGCACCGTGATGGCGGCGCCGGCCGCGCCCGGGCGCAGGTCGGGCGCGTCGTGGCCGGGCGGCGGCGTGCCGGTGCCGCAGGGCGCGGCGGCGGTGCTGTGCGTGTCGAACTCGATCGGCGCGGATGCCGCGGGCGAAACGGCGCTCGCCGCGACCGCCTGGGCGGACGCGGCAAGCAGCGTCGATGCGAGGACGAGTGCCGCGCGGCTCATCGAGCCTGCGGCCTCGTCGCGTTCAACGAGGCGCGTGGACTCACGGCTTGAACAGGTCGGACATCACTTCCACGCCCGCGTCGCACGCGTGGTTCAGGCACGGCAGGTTGAACGCCGCGTCCAGCGTCTTCGTGAGCGAGTAGTGGTTGTAGTACTTCGTGCTCGCCACGCGGTGCTGGCCGTAGTTGGTGTCGACGATCGTCACGACCTGGTTGGACGTGTGCGTCGAGTAGTCGTTCTCGTCCCACAGCACCACGATCGCGCTGCGGCGCTCGGCCCACGTGCGCGACGCCTTGATGGCGGTGACGATGCGCTGCACCGCCAGGTCGCCTTGCAGGATCAGCGACGGGTTCAGGCCGGCCTGCGTGCCGTTGTCGTCGGCGTCGTAGTTGCAGAACGCGGTGCCGTTGCCGCGGCCGTGCATGTCCTCGCACTGGTTCGGCGCGATGAACGCGAAGTT
>FSXQ01002588.1_pt1 | contig 43089 bp, 67 predicted proteins | sample 1638011 | NCBI WGS metagenome assembly FSXQ01 (sample SAMEA3914789, study PRJEB12502) | metagenome | biome: forest; material: soil | place: Canada | collected 2011-07-03 | depth 0.3 m | reverse complement strand
GGCGTCGAGGAAGTTGGCGGCAGCGGTGCCGTCCGTTCCTGTGAACGTGGCAATCATCGCCGCAACGATCAGGGCGATCGCGTTGGTCGGCACGCCCGAACCGCTCTGCATCGAGACGGCGAACAGCACGGGCGTCGGCGTCGGGATCAGATACTTCACGTTGTACGTGGGGACCGGCGCCGAGTAGCCCGTGCTCGTATCCGGTACCTGAACCGACGTGTTCCCGTTGTAGTTGCAGCCCGGGTTCTTCTTGCGAAGAATCCCCGCGCCGATCGCGGCGGCTGTACCGCCGTAGGCGACACCGATGATCGAGTTCGGCACCAGACGGATGCCGCCGACGGCGGACGTCAGCGCGGTCGAGGCGACGGTCTCGCGGATGCTGACCTTGTAGGTGCCCACGCCACCGGAGCCGGACAGGTAGCCGGTGATCAGCGAGCCCCGTGTCGCGCCCAATAGCATCTGGCCTGGCTCGACTTCACCGTCGCCCATCAAGGACACGTTGAGCACGTTGTCGGTGATCGAACCAATGAACGATGCGCCGCTGGTCACACCGAGGGGATTTTCGAGTGCCCAGCCATCAAGGACGCCAGGGGTCGTCAGGATCTTGGCCAGGATCGCGCCCGTCTGGCTCACGGCTCCGAGAGCCACGGACTGCGAACGTCGATACTCGAAATCGGCTCGCGACTCGGCAAGGTTGCCGACGACACCGTCGGCCGCGTTGATCGCCGAGTCCCAGCCCGGGATGGACTGAAAGATCGCGTTGACGAAGCCCTCGGGGCACGGGTATGGACCCACCTTTTGGCACGCGAACGTCAGATCGATCGACCCGCCCGAAGGGATCGTTCCGGCCTGCGTGCAAAGCCAGATATTGCCAGCCTGATCGCGCGCCTTGGCGTTGATCGGTATCGGTGTGTTCGTCTTGCCACTGCACGTCAGGGTAACGACGGACGATTGCGACGGGTCACGCTCCATGAAATAGAGCGCGCCGATGCCGTCTTGCATCCGACCGAACGACGTGGCCGGGTCGACGCCAGCGACGAGCTGAGCTACGGCTGCGTACACGTCGCCGACGATCGTGGACTCGCTGGACGCGAGCTGGCCGACCGGCGTGGTCAGGTCGTTGGATAGATCGTCGCCGAACGCGTCCTGGAAGTCACCGAAGCGGCCCGTCAGGATGTCCTCTTCGTCAGGCAGAACAGGGCCAACCGGCCCGATGGTCAGCGCTGGAACATTGGTCGTCATGCGTTGGCCTGGGGTTAGAAACCAGCGATCGCTGATGCGCCGCTGGAGTCGGTGACGTGCACCTGGCCGGTGACCGTTCGGTCGCCAAGGCTGGTGATGTAGACCTTCGCGGCCGTCATACCGGGAACGGTCATCGCAGCGGCCTCGAACAGCGACTTCAGCAGCGCGGTGCTGGGCGCGTAGCCCAGGATCTTCGTCAGGTAGGGCACACCGCGCGTGGTGTCGTACCAGACTTCACCCTGGAACGTTTTGATCGCGCTGGCGGCGTCTTGCGCGAGCCGATAGGCGCCCGATGCGAGCGCGATGCTGCCGGTCGCGTCCACTGCCAGATCCCAGGTGTCGGGGTCGAGGTAGAAGGTCGTCGTCATGGGAACTTGACCCCAAGCGTGTGGCCGCCGCCCGTGAGGTTGTGCTCATGCGCGCCGCCGATGGGGATTTCAGCGACGGTCAGTGTCGTGCCAGCCGCCACGACAGGCGCCTCGACAACGGCGGCCGTGACGGTCTCGGTCACGACCACGGTTCCGTTCACGGTGAACGTCGGCGTGGTGACCGAGGCCGACGTGCTGGCATCGATACCCAGCGTCTCGCACTCCATGGTGATCGTCGGGGCCTGGAGGTCGATCGACGGCGCCTGCAGCTTGATGGCCGTCGGCGATACGATCGCGACGCCAGCCTCCGAGAACTGGACATACTGGGTCGGGACGCCGTTGAGAGCGCCGCCGATGTACATGCCGTCGGCCCAGTCGAATCGCCGCTCGCTGCCGGGATTGGCCTGTGCTCGCGTGGCGATCACGCTGGAAATGTCTCGACTCGCGAAGACCGCGATTCCGGTGTCGCCGATCTGAGGATCGAGGATCACGGCGTTCGTGCCGCCCTGGATGCGGCTGTAGGGGCAGCCGTGGATCGTCACGTGAGGGACGGCGTTGCCGTCGCCATCGACCTGATTGACCAGCGGCATGATGTCCACGAGGCCGACCGGCGAGACGCCTCCGTCGTTGGTGACGGCCATGACTTCGACCATCATCGAGGTCGCCATCCTGGCAAGCATCTGCTTGACCAAGAACGCATGCGCATTGAACGGCGAGGCGCCGTCGGAGCTGGATTGCTGCCCCTGAATTCCGGCCGAGCTATTTGGGGACGACGACATATCCAGGGGCTGCCAGTTGCATCTGGGAAAACCATTTCCCGCCCGGCATGTTGGCCTCGATGTCATGAACGAGGGTTACAACGTTCCAAGCCCCGCACGCTGGCGTTAGGCTGCTTTGCACCTGGATCTGCTCGCCGAACCGCACGGTCGGATTGAAGCGCGTCGTCACGACGATGCCCGTCGCGGTGTAGGTCGGGTATCCGACCATGCCGCTCGAAGGCGAGATGAGCGGAACACTGCCCTTGCGTACGCCGCCTTTGGGCCATATCGCCAACACACCGTTGTCGATCACGAGTTCGAGCTTCGCGTGCTCGGCGCATGCCTTCGCCTGGGCGAGTGCCGATCCCGGGTAGTACGGCGTCGAGAGGATGACGCTGACGCCGTTGCCCTCGAAGTCCAGGCCCATCTGCTGGGCAAGGTTGGCGATTACGACGGCCGCGTCGGCCGTTCCTGGGAAACTGGAGGGCGGGATCGGAAGCAGCGCCTCGATCAGACCGGCGGACCCGGTGATGTTGAAAGCTACCTCGGGCGCCCCCATGAAGTCGGCCCATGCGGCAATGATCGTGCCCTGGAAAATCTGGGCCATGCCGTTGACTTCGTCGCCGGCCCGGATCGTGACGGCGTTCTTGCGGAACGCCGTGGGAAACTTGCCGACCGTCGATAGCTGGTTCATCAGCGACAGCGACATCCCGAAGATGCGGACTTGCGCTTGCCCCAGGCCGGCGCCGCCTGCGATCGTGACGTTCGCCGAGACGCGGTGGCCAGTGAGGGTGACGGCCTGCCCTTCGCCCAGGCCGTCGGCCCCTGTGCCGTAGGTGACGACGATGTCGATCTTGCGCTGGATCAGTTGCGCTGCGGTCATGCGCTGATCGCCGCCAGATCGGCGGCCTCCACGTAGACGAGTTGAAAGCGCGATCCCAAGCCAGGCGAGAGCGGATCGCTGGTGCCTTGCAAGTCCTGGAAAAGTAGATCGCCCACGAAGCCCAGGTAGGCACTGCGGACGATCGGGACGAGGTTCAGACAGATCGAGCCGGCCACGATGAGCACGTCGTCGATGTAGAGGTCGAGAAACATCGACTCGCGGCGCGTGACGATGCGCAGGCGGCACGACTGGCCGCCGAGCGACACGCTCAGGATCTGCGCCGGGACATCAGCGATTGGAATGGTTTGCATCAGAAGGCCGGTGTCGAGAACATGTTTGCGTCGAAGCCAGCGCGCGCCTCGGCGACTGCCGCCTTGATTTCCGCCTGCGTGGCGGGCTTGGTGATGGGCTGCGGTTGCACGGTGCCGCCATTGACCGGGGTCGCACCGCTGGGCGCTGCAGGGGCGACCACTGACGTGGTTGTCGCGCCAACCGTTGCGACGGCGTCCATGCGGATCTGGCGAAGGCCCAGATCGATGATGACCAGGCCCATGCCGTTGGTCGCGGTGCGTGAGTTCGCGAGGCTCGTGACGTTGACCGAGAGATACGACTTCTCGGGCGTCAGGATGTCGTACAGGCTCAGCGATGCGCTGATGGCCTCCACGTCGGCCAGGAACTGCGTGCGATCCGCCTCGCTGCCGCCCTTGGTGATGCGAAGGCGAATGTCGAACGGCTTGGCGACCTTGTCATAGGTCTCGAAGCCGCCGCCCTCGATCGGGTAGTCGGCCAGCGTCCATTCGCGGTGATAGTCGAGCGCGACGATCGAATCCGGCTCGATGACCAGGACGCCCTGGAGATAGATTCCCCAGGCCGACGCGCCCGCTGAGAAGCGCCCATCCGTCGAGTCGGTTGTCGCGAGCTGCAGGTCGGTCATCCGGGGGACGGTGCCGTTCAGCAAAGTAGGTGCGCCGTCGCTCATTGCAGCCCCGTGTTCGCTTGCAGCGCGTATTGCTGGTTCTGGATCGCTGCGGGCAGCTCACGGGCGATACCTTGAGCATCGGTCGCTGCCGTGTGGACTTCGAGCTTGCCGACAGACACCGTCGTCGAATTGGTGTTGCCACCCTGGGCCCCGCCGCCCATGCGATTCATCACGCTCGGGATGTACTTCGCGGTCTCCATCGGGAGGTTCCCCATCCCGCGTTTTGCCAGATTGCCCGACCCTTCGTTGTACGCCGCGATCGCCATCGGCAGATTGCCCTTGTACTGCTTCAAGAGGTCGGAGAACATGCGCGCAGCGCCCATCGCCGACTGGCCGAAGTCCATCCGGTCGACGATCCCGTATGCCTTTGCGGTCGCGGGCATCTGCTGGAAGTCCCCCATCGCGCCGGCCGTCGAACTGCCCTTGTTCTTGCCGCGACTGCTCTCCTGCACCCAGATCGAATCGAGCAGACCGGCCGGCAGGCCGAACTGCTTTTCCAGCGACTTGAGATAGGCCGCCTGTTCCGGCGAGCCGCCACCGGCGCCTGAACTGGCGCCTTTCTTTCCCATGTTGCCCAGGCCCTTGACGGTGCCAGGCACGTAGCCGCCCGCCATCGAAATGGCGTCGTGCGTGCCCTCGTAGGCGCCCAGGTCGCCGAGCGCGTCGGTGATCCCTGTCTTCTCCAGCGCGAGTTTCGCGAGGCCGTACGAGCCCAAACCGACGGCGCCGAGCAGGCCCAGGCGCCCCATGATCGCCATCAGCGCGCCCGAGTTGCCCGCCGCGCCTGCAAAGGCCGTGCTCAGTTGCCCGAGGCTAGAGATGACGCCCGCGAATCGAGTCAACGACATCGAGGTCATGGCGACCGCGACGGCACCTAGCAGAGTCGCCGAGGTGCCGGCGTTGTTGCGGATGAAGTCCATGAGGCCCACGAGTGCGGGCGTCACAACGTTCAGGATGTTCGTCGCAAGGCGATTGAACGTGTCGGTCAGCAGGCGCCATGCGTTCTGCCGCGCGATGGCGTTCTTGGTATCTTCGGGCGTGCGAACGTTCGCCTTCGCCTGTTCGTCGAGCATGGCGCGCAGAGCGGCGCGGCCCTGCATCAGCACGTTGATCGTGCCCTCGGAAAAGCCCATGCCTGCACCGAGCGCCTGGGCCTTCGCGGGATCCATTCCTTGGAACTTGTCCGCCACTTCGAGCAGGACATCGGACATCGGGCGGATCTTGCCGCTCGCGTCCGTGACGGCCACGCCGATCGCGCGGAAATACTTGAACGCCTCGCCACCCTCGCCGGTCAAGCTGAAGCGCGATACCTGTTGAACCAGGCCCTTGATGTCGCCAGCCATGCCGTCGGCGGTGCCGCCAGCGCGGCGCGCCACGCCCTCCCACGCCGACAGAGCCTCGGTGGACATGCCCACGTTGTTGGACATGCGGCCGAGCGCGGCGTCGCTCTGCGTGACGCTGGAGACGAACGACTGGATCGCCTTGAGGCCAATGAACGCGGCGGCGGTGCGCAGCAGCTCGTTGCGGAACTTGCCCATGGCCTCAGCGCCCTTCTTGCCGGCCGCCTCCAGTGCGTCGCTTGGCTTCTTCGCGCTCTTGCCGGTCTTGTCCAGGGTGTCCTGGACTTCCTTGGCGCCCTTCTTGAAGTCCTTCGGGTCGAGCGCGAGCGTGACGAGCAGCGCGTCGATGATGGTTGCCATGGTCAGCCCTTGGGGGTGTTCATCACCCGTTGGTTGTGCGCATCGACGACTGCAATCTCGAAGAGGTTGTAGAGGTCTTCAGCGCCGAGCGTCGTCGTCATCTCGGTCATCGTCGCCAGCCCTGCGCTGATGACGACACCGATGATCGGGGGGACGTTCAGGTATTCGGCGAGCTTGCGGTTTTGCTCGACGCCACTGCCGACGCGTATAGGGTGCCGAGCTGCGAAAAATCCACATGCAGTCCGAACACGGCCTTTCGCAGTTTCCAGATCGTCGACATTTCCTCGACGCTGCCCGGGAAGAGTTCCGTCGTCAGGCCGCGATTCTTCGGATCCGGTACGGCCTCGACGCAGGTCATCATTTCGTCGAGCAGCGGCTCCGCGTCCTCGGGCTTCATCGACCCGAAGATCTTCATGCCGTAGTTCGCGATGCCTTGGAGGCCGGACTTCGCGATGTCCTCGGGAATCTCGATGCCGCCGCGCGCCAGCGCGAGGAAGCAGCGAATGGCCCACTTCTCCGAGCGGAACGGATCCATCTCGGTGGCCTTGAACACCTTGCCCGCGTCGCGATTCTTGACGGGGTCGGCGTCGATGGCGATCCATCCAATGCGACGGGCCATTAGATCGGCACCCCCGGCGTGATCGATTGCCAGGTGAGGCCGACGCGGCGCGGGGCCAGCGTTCGCTTCACGCCAGCCATCGGCGAGTAGGTCGACAGCACGCCGTTTTTCAGGACGTAGGCGACGCCCAGCGACGGCTGCTGGATCGTGGCGTTCAGAAAGAACTTCTTCTTTTGCGACTTTTCCGCCGCATACAGCGTCTCGAAGATCTTCAGCGAGAGGCTGTCGGCCATGAAGTTGATGGCCATCTTGACTTCTTTGTAGACGAAGCCGGCCGACAGGTTGCCGTCGACGCCCATGAAGACTTCGGCGGTCTCGATGTCCTCGGCCTCGAACGCGTCATCGGTCGCGTAACCGTCGAGGTTCACAGCGGCCGGGATGAGTCCGGTGATCGCGAGCGAGAAGACCGAATTTGCACTGGTGATATCTGCCATGCGTTTGTGCTCCAGAAATGGAAGCGGCCACCCGGAGGTGGCCGCGAATTGCGTGTGTGATGTGGTGGCGGCGGGGCCGCGCTTACTGGACGTTCAGGCTGTTCAGCACGATCCCGTTGATCGACTGGCCGTCCATGTACCAGAGCTTGCAAGGCGGCGAATCACGGTCGCCGCGCACCTGGGAGGTCGCCGGCAGGATCTGGAGATACCAGCCCTCGGCGGTCAGGATCGTATCGATCTGGGCGCCGGCCGCCGCGTTGATCTGGGCAGCTTGCGAGGCGGACAGCGGAACGTTCTTGCGGATCGTGCCGAATTTGAGCGCTTCGTCGATCGGGTCCGCCAGCGCCGAATAGACCAGTCCGTAGCCCTCGGCGTTGTACGGGATCGACGGGTACGACATTTCCAGGGTCACCAGCGCAAGCTGGAGCTGGCTGTTGAAATAAATCTGGCCGATGTACGAGTCGATCCACTTGAACGGGCCGGTGATTCTGCCGTCCCAGAAGTAGGAAAACTTGTTCTTGTTCGCCGAGAACTTGCCGTAGAAGTTGTAGCCGTTCGCCTTCAGGTTCGAGGCGACCGGCGAGCTGGTGATGTCGGCGGCGAGGCCCGTCTGCGTGCGGTACGCGAAATTGGTACGGCCGTTCTTCTGGCTGAAGTTGACCGATGCGATGGCGCCGGCCAGGAAGACCGCCTTGTCCGAGCTCTGCGTGTTGATCAGCGCGGTGCCCGACGTGTTGTTGCCGTTCAGGATGGCGCCCAGGCTTTCCGTCGCGCTGGACTGGGTCTGGGGCGACAGGTCGGTGTCCCAGCACGAATAGACGTAGCGGAAGTCCTGGGCGTTGCCCCAGGCTGCGAACGCTTCCTTCAGGGTGTTGCCCGAGCCGCCATCCGGGTCGAACAGCGTGACGTACGTCACCCAGTCTTGCTCGACTTCCGCGATGCTGTCCATGAACGGGCCCGGCGTCGCTGCGATGGCGCCCTGCGAGGTGACAGCGCCCATCGCGCTCGTCAGGCCCAGGCTGGCCGCGATCGAGCCCGACGCGAAGTCCATCGTCGAAGTTGCACCCGTCGTGCCGCTCGTGACGACAAACGCGCCCGAGATGCTGTCGTAGGTGATCGTGAAGGCGGGCGTGGTGAAGCCGGCGAGGATGATCGTCGCGGCGTTGCTGAAGCTGGTCGCGGCTGTCAGTACCAGTGCGCTCGACGTGTGCGTGACGCCGTCGACAACGACGTCCAGGACGCCGGTCAGTGCCTTCAGTTGCGTCAGGGTCAGGGCCAGCGGGCCGCCGCGCAGCCACGCAGCGACGGCGGCCACGTTGTACTGGGCGAACAGCATCGCGCTGGGCAGCACGCTCGCGCCGTCCGAACCCAGGTAATAGATCGCGGCGGCGGCGGCCTCGGGCGAGTCGTCGCCGAAGTACGACGCGACATCAGCCTCCAGCGAGAACGTCTGGACGGTGCCCATCGGCACACGCGCGCTGGTCGAGAGCATGAGGCCGCTCAAGTCGAGCGCGGTGCCGCCCGACGAGATGACACCCGGGATGATCTTGATCGAGAAACTGAGTGGGATAGCTTGCATGGCGTTCCGTGGTGTGTGTGGGTTGGTGCGGCGTCGCCGCGTCGGTGGCGAGCGGAAACGAAAAAGCCCGCACGCGGCGGGCTTGCCGGGAGACTCGGAGGGGTCAGGTCGCGGGGTAGGTGGTGTCGACGTTGATGACGCCGACGCCGAAGCGCGCGGCGAAGTCCTGCGACGTCGTGATCACCGGGTTGCACTGCAAGTGCGCGTCCGCGACCCAGGTCTTTTCGATCTGCTGCTGTTCGTTGAGGAACGGCACCTGGTGCGGGTCGGTGAGGTACAGCGGCGCCACGTCGTAGCCCGTGGCCGTGAATGCAGCCGTCGCATAGCTGCTCTTGAACAGCGCCGAGACGATCGTCTTGTTGTCGTAGCTGTTGGGCCCGTGGATGTCGAGTTGAACCGTCACCTCGGCGGGCGCCAGATCCATTCGAACGCCTGGCGTGGGCGGGCTGTCGAAGGCTCCATCGCGGAACTTCGTGCGCGTCGTGCCCAGCGGCGCGGAGCCCATGGGCGTCATCAGCACGTAGTCGTCAGCGGTCGGCTCGGCGACGCGGTTGTCTTCGCCCCAAACCACCTCGACGCCGGTCGGCAGGATACCGAGCAGGAACGTGCGCAGCGCCTCCAGGGTCTGCGCCTCGGTGAGACTGAGCGAGACCGTCATGCGTTGTTCTGCTTCGTCACGGCGACCTTCACCCAGCCGTCGATGTCATGCCAGTTTTCCAGTACCTGCGTGACGAGCCACACGGACGCGTCCGGCAGCGTTATCAGGTCGCCGCCGCGCGCGGTAGCGCGGTCGACGCCCTTCCAGTCGGCGTCCACATACATGGCGCGCTTCTCGCCGCCCTGGTTGACGCCCGAGAGCTGCATCAGATCCTTGTAGGTCAGCGCCTGCGACTGCACGCTGACGGCAACTGCGGCGGCGTAGACCGGCGCGCGCTTGCCGCTGACTGCGGTCGAATAGTTCGTCGACTGCTCGAAGGATGCGCACGTCCAGGGGTTGATCGCAGCCACGATGGGCGCGACGAGTGCGTTCAGGTTCATGTCGATGTCACCTCGTATTTGACGGCGGCGAGCATGTCGCCCGTCCAGATCAGCGGCTTCGTGGAGACATCGCCCCAGCTCTCGCCGGCCGCAACAAGGCGCCGCGCCTCGGCGATGTCCGCATAGGTTTTCTTGTGCGTGCTGCTCACCGGGAACATGGCGCGCAGCATCAGCGTCACGTTCGAGAGCGCTGGCTCGTCGAGGTTTCGGATCGAGTCCTTGAGCTGCGGGACGATGCCCTGGCCCATCGCATCGAGCGCGCGCGCGGCGTCATAGTCCTGGGCAACCAGGTTGCGGCCCAGGGCATCGCCCCAGGTGCCTTTCTTCTCAGCCACCATCGGGCGGAAAAAGGGCCGTGCGGGGATCCCAGCACGGGGTGCCCCGTACTCTTGGATCGCGGCCACCATCGGGACGGATGTGCCGTCGGGGTACTGCGCGCCTTCGAGAAAGCCCACGCTCACGGTCGAGGCGTTGGAGACCTTCTCCGAGAGCTTCTTCAGGGCCGCCGCGAGCTTCGAGCCACCCGAGATGACCTTGGCCGTCATCGCACGTACAACGCCATGCGATAGGGGCTGGTGAGCTGCCAGAACATCGTGCCGTACTGGGTCTGCATGAACCAGGCGGCCTCGGGGTTCGACGGCATGTCCAACGATACGTTGACGCTGCCCTGCCCTGCGCTGGCGATGCGGCCCACGAGTCCGCCGCGTGCCGCGCCCTGCGGCCCGTTGCCCATGAGGGTAGCGATGTGCGCGACCATCGCGTTCAGGCACGTTGCGCGCGCGCCTCCTGCTGACCAGTCGGTGATGACGCTGGCGGGCGTGTTGTCGCAGAACTGGCCGGACATCGTCCAGTAGTTCGCGAGCTGCTGCGGTGTGAGAGCCGCCAGCTCCGGGTACGAGCCCCGGAACAGGGCGGGGTCGAGTGCGACGACCCCGTCCATGTCAGACCACCTCGTCTTCGGTCGTCAGCGTCTTCAGGTTGACGCGCTTCTTGTTCGGGTCGATCGGCTCCAGGCCATTGCTCAGCTCGGCATTGTCCTTGGCCTGGCCGCGCGTCGCGTCGGACTTCTCGTAGGCGAAGATCAGGCCCTTGCGCACGAATTCGAGCTGCGCGTTCTTTGCGACCCAGCGATCCCACAAGTCTTTCGGCACGCCAGGCGTGATGCCGAAGCCGCCGATGATGGCGGCCGAGTTCGAGCCCTTCACGCGGAAGCGGGCCTGCGGCTCGCCGTGCTGGGTGATGTCCAGCAGCAGGCCGTGCGGCAGCTTGCAGCCGACCGTGACGGTCGCGGTGCTGTTCGATTGGTTCTTGCCCTGCGCGGTGGCGTTCTCGCCAGCACGCGCCAGGCGACCGCCGTCGTTCGACTCGGTCGAGGTGTTCTTGTCTTGTGCCATGGTCTGTTCTCTGTTCGGGAATGAAAGAGGCCCCCGCTCGCGTGGTGCGATGCGGGGGCCTTGCGTGGAGTGCCGCGCGAGCGCGGCGGTGAATCAGGCGATCAGACGCCGATCATCTGGGCGATGCCCATCGGGCGGTAGATCACCGCGCCGGCCGAGCCCTGCGACTTCTTCTGGCTGAAGCTGGAGTGGCCGCGAATGATCGCGTGGGCACGCATCTTCTCGGTGTAGACGCACGTGCCGACTTCCTGGCCTTCGATTTCTTCCAAGATGATCTGCACCAGCTCGCCGGCCGCCGTGGTGTACTGCGGCGCGGTCTTGACCGTGGCGTTCGGGTAGTTCTTCGCGATGCTGTCGCGGACGTTCACGTTGTATTGCGTGGTCGTCGACAGAGCCGAGTCCGACAGGTTGGACATCGCGATGGTGAACTTCGCTTCGGTGTCGATCAGGCCGCCGCACTGCTTGATGGCCTGGCGGAACAGCGCCTGGATGTCGGCGAAGATTTCCAGGCCCGTCGCCGTCACGACGCCGTTGGTCGTCCACGGGCCGGACGCACCGCTGTTGAACACCTTGTCACCCGGGGTGATCGCGGCCGACAGCGCCGGATCGTTCAGAAGGCCGTAGTTCTGCAGGCCGGAGACACCCAGGAAATACGTGTCGTTCTGGAACTTGTTGAGGATGTTGGCCGAACCCTCGTTCACGCGCGCGGCGTAGTCCAGCTTCGCCAGGTCGGCCACTTCGAGTTGACGCTCGCCCCACTGGGTGATCGTCTGGTAGTGGTACGGCTGGCGTTGCGGGAAGTCCGCGTTCACGCTGGTCGAACCGTTCTCCGAGTAGTCGCCATAGCTGGAGACTTCACCCGTGAACTCGACCGTCGGGAAGGTCAGCGTGGCGTTCGTCCAGCTACCCATCTGCGCTTCGCCGAAGATCTGCGCGGCCTTGTTGGGGGCCGTCAGGATTTCGATGAACTTCGGATTGACGTAGTTCGCGAGGTAGGCGGGGATGCCGCCGTTCGGGTTCGTCACCAGGGCCTGCTGCGAGTCCATCGCGAGCAGATCGGAGTGGAAGCCGAGCACGCCCGGCAGGATGATGCCGACGGCAGCGAGGGCCGCGAATTCGGCTTGGCGATTCGGTTGGGGCATTTGATGCGTCCTTGGAAATGAGAGCGGCCGCTCGATGGCGGCCGTGAATGTAGAAGCGGCCGCGCGTGCGGCCGTCGTGTCGGGTCAGCGCGAGTTGCGCTTAGAAGTGATCCGTCATCTTGAACAGCTCGCCGGCAGCGGCGGTGCTGGCGACGTACCACTTCGTCTCGGTGTAACCCGCGACGGTGGCGCCAGCAGCGGCGGTCTGGGCCAGGCCCGTGGTGTTCGAGGCGAACACTTTCTGGCCGTAGGACGCAGCACCCGCGCCCGTGTTCTTGATCCAGAAGTCGCCGCCCGAGGCCAGCGTGACCATCGAGCCTTGCTGGATCACGTTGCCCGAGTCCGCCAGGAACGCGGTGATCAGCGCCTGACCCTCGCGGTGCACGAAGCCCGTCGGCACGCCGCTGCCGGCGTTGGTGACGGTGTTGAGGGCGTCGTTCTCGCCCGTCTCGGGGTCGACCGAGCCGTAGGCCGCAGCCCAGGCGAAGGCGGCGATGAGGACGCCACCGACGCCCGCGACCAGCGAGTTCGGGCCGGCGAGGACGGAGAAGCGGGGGTTCGCCGAGGCGAAGTCACCGGCAACGGCCGGCGCGTAGTGGATGTTCACGCTGGACTGGAAGCCCATGATTGATTCCTTGAAGTGGTGAGGTGCTGGAGAGGGCGGCGCTTAGCCGATCTTCTTGATCCGGGCGATGTGGGGGAAGGTCTCGGCGACCTTGTTCTTGCCGTCCATCGCCAGGCGCGGCGTGAGGCGCGTCTCGCCGCCCGGCTTCGGCTGGGCCTGAAGCACGGCGCGGAAGGCCGACGGGTGCATGCCCTTGGTGTCGACACCCAGTTCGGTCAGCGCGGCCTTGTAGACGGCTTCGGCGCTGTCCATCGCCGGCATTTCGCCGACGTAGGGGCGAGCGATCTTCTCGGCCTCGGTGATGTCGCGCGCGAGCTTGCGGCCCTCGGCGATCGATTCGGCCTTGTTCTTCGCCAGTGCGGCGTCCATGGCGGTTTGCGTGAGCATCGGGTCTTCCTTCGTTTCTGGCTTCTTCGGGGTGCCGGGGGTGATGGGGTCGGCCTCGCCACCCGCGTCGGCGGCTGCCTTCGGGGTGAGCGCGGCGCGCAGCTTGGCTTCGAACGCGGCCATGTCCTCGGGGGGCAGCTTGCCGGCGAGCGAGGCCATCAGCTCCGCGCACGGATCAGCGTCGACAGCGTCGAGCGCTTCGTTCGTGCCCGGGTCGTTCGCGCCGCCAGCGCCGGCGCCGGCACCAGCGCCCGCCTCACCGGCGCCGCCTTCGCCGCCACCTTCGGCGCCTTCGTCGTCCTTGGCCGGCTTCGCTTCGCCGTCCAGGCCGTCGAGCAGCTTGTGCAGCGTGCCGACATCGGCGTCATGCGCCAGTGCCGGCGTCACGGCCGCCACGATGGTCGGCTTGCGCGCGGCCCAGTTGTCGGCGGTGATGCCGAGGGAGAGGCTGGACAGGTCCAGCTTGGAGTCGGCAGCCAGCATCGGCGAGATGGACAGCAAGGCCCCTCGCGTGATCAGGGACAGCCGCGAGGGGACAGTTTTGCTCATTGGTGAAAGCTCCTTTGGGAGTTGATCGCCGACCACAACGGTCGGCCCTGCGCGTCCCGCTGCCACCAGGGCAACGTGGTTTGCGATGAGGTCAGTCATCACGATGTCGTAACGCTGACCTTTGAACGTCCCCGACTTGATGACGGGGGTGTAGTGGTACGAGCAGGAGAGTTCCTTCTGCTCGTCGCTCTCGACCAGCGCGATCGCCTCGGCAGTCCACAGCACGAGGCTGTTGTCCAGATACGGGGCGACCCACTCGGCATCGGTGCCGGTGGCCCCGACGACCAGGTCGGGCCGGCTGTTGGCTGCCGTGACGTGGACGTGTTCCGAGAGGATCGGGATCTGGTTGAACGTGCTCGCCGCCTTCTCCAGCTCTTCGGCCGGGCGGTACAGCGAATAGACCTTGTTCGGGAGCAGTCCCAGGCGATCCCAGCCAGGAATTTCGCGGCCGAGGTAGTCGGCGACCTGTTCGCAACTTAGGTGTGAAACCGCGACGCGCATCCGGCCGTCCTTGTCGAACTCACGGACGCTCGCCTTGTCGAATGCAAGAGCAACTTGGAGGGTCATGGGGGTTTTTCCACGGCTGTTGATGGCCGGTTGGGGGCGCGGTAAGCTGGCTCGATGGAAGCCCCGCTGATTCGCCTCGTGACGCACGAGGACATGCGCCCGATCGACAGTCGAAACCTCGACGCGATCAAGCGCCTGCCGTTCCTGTATGTGCCCACCGACGACCCGCAGGTCATGCGGGTGTGGGGCGTCGCCGGCACGCTGTCAGATGGCGGCGAGAACACCGTCGAGGCTGCCGAGCGCCATTTCCCCGGCACGCTGGTCGCGCCGCGCTACTTCGGAGAGCGGCCGACGCGCGGTGACCTGATCGACATGGGCGCGGAGCCGGCCGCCAAGCACCTGGCTGGCGACGGTCAGTCGAAGCCCGGCAACACCGCCTTGGAGTAGCACCGGCACCAGATTTCTGTGCCTGGCCAGATCCGCCTGCCGTCGATCAGCGCGCCGTCACGGATGTTGTAGCGCTTGCCGTCGTAGGCGACGTGTGAGGCGCGCGGGTGCTTCCCGCCGCGCGAGTGACACCAGACCGCCTCGGTGATGCCCAACTCGGTCTGGCGCGTCTTCTCGATCGTCGCGTGCGCCTTGTTCGTCTGGTCGCGGGCGATCAGCACTGCCCGGCGCCGCGTGATCGCGAACTCTTCTTCGAGCTGGTCGGTCAGCGTCTTCAGGTCGCGGCCCTGCGACACCGACCGCATGACGATGCCCTCGACCTTCGCCAGGTGTTGCTGAGCGATCGAGCGGATCAGGGACACGTTCTCGAACGTCGTCGCCTGGATCACGTCGTTCGCGGCGGCCGTCATCTTGAAGCCGACCGAGAAGCCCGCGCGCTTGAGCACGCCGCGCAGCGCGGCGTCCGTGCGGTCGGCGCTGTTCTGCGCGAACCACGCGGCCAGATCCGGCGCGCCCTTGTCGAAGTTGCGCTGCCAGCGCCGCGACAGCCGGCGCATCGTGCCCTGGAGTTCCTTCGCCGGGCTGGCATCCATCGCGAGCACTTCCGGCTCGTTCGCGCGGTAGGCGCTGCGAAGCCAGTAGAGCAGGCTGCCGTTCAGGTCGTCCACGAGGCTTTCCAGCTTGCGCTGGTAGGCCATGCGAAGCCCCTCGTTCGGGCGAATCGGGCAGATGGTCTTGGTCGCACGCGGCAGCCGCGCAGCATTGGGCCGTCGCAGTGCCGATGCGAGGTTCAGCGTCATCGTCGATCCTTCAAGGCAGCCAGTCGCCAAGCTCTTCGATCGTCGCGAGCGGGCCCGGGTGCATCGGCTCGGGCAGCGCGTCCGGCTTTGCCCAGATCCACGCGCTGTGTTCGTCGTTCAGCTCAGGGACGAACGTGGCCTTCACGGACTGCACGAAAGTCGTGAAGTGCACGCCGTCGTCGCTCGTCTCATCGCTGATGACGCCCATGGGGCCATCGGCGTAGCCGGCCACCATCGTCCCGATTTCTTCGCGGGCCTCGCGGCGCGCAGCGTCCTCGGGCGATTCGCCGGACTCGATCTTTCCGCCAGGGAAGCACCACTCGCCGCCGTGATCGCCACCGGTGCCGCGTTTGAGCAGCAGCACGCTGCCGTCGGGCGCGCGGAACATGACGCCGGCCGCGTGAATGGCCGACGCGGCATCCTGCGCCGCCTGGACGGTAGGGATTGCGCCAGGCGTAGGCTTCGGCTGACCCTCGGGCTTCGTGCCCGGAGATCCGCCCCCGCTTGGGTCGTCCTCGCCCTCACCTTCGCCACCCTCACCCGCGCCACCGGAGCCCGGCACCTCGCCGGCCAGCGGCTGCGGGTCATCGTCCACGTCGAGGGACGTGTAAGGCGAGTCCGGCTCGCTCGCGACACGCACGCGCGCCTCGTGCGGAGAGATGATGCCCTTGTCGATCAGCACGCCGTCGGTGTCCGCGTCGGTCTTGCGAACGGTGGACTTCTCGACATCGCTCAGGACGCGCAGCGGCTCGAAGACATAGCCGACCGCTGGGTCAATCTCTCCGAACAGGCTGATCTGGACCACATCGAGCAGCTTGTTCAGCAGCGGGCGATAGACCGTGTTCTGCTGCGCCTCCGTCCATGCCTCGAAGCGCTGAATCTCTCCGTCGCTGGATGCGTTCAGTCCCGAAGGCGTGATGCCGAACAGCACGATCAGCGGGATGCCCAGTGGCGCGCTCATGTGCTCTTGCGACTGCGCCTGGAGGGAGTCCAGGCCCGACAGCGGCATCGACACGTTGTCGAATTCCTCCGATGCCTTGTCGATCATCATCAGGCCGTGGTTGTCCCGGCCGCGATTGAACAAGCGTGCGCGCTTCTTCAGGAACTCCAGGCCACCGCCCGTGAGCGCGGCGGCCATGTTGGTCTTGAGTACCATCACGCTGAACGCGTTGATCGCGTCCGACACCGACTGGCGCGTACGCAGCCAGTTGTCGACGTAGGGCTTGGCGATCTGCGACAGCGACAGGCCGCCGAACGAGTAGCCCGGCTTCAGCAGGTCGGGCACATCGCGCGAGATGAACGTCAGCAGGCGCGATGCATGCACGCGCTTGCCGAGGATGAACCACGAGGTCGGCTTGTAGAAGTCCGAGCGCAGCGGGTCCGTTGAGTTGTAGGCGTCGGGGTAGGCCCACATCGGCTCGACGAGCTGCAAGCGGATGCGCGTACCCTGCGCGATCTTGCGGCGTGAGGCGCTGAGCTGGAATTCGAGCTCCTTGGGATCCTTCGTGCCGACGTCGATGAACAGATGCGAGCGGCCGAAGAAGCCCTCTTTCTCCGACGCCTGACGGAACAGGTCTTGAGCGTTCAGGCGCTCGAACTCGGCCTTGATCTTCGCCAGCTTTTCGGACTGGTCGTCGTCGCCGGTTGACGTGAAACGGATCCAGCGCCGCGTCATTTCCTGCGCGAGGATTTCGGCTGGCCGACGGTACTCCGGGCGCTGCGTGAGCTGCGCCAGGTACGGGTAGCCCATGAAGGACAGGCCCTCGTCGAACGAGGACATGCTCGCCCAGTCGAGCGCGTCGCCCATCGCGGCGTCCATCGCTAGGCCGTACCCGTCCGGCAGCACGCCAGGCGCGGGCATGGCCGGTTGGAATGCGCGGATGGGTGCGGCCGGCTTGCCGTCCTCCCACGCATCATCGCGGATGCGCATGGTCGGCGTGAGCGGCTTCGGATCGGCCTGGGGCTTCTCCACAGGTGCCGGCGCTCGGAACGCAGCGGCCAGCGCGCCGAGAGCATTGCGCACGGCGTTGGTGATTCGGGAAAGGCGCATCAGAAGTTGTCCAGTGCGTCGTCGTCGATCACCATCGGCGCCACAGAGGCGCGAGCGAATCGGATCATGACCACGTCGGCGAGGTTGGGCGACTTCGCCCCGTCTGGAGCCTTGTCGATGAGGATCTTCCCGGCCGTGTTGAGCTTGTAGGTAGGCTGCGACAGCTCGGCCACCAGCTTGGCGCGCAGTGGAAGATCCAGCGGGATGACGATGAGCGCGTCGGGGTCGTAGGGCTTCGTCGGCTCGGTCACTGCGCGGTGCGTCGCGAGGAAGCGCAGGCGCAGGTTCCACCAGGCTTGCGCCTTACGGTTGGCGTAGTGGTCGACGTTCTTGCGGCCCTTCACGTCCTCGCCCTCGGGGTCGAAGACGGCTTCGGAGCCACGGAACGGCGTCACGACGACGACATGCCGGTCTTCCTCAATCCGGGCTTCGTTGATCACGCGCGCGTCGCCGCGCACGCCAGCGCCGAGGCCGTCGGAATCGAACTTGAAGGCGAGATAGTCCAACTCGTCGCACAGGCCAAACGCACGAAGCGCGGTGTCGAAGATGTCCGACCCGCTGCCGCTCCACTCTTCCAGGCGCTCCAGGCGGATGCCGTGGGCGCCTGCGAAGGCGTTCTTGTCTTTGCCTTCGTCGGCCACGTCCAGGGCGCCAGAACGCTCACCGCTGGCCACGATGCCGAGCTTCTTGTCAGCGTCGATGGCCGACTGGATCCAGGCGCTCGGGATGACGATGCCGGTCTGCGACGCCGAGTAATCGATGTCGATTTCCTGGGCGATCGTCACCGGGTCGAGGAATTCCTTCTGCTTCTCGTACCAGGCATCGTCCTTGCGGGGATCGTCGCGCCAGTGGAACGTGAACTTGGGCACCTTGCCGCCCAGCGCCTTCTGCGCGAACGGATTGGCCGATCCGTTGACCGAGGACAGATCCTGCCGGCAGTTGGTTGTCGCCGACAGCGACGCGTCGACCAGCTCGGGGCGCTCCAAGTGCGCCGCTTCGTCAACGAAGTGCGCGCTGGTGCGGTCGCCCCGGCCGATGTTGTCGCCGGCCTCGCCCGTCATGACGGACCCGGTCTCGCGGATGATGATGCGCATATGCGGCGCATCGGTCGACAGGTTGAAGCCGCCCCGGAATTCAGGGGGCAGCGTCGAGATGAACGATCGCGCCTTCCAGAACAGCGACTTCGGATCGCCAATCTTGTCGACGTAATCCTCTTTGCGGCTGCCGAAGCCCATCACGATGCCGGGCCTCATCAGGCACAGCGTCGCGGCCGTCGCGACCGTCAGCCAGGACATGCCCATGTCCCGGGACTTCTCGGTGATCCCTGGCTCGCGGCGGCTCCAGCGCTCCATGAACCATTCGACCCATTCCTCTTGCTTCGGGAACAGGATGAACGGCAGCGCCGAGGGCAGCTTCAGGTCAGCGTTGCGCGGGTCGAACGTCTGACCCCAGTCGATGATGAACTGGCCGGGGTGATCGGCGTAGAACGCCTTGAGCATGGGCAACTGGCCCGGGTTCGCCCGGATCCGCTTCAGCCGCTCCATGCGCCACTGGTACACAGCGACGTAGTCCGGCTTCTTCCAGTCGAACGGGAACGGAACGGGCATGGATCAGCTCATGAACTTGGCGTACTCGATGGCAGCGTCTTGAGGGTTGTCAGGCATCACATCGGGAGCCTGCGGAGGCTCGACCGGCATCTGGCCCTTGTTGGCGGCGACCAGGTTCAGCCCGATCGCGGCAGAGTCGTTGGCGATCTTTCCGATCACCGCGACGGCCTTCAGCGCGTCCATCGACTTCAGCGGCTCGGCGTCGTCGACCTGTTGCACGATGCCGTTGGCGATCGCATTCAGGCGGTGAGCCGTTGCAGCACCGTGCAGCGCCGCACCGAGCAGGCTGTCGGACAGCGACATCAGCTTCTGGGCCAAAGTTTGCACAGTTTGCTGCGAACTTATGGGCATCGACCTGACGCGCTGTTGCACTGCAACTAGTTGATTTGCAACGTCTTTTATTTCCGAGACGACCAAACTTTTGCGGGCCCGGATTGCCGTCTCGGACACCTCGTACTCGCGGGCCAGGGCGCGCACTGGCTCGCCTTCGAGCATCCGGCGCTCTACATCCGCCCACTGCTTTTCGGACAGCTTCGACTTACGGGCCATGGCTCAGACCTGACGGACGATGACCTTCACGCCCTTGCGTGCGATCAGGGATTCGAGGCGCGCCCAGTCAGGCTCGGTGCCCATCACCATGGCGACGAACCCGAGCGTGCGGATGTACGGGGCGACCCACCAGCGCACCGACACGCTGACCGTGAGGCTCAGCGACTTGAGGTCGGCGGTCATGACACCTTGCGGGCGGCCGGGCCGCACTCGCTCAGATTGAGCTTGTCGCCGCAGCGCGGGCAGTAGTTGAAGATGCCGCCGTAGAACACTGTCGAGCCGAGGGGCGGCGCCTTGAAGTCCTCATGCTGGCGGCTGATGTGACCGTCCAGCATGCTCTGAGGAACATCGGACGCGTCGATCGCAAAGCCGATGCCCTGGACGAACACGGCCGCGAAGTGGTTGGCGCAGCCCATGGCTGCTTACTGCGCGGCGTCGGTCGTGGCCGGTGTAGGCGCGGCTGCCGGGGCCTTCGGGAAGAAGGCGGGGCCGAACGAGCGGAAGAACGCGATCACGTCCTCGACCGGGCGCTCCAGGGCGGCCAGCAGGGTCGGGTGCGTGGCGGCGAGCTTGGCTTTCGCGCTGGCGAGGTCGGCGACGGCGCTGTCGGCGGCGGCTTGGAGGCGGTCGACTTCGGCCTGAACGAGTTGGAGTGCGGTGGTCATGGTCTTCTCTCTGGGGGTGCGCCCTGCCAGGGAATCCGGCAGGCACGCGGAACAAAAAGGCCGGCCGGTGTGAACCAGGCGCGGCAAGGCCACTGCGGTCGTCGAATCGCAGTAGCTGGAGGAAAGGGGTGCCCGCGCCCGCCGCATTTCTCGGGGGGAGATGAAACCCGCGAGCTGCCTTATCTCGTCACGGGCTGCCGGGGATGTTGCGCACTCTCCCGGCTTGTGCGGGCCGCTGCGCTCCGATGTGGCTCGATGCCCGTTGCGGGCTGGCGAGAGAGCCCGGTTCGCGCGTGGGGCGGCGCTTGTCGCGCGCGAAGCACCTTCGCGCGCGGAATAGTTCGAGGGCGTGCCTACAACCCTGGCCTATCGGCCAAGTCGCGAGCACGTTGGCCCGCAGTTCAGTCCACCCTCGGGAGAGCGTCCGGCTTGCGGGCGCTCTCCCGAAGGCACCCCTTACGGGGGTGAGTCGCTTCGCCTACCCGTCTAACCCATACCGCGGGTTATGGCATCTGGGTTCCGACAACGGGGGCGGCGTGCGTTGCCTGCTGTGTGCGTGAATCCACGCGGGCCGAGGCGTTCGGCAAGGCCCATGCAGGAGCTACACGCCGGCTGACCGGCGAAGATTTTCAGGTACGTGGCGTCAGGTATGCGTTCACCGTGAGGCCGACGCCGAGGATCACGCCGCCGCTGACCTTGACGCTGCCGTACATGCCGACGGCGACATCCTTACCGGCGTCTTCGCCGAGAAGGTCGACGGCTGCCGCTGCGGCGTTCATCGCAATGGTGCTGTCCCGGTCGTGCGCCGGCTGCTGGTCGACGATGTCCCGGAACCTCTCGGCAACAGCGCGCTGGGCCTCGGCCTTGGAGGTGGCCTTGACGCTGAACGAGTACGACATCGGTGATCCAGTAATGGTGAAGCCCCGGGCGATTTCACTCGCTCCGGGGCTTCGGGTGCCGGTGTGCGCCGGCTGCTTCGCTCTCTCAGGTGTGTCCCGGAAGAGGTTGGTTGCGAGGGGCGGACTCGAACCGCCGACATAAGGGTTATGAGCCCTCCGCTCTACCAGGCTGAGCTACCCCGCGATTGACTTCAGACCGACGGGCACATGGCCCAGCGGGCCTCTATGCGCGGGCGCTCGCGCTTGACCATGCGCTCGACGAATGAGCTGGCGGCGGTCAGCAGGCGCGACGCCTTGCTGTCCATCGCGTCGGCGCGCACCGGAGCGGGCGTGGCGCCGAACATCAGACGCAGGGCCAGGCCGAAGACGCTGGCGCAGGCATCGGAGATGCGCTCGGCGAATCGCTCGCAGGCGGTTGCGACGGCAGAAGCGGCGAGCGCCGCGACGGCGACGATGCTGGCGAACAGGCGGGATCGGGTCATGGCGCTCTCACTTGAAGTTGAAGTTGAATGGGTAGCTCGGCGGCAGCTTCGGTCGGGTTGAACTAGCGGACTGGAAGGCAGAGACACTTCTCCCCTTGGCAGGCCGAAACGTCGGCTCGCTGGGCGTGTCGCAGTTCCCAGTCCCGCAAATTCAACTCGGGGGCCGAAGCTGCCGAGTCGCAACAGGTGCGATTCTGGAAGTGCAAATCAGCATTCGATCGACCCTCGCGCACGACACTCCAACCCTCGTGCGCGAGTGATCGATCAGCCCCGGGAAGCGCTGGCCTCGGCCTCGTTGATCAGCGCCTTCGTCATGGTCGTGCGATAGCGCTTGCGCTGGAGCTGTTCTTCGCCGCGATCCATCAGCGCGGACAGACCCATCAGCAACTGGCCGGCGAACTGGCGATCGGCATCGTCGGCCCCGAGCTGGTCTCGGCGCGAGCCCGAGCCCTTGCACGGGCGGCAGTGGATTGGGCGTTCGTTGCGGCCGAAGCCACCCGTGAAGCGCCGGCCCTGGCAGTGAGGGCACGTCGGCGCGACATGAACGTCGAGCACAGCCTCGGACAGGCGCATGACGTGCAATGCAGGCTTGTCGAACTTCAGGCGGTGCGCCTCTCCGAGCGCGAATTCGACCATCATTTCCTTGCACAGACGGAGCGTACCAAGCTGGCTCATGATCAGCGCGTGATCGGTCATCGCCGTGGCCTCGACCTGTTTTAGGATGGCCTCGGCACGCTCGGCAGCCGTGCTGATCACGAAACCGGTGTCTGCGTCCACCTGGTCGCCTGCCTGCTTCTTCGCCTTCGCCTCGCCCAGGCGCACGCGCAACAACGCCGCCCGATGCTCGCCCCGGATCAGGTCGTACTCGACCTGCACCCGTAGAAGCGCCGACGCGAAGCTGTCATCCAGGCAGCCCGCCGCAATGATGACGTCCAGGTCGCCCGAGCGTTCCTTCATGCGGAGATTCGAGGACTCCATCGCGCTGGCGTAGCGCTCGGCCGGCGTCGGCTTGTCTTCATTGGTGCTGGTCATCATGGTCGTTTCCTCGGGGACGTTTTCGGGGGAATGGATTCGGGCATCTGGTTCGGGATGACCGGGATCGGGTCCTCGCGCACGCCGAGCAGGCGCAGGATCGCGAGGCCGTCGTATTCAGCGCGGTCGATGCCCATGACGAAGGCGGCGACGCCCTCCATGACGATCGCGACCAGCACGCGGTCGGCATAGCTCTCCGAGTCGCTGATGAATGTCAGTCGGTCGCCCGGCTGGTGCATGGCCTCGGCGCGGTCGCGCAGCACACGCGCCGGGCTGGTCTTCGGGGCGGTCAGAGCAGGCCCTTTCTCGCCAGGATGCCAAGCGAGCGGAGATGGCCCATCATCCAGTCCAGATCGAGCTGTTCGCGACTCATGTGCTTGGCGCCCTGCATCTGGTCGAACGCGGCATCGCAGGCGCCGCAGGCGTAGGCGCCAGCTACGTCATCGGCCTTCGTCCCCATACCCCGGCCACCCTCGCCGAGCTGAGCACCCCAGCGGGCATGTGACCAGATCGTGTGTGCCGGGTCGTGCGAGCAGATCCCGACGTAGCGCACTTGGCAGGCTTCACCGCGCGCGCTGTCGCGGATCTTGTTGCCCTGGGCGACAGCCGGATCACGCGGTGGGCGAGGTGCAGCGCTGGGCTTCAGGATCGGGCGCGGCGGGATGTTGGTGGACCCTAGATCCAGCGTCTCGATCGCGTAGAGAGCGGACGACAGATCACGCGACGTCTTCACTGTGGCGCGCGGCGCGGCCGGGTTTGCGCCCTCGTACTGCTTCACCGGTCGGGGCTCTCTCTTCGACTTGAACGTCATGCCAGCACCTGGATGCGAACGCCCCACTCGCCTTTCGTCCCGCGACGTTGGTCGTAGGTGTACTTGACGATGTCGCTGCGGCGATCGTTGACGCCGATCCACTTCGAGAACTCGTCGCGCACGGCCTTGCAGGCGCCGGCCAAGTTGTCGTCATCGAGGCCATTGCCCGGCGCGATGCGGGTGATCAGCACAGTGCATGGCGTCGCTGGAATAGGCGCTCCGACCAGCATCCATGCCACCGACTCGCGCTCGGACTTCACGCGGCGATCACGCGCGCGCCAGTGGCCATCGCGGTCGTTGCCGCCGCGCGCCAGGCGCAGCGGAAAGGTCAGATCGAGGCTCATGCCGGGGCGGCCTCTTTCAGGAACCGAACGGCCCGCGCCACAACGCTGGGCTTGCGGTCGACGTTGATTTCGTTCATCGCGCAGAAGGCGACGGCGTACTCGATGAGGCTCGACGCGCGCGGCTTCTCCATCGCTGCAGTGCTCTCGCGAAGGTTAATCGTCTCGCCCTCGATCCCTTCGATCACCTCGAAGCCTTCGGAGCCATAGACCCCGGTCGCGACGGCGTGCCCGGAGACGAGAATCACCTTCCACTCGGCGGCTATGCGAGGACGGCCACGGAACCGAAAGCCAGACTTCTCCAGGTCGCCGCAGATCGCATGGAACTTGGCGTTTTGCTCCAGGTTGCGCAGCGGCGCGCTGATCACGACCATGTCGCCTTCGTCGGCCGTACGCACGGCCTCGGCGGCGCGCCGCCGAGCCTCGGCGTGCACGAGCTTGAAGACGCGCTTGTCGCTCATCGAACAGCCCCGGGTGCCGAGATGGGCGCGAAGACGCCATCCATGCCGACCGAGATGGCGACGCCGATGGCGGCGGCGGCCGCGCCGAGGGTGATTGCCAGCACCATCAGCGCCGCGAACTCCAGGAACGGTCTCAAGCGCCGAAGCAAGTCGGCCCCGCTCAGCGCTGTCAGCGCGAGCCCGCAGCCAGCGATGCCGAGGGCGATTCCCAGGCAGGCGAGCAGCGCCCGCAGCGTGTTCAGGTTGTCGCTCATACGGCCTCGAACGTCTTGCCACTGGCCAGCGACACGAGCGCGCGTGCCTCGTCGCCGGTGATGGTCATCGACTGGCGACCGCGATCGATCTGGATTTCGCCATCGGACGAGACGGCGAAGCGAACTCGGCCGACGAGCGTCGTGCGAACGTGGGCCGGATTGCGTCTGATCGCCATCTCGCGCGGCGGCTGGCCCAGATCGAAGACGCTGGACGGCGGCAGCACGCGCGCGGCGGGCACGTCGGCCGGCTCTTCTTCCGGCAGGCCATACCAGTTGCCTTGATGCGCGCGGCGCTCCAGGATGATGACGCCATGCGTGATGGCGAATTCCAGCACGCGGGGCAACGACGAGACCGGGGCACCGATCAGGCGCGCAAGCACGCCCGAGTGGATCTTCTTGGGGCCGATCGCGCCTTTTTCCTTGAGCGCGACCAGCGCGGCCTCGGGGTAGCTGCCAGGACGGGGGACGTAGAGGCTGTTCATTGAGCGTTGGTCTCGGGGATGGTGGTCGGGATCACGGCGTCGGCCACGAGAGCGGCCGAGCGTTGGCGAAGTTCTTCGGTGCGGCGCTTAGCAGCGGCGTCGCGGGTCTCGGTTTCCCGGACTCCCGTCATGCGCTCGCGCCAGGCCATCAGCGCGGCGCGCGCGGCTGGCGGGGCATCGGCAATCTCGACGGGCTTGTGCTCTTCGCCGCCCTCCAGCAGGAGCATCGCCTCGCCGAGACGCGGCGCGTCTGGCGGCTCGTAGGCGATGCCCGCATGCGTCGCTGCTGCCAGGGCCAGCGTGCGGCGCTCCATGTCGAAGCCCAGGGCAGTCGACCAGTTGACCGGCCGGCGCACGCGGCGCGCGGCGTCCACGAGTCGGGCGTATACATCCTTGAACGCCATCCGGGCGCCGACCTTGTCGCCCTTGGCGAACAGCGGCGCCACCTCGCCCCATGCTTGCGCCATCTCGTCCGTCCAGACAACAGTCTCGAACTCGTCGGCGCTACGCATGGCCTTAGCCCAGGCTTCCTCTACGGCAGGCCGGCCGTCGTCGGCAGCGGCATCCTCGATCTGCGCAAGAATGTCGGCCGGCACTGGAACGAATCGGCCTCGCTGCTTGTCTGCGACGTGCGCATCGAAGCCGGCACGCACCTCGGCCAGCGAGTGGTGCGCGAGCGCGCGGAAGAACAGCGCGGTGTTCATCGGATTCGGCTGGTAGACACCACGGCTCAGCAGAGAACACACTGCGTCCAGCATCTCGCCGAACGCGTCGAGGTCAGCGCGTTTCATCGAAGGTCTCCGGTTCATCGAATCCAAGAATTGCAGCCGCCTGCGCATTACGGGTTGCCGTCTCAACTCGCGGGGCCGCGCCGCGCCGGCCAGGCGGCGGGAACAGGCCCTGGTTGCCACTGGCGACGCCGTGCTCGATCGCGGCGCGCGGATCAATGCCCTGCTCGCGCATGTCGGCCAGGGACTTGATCGACAAGAGAGCGCCGTCTTCGGTCAGCGGCTTGCGCTTCGCAATGCGGTGACGAACCCACAGGCCCCAGGTCTCTGGCGAGAGCCAATCCGGGAGGTCGACGGCTTCGGCATTGAAGGGTGCGCGCTTCGGCGCGGCCTTTGTATTTCCTATCTTCTCTTCTTCTCTTCTTCTCTCTTCTAGCGTTCGATCGAGTTCATCCTGCGTTCGGTTGCGTTCGGCATCGTTTGCTGCGAGTTCATCGGCCATCTTTTGAGCCTTTTCCGCCTCTTTCAGTGCCTTCTGGTTCTCGCGCCAAGCCTTCGCGCGCTCGGCTGAGCCGTCCTCACGCTCCGGCTGGCGCTTATCCCAGCCCTTCATGCGGTCGCCATCGAGAACGCGGAGCTGCATCGCATCGACGATTGCGTCAACCGCGTTCGTCTCCAGGTCGAGTGCGCTCGCAACATCCTCCGCGTTGAACGACTGCGTTCGACCGCGTTCTGGTGCGTTCGTTGATGCGGCGACGAGAAGGTGCGTGTAGACCGCGATGACGTCGCCGATCCGCTGGCCGCTGACCTTGGCGATGGTTCGCCACTTCGGGTCCGTCGGCATGTCATGCCAGAGTCGGAGCCATTGGTTTGACATCAGGTGATTTCCTCGAACAGAGCCGACTGCGCTGGCGCGACGGACGCAGCAACGGCCGGTGCCTGGGCACGCTGCTGGCGCGGCTTCTTGGTTGGGGCCGGCGCGTTGGCGCCAGCGATTCGCTCGACCTGGAGCGCGCGGTATCCGGGGTTCAGCTCGCAGCCGAGGTACTGCCGCCCATGCCTGATCGCGACCACAGCGGTTGTGCCGCTCCCGATGAAGGGATCCAGCACGACGTCGGCGACCGGCTCGACGCCGCACTTGCATGACGCGACCCAGCCGACCGTGATGCGTGAGCCGGTGTATTCGCGCCCCTGCTCCCTGGCCGCCTGGCGCAGCATCGAAAGCCGGTTGGCGGTCGAGCCCTCGGGATAGGCCGACGAGGTTTCGCCGGTGTGGGCCACTTCAATCGCGGGTCGCGTCTTGCGCTTCCATCGCTTCATGCATCTAGGGCAGTGGCCGCGTTCGCTAGTGCCTGCGGCGACGCACGGGTCGACCAGCGCCTCCGGGAAGACGGCGAAGTGCGCACCCTTGTAGGGTTTGGTCGGGATCGACCAGACGCTGCGGCGGTTGCGGGTCTCGCCGCCATAGTCGACATCGTAGCGGCCAGGTCGGTGCTGGGCCTTCTGGCCATGCTCGCCTTCCGACGCTTTGGTCTCACGCGCGAAGCTATTGCGCCTGCTGCGCGCGCGCGCCGCGTACGCATGGAGGCCGTCGCGGGTGCGCATGGTGTCGTCGCCCGCGCCTTTCACGGGATTCACATTGCCCGCCACGCCGCCGACGGCCGGCTCTTTGATCGCTTCGTTGTCGAAGAAGTAACGATCGCCCTTCGTCAACAGGAAGACGTACTCATGCGACTTGGTGCACCGATCGCGCACGCTCTCAGGCATCGGATTCGACTTCGACCAGATGACGTCCTGCCGGATCCGCCAGCCGTCGGCCCGCAGCGCGAATGCAAGCATCCAGGGGATGCCAATCAGCTCTTTCGTGTGGATCCCCGGGGGTGGTCTACGCTGAGTCCCCTTCAAAACGGCGGCCTTGGTGCCGGCGCTGATCGGTCGCATGGAAGTAGCGCCCTGGCTACCGGTCGAGTCATAGCCGCCTGCCTTCGACGCGTACGTGTCGCCGATGTTCAGCCACAGCGTCCCGTCGTCGGCCAGCACGTCGCGCACGCACCGGAACACCTCGACCATGTTGGCGACGTACTGCTCGGGCGTCTTTTCCAGCCCGAGCTGGCCAGCGATTCCGTAGTCGCGCAAGCGGTAGTACGGCGGCGAAGTGATGCATGTCTGAACGCGTACGCCTTCGGCGGCCCAGCGGCGCATGATGTCGCGGCAGTCGCCGAACTCAATCCGATTCATGCGGCTTGGCGTGCGCGAGCACGATGAACTGCGCGTTCAAGATCGCCCGGTGCAAGGCCCATCACGGCGCCGATCGCGTCCAGTTGGTCTAAGCCGCAGACATCGACGGTCAGGCCGAGGTCGACCGCGACGCGGCACTCCAGGCGAGCGCCCTTGCTGCGTTCCCAGCCTGGCAGCAACCGGATCGCGTCGCAGGTCATGAGAGCAGCGATGTCGCGCTTCATGCACTCGATCCAGCCCTCGCCCTCCATGCCCGCGTTGATTTCGGCCGGACTGACGACTTCGTGTCCGAGGGCCCGCAGTCGGGCGGCCTCCGCGCGAAAGGCCGGGTAGTTGTGGTCGGGGATGCCGGTCATCGGGCCCGCGACGTAGACGCGGCTCACGAGCTACCGCCGACCGCCGCCATCTTGCGTGCGGCGTGCACCGTGACGACATCAACATGATGTCCCATCGCCAGCGGTGGCCGCGACAACTGATCGATGTTCAGGATTACGCCGGCCGCGCGTGCATGCGCCAGCAGCTCGACGGCCTGCTTCGCGATTTCGCACTGGCGGCTGAAACTTGCAGCGGTGTCCTCGGCGATGCGAACGCAGTCCGTCCGACCGTTGATGATCTTGATCATGCTGCGGACTCCGAAGTGCGCATCGCCACCAGCGCGGCGGCGAAGTTGTTCCAGTAGGCGACCGCCTCGCGGATCGTCGCCCGGTAGAAGTCCTGCGGCGGCATCAGCAACAGGCAGCCGTCGCTGATGAACTCTTCGCGCGGGCCGATCGGCTCGCCGCGCGAGCACATGCCGGCCTTGCTGGTCGGGTCCGTCGGGCTCAGGCTGAACTGCCACAACTCAGCGGGGGCACCACAGACGGGGCATCGCGCCAGGCTGTGCGCGCCAAGGTCGAGGCGCTTGTATTCGTCGTGCGTCGCGCTCATGCTGCGGCCTTCTGACGTTCGCGGAACTCGAACAACGCGCCGTGGCGCGGGTGGGCGGCGGCGAACAGGCGCGCCAGGCCGGGCGCCATGTCGTTGTCCAGCTTCCAGCCCTCGCCGGCCTCGGCCAACAGCGTGTGATGTCGCAGGAACTCGATGATCGTGCGGGCGCTGTAGTGCTCGCGGCGCTCAGCGACAGACAGCGCTTCGGCCTCGAAAGCCAGATAGACGTGCAGGTTCCCGACGAGCCAGTCGTCGAAGCCATCCGGGAATTTCAGGGAGTAGCCGCGAACGAGCGCGAGAAGACGGGCGAGGCGAATTTCGTTCTTCGGGGCGTTCATGCCGTCACCAGATCGCGGCTCGGCGTCGCAGTGGGGAGCGTGGTGGTCGTCTTGTCCGATGCAGCTGCATCGGGGCCGTCGAGGGGCTGAAGATCCGACTCCAGAACGAAGGCGAAGAGGAATCCGCAGCCTGGGCACGAAAGCGTTGCGCCGTGGTATTCCCAGATCCTGGTACCGAGATAGCTATCGGTGGGCGCGCGCATCTTCAGCGGCGTGCCGACCAGTTTCGAAAAGCAGGTCTCCCGACCAAACCCCATCGTGTCGCGCACGATGATCGCCATGCCTTCCGGTCTGATTTCTCTCATAGGTTCTCTCCGTCAAAGGTTGCATCGAGGACGGCATCGCTGATATCCAGCGCGTCGTCAGCACTCCCCGAAGGGATCGCGTCGCCAAAAAACCAGTCCACACCCCAGGCGAAGAACACAAAGAAGCCTGCGATTGCAATGGTTCCGAGGACGAACTTGAAGAAATGCATGTCGTCGCCTCAGTCCCGCTCGTTCCTGCAGACGCCCAGCAGGCGCCCCGCTATTCCCGTGCGCTGTAACGCGCTCGATGCCAAAGTCACCAGACGGACTCTTTCGATCACGACCCGGACGATTTCGCGTTCGATGAACACGGCGATGTCGACGCCTTCCGCATCGGCCAGCGCGCTCAGCGCCGCGTGCAGGTCGTCATCCAACTTGGCGCGTATGTCTTTTCGGGGTGTTGTCATGGAATCCGACGATCTAGAGGCTTTGAACTGCTGGGCGCATGGCGCAGTGAGGCGGATGCTCGTGAGTGCGCTGCTGAACCTGTCTCAGAACTTCGCGATGGACGCGAAGGTGGAGCTTTCTCAGCGGTTCGCGCTGGCCGCCAGGCTGGCGGGGCGGACGTGAGGTCAAGCGCTGGCCTTGGGGCGAGTGCGCGGGCCGCGCTCGGGCGGCGCAGCAGCGGCGCCCGCTGCGCTGGGGATGCGCTTCGGGACGCGGCGCAGGTACTGCCGGTACAGGTCGTCGAACGTGACGGTCAGGCCGCGTTTTTCGCAGACCTTGATCAGCTTGGCGGCGACCGGAACGCTCACGAGCTGGCCGCGCCGCTCGTAGTGCCCGACGTTGCCCTGGGTGATGCCGATGGCGGCTCCAAAATCGGCTTGGCTCATGCCGAGCTTCGTGCGGATGGTTTTGATTACGCTCATGTTGGAGCTAATCATAGCGGCGCTACTGTAACGCGTCAATCCGGGCGCTATTTGTCAATATCGCAACGCGGCCCGAACATCCGTCCCATGAACAATCAGCCCGACAACGACGCCCGGCGCGCGAAGATCACGCCCGAGAACCAGCAGGAATCCGTCCGGCTGTTGTCGATCTGGAACCGCATGAAACCGACGCTCGTCTCTCGTGGATATGGCAGCCAAGAGGCATTCGGAGCGATGTTCGGGATCGGCAATCAGGCGGCGGTCGGGCACTTTCTGAACGGGCGCAGCGCGATCAGTCTGAAGGCCGCCGCAGCGTTCGCTCAGGGCCTCGAATGCAAGGTTTCTGAGTTCTCACCACGGCTGGCGGCGCTACTGCATGAGGATGCTTCCTCAGTAGCGCCGGCACACCCGGGCCCGCAGCTTGGAGCGCCCTCGCTGGAACTCTCGCTGATGCAAATTGCCAATGCGCTCCAGGCTGCGCCTGAGCGGATGCGCGAGCAGATGGCGCGCGAATTGGCTCTACTGGCCAGCGTTCCAGACAGCCACACGCTGGTTCAACGAATCGCGACGGCCCTGTCGCCGTTTTACTCGGCGCGCGCAGCTGCCAAGCGCGACGCGCCTGGCAGCTTCGCGAGCCTGCTGGCACGTCGCCTGGATGGCGTTGGCGATGCGCGCGAGCGCGAACGCCTATTCGCCCTGGTCGATGCGGTCATCGAGCGAGAGATTTCTCACCCCTCGGACATCGTCATACCAAACCGACCCAGCCGCGATCTGCCGCCCAGGTAGTCGCTGAAGCGGCATCTGGGAAGATGCCCCTCATGTGCCCCTGCTTCGCCCGGCACCACGCCCAATCACGAAGATCATCCAGCAGTGCCGGATTCGCCACCAGCGCCATAGGCAGCAGGCGCGCGGCCGGCATGGCGACGTGCGGATCGGCCAGGTAGTCCACCCAGTCAATCGCGACGATCGCGCGCCGGAAGTCGATCACGCAGCCTCGCGCGTGCACGTCCTCGCAGCGCCTTAGCACCCACCTCTGGAACTCGTCCAGATGCGCCATGACGCCCGTCACCTTGACATGGGCGATGCCGTCGGCGTCGATCGACAGGGGCGACTGAGCGAAGGCGCTTCTGAAATCGTTGTTGACTTGCATCTTAGGGATTGCGATCTGCTCGGCAGTGGTTGGCATCGGGTGGAGCGTCATTGTAAGTATTGCCGCTATTGTTTCGGCAACAAATAGAGATGTCTATCGTCGCCGTCGAATAGCTCACACGATGAGCGTGTCCGAAAACAACATGCACCCGTGAGAGGGTGGGTGCAAGACACGTTCTCGTCTACAAAATTGTTTCGCAACACTCGCGGCGCTATTGACATGTAAACGCAGCGCCGCTATTCTATCCCTGTCGCCGCTATTGAACGCGGCTCAACGAGGGAGATGGGTTCATGACGTTGCGAGGCTGGCTTGCCCTGCTGGTGGCAATCGATCTGGTGCTGGCGCTGTGCGTTGGTTCCATGGTCTGCGGTGCCATCGGCGTCGCTGGCATTGCCGTGCTTTGGATTGAGCGCCGCGACGCGGTCGAAACCCGTTTCCCCTTCTCCGGGGATTTCAATGAGTAAGGGAAAGAGGTCGACCGATGCCTGGGGCATCGCGTTCGCATCCATCCATCAAGCCAGATTCCAGCCGATGACGAGCACGCGCCTCGCTCTGACAGTCATCGTCGCTAGCGCGCTCGTTCTGGTCGTTGCCGAGGGGGTGATGACATGGTCGCTGTGAAGCCCATCCGCGAGGTCGCCGCGCCGGCCCATGTCGCAGTCGCGCCCACGGTCAGCCTGACGGTAGACATCGGCTGCCGCTGGAAAGCCGATCTGCATTCCTTCATCAACGACCGGGCCATTGGCGTCTACGAAGAGGTCAATTCGCAGATCGCCAGCAAGACCGAGGACTACGTTCAGCAGGCTCTGCTGGTCAAGGTCAGCGACCCCGCATCCCTTCAACGCATCGCTGCGGCGCGTACGGCGCGCAGCCCGAAGCCGGCGCCGGTCATCGAGTACCGCGTCAAGCATGGAGATTCCCAATGAACGCACCACTGACAACCGAGCAGGCTGAGCGCGTCGCGCACATCCTCGACGAAGGCGGCACCTCACCGCTGACGCTTCTCCCACGCGACGAGCCGATGACGGTCATCCCGCCGCGAGGCGTCACACCGGCTGACCTGCTCCAGATCGCCATGAACAGCGGCGACAAGGACATCGATCGCCTCGAACGCCTCATGAAGATGGTTCTCGACGACCGGCAACGCGACGCGATGCTCGCCTTCCGCGAGGACTTCGCGCGCTTCACCGGCGAGAACATCATCATCCCGAAGACGAAGTTCGTCGAACGCGGCAAGGCTGGCTCGTTCGACCAGGCGGAATATGACCGCGTGTGCGGAATGCTGGCCCCGGCCCTTTCGAAGCACGGTTTCGGGTTTCGCCACGACCAGAAGTTCACGAGCCGTCGGTGGATGAAAGACGGCGTCGAGCAGGAATACCCCTGGGTCGTCGTCACCTGCTACCTGGAGCACCGCAAGGGCCACACCGAGACCGTGACACTCGAAGGCCCACCGGGCGAGCTGACGGCGAACACCGACGTTCAGAACATGCAGACGACGGCGAGCTACTGCAAGCGCCAATCTCTGCTGGCGGTCACGGGCACTGCGACCGGCGGCGAGGACGACGAGAACGCGATGCGCAACCGTGCGGCTGCCGGCGCCATGGCTACCGAGGACAAGCGCGAGCAGGCCCAGGCCCGCGAGACCACCATCGTCGAGCGCTTCAAGGCCGCGATCACGATCCCGGAGCTGTCGCGCGTCATGAACGCGCTGACGATGGACGAGAAGAAGAAGTACCACGGCGAGTTCAATGCTCGTCGCGAAGAACTCAAGCGGGGTGCGCAATGATCGACTTCGCCCTCGAAGGTCTGATCCACGACACCTCGCCCCAGAACAGCGAAGGCTGGTACGCGGCCCGGCGCGGCGTCAAGACCGGCTCGAACGCGAGCGCCATGCGCGCACGCACCGATGGCCTGACGAAGCAGCAGCGGAAGTACGTCGAGGCCCTGCGCGCTGGCCACGACAGCGACGCCGCGCTCGACATCGCCGGCTACAAGAACAAGCCGAAGATCGAGAGCCTGGACGATCACGTCAAGGGCACGGTCGCGAAGGAATGGACGGACACGGCCAAGACCTACGCGATGGACGTAGCGCGCGAGATGGAAGGCGGCCAGCTCCCGACCTTTGGCGAAGGCGGCGCGGCTCGCATGGGTCACGAGCAGGAACCCATGGCGGCCATCGCCTACACCGCGAGGACCGACCGCGAACTGGAAGCGGTCGGCTTCATCTCGACCACCGATCGCAGCTTCGGATGCTCGATCGACCGCCTGGTCGTGGGCGTGCGCGCCGCCGTCGAAATCAAGACGATGGTCAGCAGCGTCACGCTGTTCAAGGTCGTCGTCATGGGCGACATCAGCGAATACCTCGACCAGTGCCTGTTCGCGATGTGGCTGCTGACGCTCGAATGGATCGACCTGTGCCTGTGGTGCCCGGATCTGAACTACCTGCACGTCGTGCGCATCACGCGTGACGAGGAACAGATCCAGGCGCTGCAAGACGACATCCTCGCCTTCGCCGAGCTGGTCGAGCAGTACAGCGCCAAGCTGCGCGCCGTCCTGGCCGGCGAGCCAGTCCCGGCGGACCCGGCGAAGGCCGCTGCACCCGTCATCAAGTCCGCTCGCTCGCCTGCACCTGCGCCGATTCCGGCCATGCACGCGAACAGCGCCGCCCTCGTCCCCGCTGCTGCTTTCTGAGGCCCCATGACTATCATCATTGACGACCAGGACACGGTCGAAATCCATCCCGACACCCATACCGCCAGCCTGTTCGGCGGCGACCCGGCCCGCACCGCCGACGACGGGCGCGTCGTGATCGAGAATGCGGCCCAGCCCGGAGCTGCCGAAGCCGGCAAATTCACGAAGGTCGTCCCGGTCGATGTCGCGGAAATCCGCGATGGTCAGGCGGTCGTCAGCTACGCCGCGACCGAGGCAATCCTTGCCGACCTGCGCACCATGTACGAGGGCAAGCGGTACGACCTTTCCATCCCGGCGCAGGCCGAGGAAGCCCACGACGGATCGCGCAAGCTGATGAAACTGCGCACCGGCCTGGAGAAGCTGCGCAAGGCCCACAAGGCGCCCGCGATCGAGCTAGGTAAGAAGATCGACACCGAGGCCGAGCGCATCACCAAGGAAATCGTCACGCTGGAGAAGGCGATCGACGACCAGATCGAGGCCGAGAAGAAGCGCGTCGCCGAAGAGGAAGCCGAGCGCGCGCGCCTCGCGGAAGAGCGCCGCCTGAAGTTTGAGGCCGACATCGGCGGTATCCGTGCCTACGTCGAGCACGCGAAGGGCCTGCCGTCCGATCGCATCGAGCGCGGCATCGACCTGGTCGAGGCCATGACGTTCGGCGAAGAATGGGCCGAGTTCGGTTCGCCCGCCGCGTTGGCCCAGGTCGAGACCCTGAAGGCGATGCGCGAGCTGCTGTCCGCTACCCTGGCGCGCGAGAAGATCGAGGCCGAGGCCGCCGCCGAGCGCGAGCGCCTGGCGCGCGTGGCCGAGGCTCAGAGCGTCGAGAACGCGCGCCTGGAGCAACTGCGCCAGTCGATCGAGGCGCAACAGGCCGCGCTGGCGAAGCAGCTCGCCGAGTTCAAGGCGCGCGAGGACGCCGCCGAAGCCGCGCGCGTCCAGGCGCTGCGCGACGCCGAGGCGAAGGCCCAGGCGGAAGCGAAGGCCAAGGCCGACGCCGAGTCCCGTGCTGTGGCGGAAGCCCAAGCGCGCGCGGACGCCGCCGTAGCTCAGCAGGCCGACGACGAAGACCGCATCGCCAAGCGCGGCAAGTATGCGGCGTTTGCCCAGGCGCCAGCGCCGGTTTCTCGGATTCTGTACGGTGACGAGCCGATCGATGACCAGTCGTACACGCCGCTTTCCGCCGCGCCGGCTCCGGCCGTCGAGCCGCCGTCGGCTGCCGGCCTGCCCGAAACCGCTGGACCCGAAACGGCGGCCTGGGAGGACAAAACCGACACGCTACGCCCGGTGGAAGAGGTGGACCAGGTTTGGCCGAACGAAGTGATCGAGGAACTGAACCTCCCTGAGCCGCCCGGGTACTTCGCGGCCGTCCTGTTCGCCGAAGCGCCGGCCCCGGCCACCGACGAGCCGCCGATCACCATCGGCACGATCAACGAACGCCTCGGCTTCACCGTCACCGCTCGCTTTTTGGAGAACCTGGGCTTCGCGCCGACGGTCTGCAAAGCGCCCGGTACCCGCTTCGCCGCCACCCACTGGCCGCTGATCAAGGATGCCCTGATCGCACATATCGAGGCCCTGGCATGAACAGCACCAACTACAACCGCCCCGGATCGCTGCCGAGCCTCCTGCGCGATGCGATCAAGAAGGCCGGCACGCAGGGGATGAGTGCCGCCGATCTGCTCAAGGTAGACGAGGCCGCGCTGCGCCGCACGGTGCAGACCGCGCTGAGCCGCATGGTCATCGACGGATCGATCTTCGCGGCCGGCCAGCAAGGGAAACGCCGCTACTTCGCGGACGCGGCTGACGCGGAGAAGGCGCGCGAAGGAGTCCCGGTCAGCGCGCCAACGAAGAAGACGCCGGCCCGCGCCGTCTACTGGACACCCGAACATGACGCAATCCTGCGCGAGTGGTATCCGCAGCACGGTGCCGCCAAGGTCGCCGAGCTGACTGGCCGCAACGTCCGCGCCGTGACGAGCCGGGCGTCGCACCTCAAGGTCAAGTGCGAGGTCGTCGTCCGCTGGTTGAGCCACGGCGGCCCGAAGGGCAAGGGGCCGGCCAGACAGAGGTACCTTGAGAACCTTCCGATCGGGCAGCAGCCCGAACATACGGCACCCAGCGTGACGCTCAAGAAGGCGCGCGGACCGGCTCACCAGGACGGCCCTGCCACCTATCACCCGAATTTCAAGTTCACGCGCTGCCCGTCGCCCACGCCCGCGCTCCGCACGAACACGCATTCCCAGCTCTGACCCGTTCCCATCACCAACCGAAAGAGGAAACACGAGATGCCGAAACCCCTGATCGACACGCTGCGCCTGCTGCAAGGCGGCGTCTTCCTGGAGACCTGCGCCGACATGCTGGCCGAGACCGTCAAGTCCGTCGAAGAGACCGGCAAGGGCGGGAAGCTGACCATCACGCTCGACTTCAAGAAGGCGAACGGTGCCATCGCTGTGCACGCCAAGGCGACCAACAAGGTGCCCGAGCCCGTCGCTGACGCCGACCTGCTGTGGGCCACCGTCGAGGGCAACCTGTCCCAGTCGAACCCGAACCAGCGTTCGCTGGATCTGAAGCCTGTCGATGCAGCGCCCCGCGTGCTGGCCGACGTGGATACGCCGCTGCGCGCACTCCAGGCCGCGACCTGATCGTCGCGCGCCGCAACCCCTCACCGATCCCCCAACCATGACCACGAGAACCGCATGAACATCGAAGACGACAACAACATCGCCGCGACCCTGTCGAAGATCCTTCCCGAAGCCAAGCAACTTGCCGACGCCGGCCCCGGCAGCAACGCGCTCGTTCTCGCCGTGCCGCAAGGCTCCGGGATCCAGACGCTTGACCTGGAGAAGTTCCAGCCGGCGCCGCGCCGCAAGACCGGCACCGCCTCGTTCAGCGACGCCGCCAGCTTCGCCGCCTACATCGCGACGCACGCGATCGACGGCACGACCGCCTGGGTGAATTTCAACCCGCAAACGAACGCGCTGGCCTTCAACGCTGTCCTGGATGAGTTCGCGAAGGACGCGCCGGCGTGGCGCCAGCATCGCGCTGGGTTCACGCCCGAAACCAGCGCCGAATGGAAGACATGGACCGGGCGCAACGGCAAGACGTTCACCCAAACCGAGTTCGCCGAATTCATCGAGGCCAACTCGACGGACATCGCGCCGATCGATGGCATGCCATCGGATTTGGACATGCTCGGCATGGCGACCAACTTCATCGCCAATGAAGACCGCCAGTTGAAGTCGGCCGTCCGCCTGCAATCTGGTGGCGTGAACCTGAGCTACATCGCCGACGTAGACGCCGGCACCGCCGAGGTCATGAAGGTGTTCGACAAGTTCACCATCGGCATCCCGGTGTTCCAGGATGGCTCGGCTTACCCGATCGTCGCCCGCCTGAAGTACCGCATGAAGCAGGGCGCTGTCTCGTTCTTCTACGAGCTGATCCGCCTGGATCGCGTGCACCGCACCGCAGCCCTCGGCCAGATCGCCACGCTCCGCGAAAGCCTTGGCGCCGTGCCCCTGCTGATGGGCACTTTCGCCTGATGACAAACGGGGCGCCAGCGTGCGCCCCGCTTTCCTAGCGCCGCTTGCAATACATTGATTACGGTATTACCCTAAAGTCATGAAGAGGTTCCCCAATGTTTCGGATTTTCGGGCTGATCGCCCTGACGCTGCTCGCGTGGTTTGCGGCTGGGTTCTTCTGTGTGGCCGATGTGCCGTGGCACTGGTGGGCCGTGCTGATTCTTCTGGTTCTCGCCTGCTTTCTGACTGTGCGGCTGCTGCTCGCCGCTGCGCGCGGGCTTTCGAGAATCGGCTTCTGATGGTGGGGCGCTACTGCTGCAACAAGCGGATGCACGCGATGGTCGTCGAGCTGATCCGCGAAGGCTGGACGTTCTCACATGGAAGCCACAACCGGGTGACGGACCCGAATGGTCGCGTCGTGATCTTCAGCGACACGCCCAGCGACGGCAATGCCCATCGCCAGTTCGCCCGCGACATCGCCAAGGTGAAGGCCGGCCACGCCATTCGACCGAAGAACGTCGCATGAGATTCCAGACCCCGACCTACACGCTGCTCGACGAGATGACCGCGAGCCCGACGGCACCCATGACGAAGGATCGGCAGGTTCGCCAGCTCACGATCATGTGGGAAGGACTCCAGGCGATCGAGACAGCCGCGACGCCGAACCCCGACCACTGGCGCGTGTGCAGCGACGCCGTGAACATGATGGAGACGATGGTCGAGATGGGCGTGATCGAGGACAGCTCGGGCCTGCTGCTCGATGCCGTCACCGGCCTGGCTATCGCCGGCAAGCGCGCGATGCGTGGCGAGCAGATTCGCCTGGACGGCCCAGGTATCCGCGCCGTGCGCGCCGTCCTGGAGGACTACGCCACGGTCATCGAGCACCTGTCGGCGCGAACGATGGTTCGCTGCCATCGCCGCACCGAGAAGCGGATCCGCGAAATCCTCGCGGGCCGCAAGCAAAAACACGACATCGAGGTAGTGAACCTATGAGCATCGAAATCGACGTTCTGGAACGCATTGGCACGTCCGCGTCGAGTGGCTTGTGCCAGATCACGCACGAGGGATCGCGCTGCTTTCTGAAGAGCATCCGCGAACTGTGCACGGCACGCCTGGATGCGCTCCAGCGGCCCGCAGACGAGGCACCCGACGCGATCGAGCCCTGGATGACGAAGTACGCGACGGCGCGCCTCGTCGCGAACCAACGCGAGTTCGTTGCCGTCGCGATCGACGGCACGACGTTCGAGCTGCCGCGCCATGAGGCCATCTATCTCCACGGTTTGCTCCGCTCGATCCTAGGGGCGGAATCGTGAGCACGCTGACCGCCGTGAAGGAACGCCCAGCCGTCACGCTGACGGTCGACCAGGCGAAGGCCGCTGGTTACGCGATCGTCAGCCGATCGGGTCGGCTCGCGGCGCGTCTCGACCGCCCTGACTGGCGACAGGCGATGCACGACAAGCGCTACAAGCCGGATGCCGATTTCTACCGACGCTGCATCAGCAAGGACTGTGTCATCGTTCCCGAGTCGTGGCTGAAGAAGCTGCCGAACTCAGGTATCGGCCCCATGGAATTCAAGAACAAAGGCCGCTGCATGAACACGGCGAACCCGGTACCCGACGCCACGCTGGATCCGACGTGATCCTCGTCACCAGCCACCGCGCAGCGCCGCCGCCGTGCATGGGCGGCTGGTGCACTGAGCGCGATACCTGCGCTCGCTACTGGGATTCCTCGCGGCGGGCGCCCGCCGAGCGCCTGTGTGCGCCGGCCAGCCACGACCAGCGCCTGCCCCTACCCCCTTCTGTCCGAACCATCGAAAGCCTCGCGCAATGAGCGACACCACAAAAATAGCATGGGCTGATTCCACGTTCAATCCGTGGGAAGGCTGCACCAAGGTCGGCCCCGGCTGCGATCACTGCTACGCCGAGAACCGGAACGCACGCTACGCGGGCGGCCAGTCGATCAACTGGGGGCCGGGCGCGCCGCGCCGCCGCACATCCACCAGCAACTGGAACAAGCCCCGCCAGTGGGAGCGCAAGGCCGACGCCTTCCAGGCCGCGCACGGCCGGCGCCGCTGCGTCTTCTGCGCGAGCCTCGCCGACGTGTTCGACAACGAGGTCGATCCGGTCTGGCGCGCTGACCTGTTCGAGTTGATCAAGAACACGCCCAGCCTCGACTGGTTGCTGCTCACCAAGCGCATCGGCAACGCCGCCCGAATGATCGACGAAGCCCAGCGCGAAACGGATATCGGCTACTCGCCTGACTTCGCTGCATGGCCCTGGCCGAACGTCTGGCTGGGCGCGACGATCGTGAACCAGACCGAGGCCGACCGAGACATCCCGAAGCTGCTGGCCACGCCTGCGGTCGTGCGCTTCCTGCCGATGGAGCCGCTGGTCGGACCGGTCGACCTGGAGCGCCCGCGTCCGGGGCCCGACTTGGACCAGGGCGGCGGCCAGATGATTTGCCAGCCCTGGCTCATACAGTGCGGCATCGACTGGGTGATCGCGGGTGGCGAGAGCGGCCCGCAGGCGCGCCCGTCCTCCCCACGCTGGTACCGCGAGCTGCGCGACCAGTGCGCGCGTGCCGGCGTGCCGTTCCTGTTCAAGCAATGGGGGGAGCACGCGCCCGCGCGCACGTCCGGGCCGCCGCTCGATTCGGACATCAACCGCCTGGGCGATCACCTCGTCCGGGTCGGCAAGAAGGCAGCCGGCCGCGAACTGGACGGCATCACCCACACCGAGTTCCCCGCATGAGCACCACCAACCAAGCCGTCGCAGTCGCCCCGGCGCGCTACCTCACCATCAAGGGCGCTGCCGCTGCGATGGGCCTCTCCGAGGGCGCCGTTCGCAAGCGCCTGGAGCGCGGGATCTGGCTGGAGAACAAGCATTACCGCAAGGCGCCGGACAGCCGCATCTACATCGACATGCGGGCGATCGAAGCCTGGATCGAATCGAAGGGTGGCCACGATGGGCAATGACGGCGACGGCGTCGAGATTCGACCCAAGAGCATCCGCCTGTTCTTCGTCTGGAGGGGCGACCGCTACCGTGAAACCCTCACGGTCGAGGGCAAGCCGATGAAGCCAACGAACCCGAACGTCGCTCACGCGCGCCGGGTCGCGCGCGACATTCGGAGGGCGATCGAGCTGGACACGTTCGCGATGGCCGACTTCTTCCCCGACTCGCCGCGTGCCGGCGCCAAGTCGAAGGACAAGGCCACGTTCGGCGACTCGTGCTCCCTATGGCTCGCCACAAAGGGCCGCCTTGCGACGAAGACCCGCGACCAGTACAGGAACGCCCTGGAGGTCTGGAAGAAGCTGCTCGGCGCCGACAAGCCGATCGCTGGCATGACGCACGGCTACGTCGCAGGCAAGGTTGGATCGACGCCCTGGAAGTCGGCGAAGCTGCTGAACAACTACCTGATCCCACTGCGTGGCGTCTTCGTCCTGGCCGGCCGCGACCTGAAGCTTGCCGACAATGCGCTCGACGGCATCGAGAACAGCCGGCACCAGGCGCCGCCGCCTGACCCGCTGACTCTGGCCGAGTCGCTGAGCATCATCGCGGACATGCGCAAGAGGTACGACGAACGCGTCGTCGCCTACTTCGCCTTCGCCTTCGCCACTGGCTGCCGGCCCGAGGAAATCATTGCGATCCGCTGGTCCGACGTGGACTGGAACCAGCAGACGGTGCTGGTGCAGCGCGCGCGCACGGCCGGTGAAATCAAGGACATCAAGACCTACCAGGCCCGCAACGTAGACCTGACCACGGAGTCGATGCAGGCGCTGACGACGATGAAGGCGTACACCTTCATGAAGGGCATCGAGGCCGACGTGTTCCAGAACCCGGTGACGGGCAAGTCGTGGCACGACGAGCGCAGTCAGCGCGACCACTACTGGGCGCCCTCCCTGCGCCGCTTGGGCATCCGCCACCGCCGGGCCTACCAGACCCGCCACACCTACGCAACCGTCGCCCTGATGGGCGGCGTGAAGCCAGCCTACATCGCCCGCCAGATGGGGCACGCCAACGCAAAGATGCTCTTCACGACCTACGCCAAGTGGATCGACGGCGCTGACAACGGCCGCGAGCGCGCCGTCCTGGAGGCGGCCCGCGCCCAGGCCCAGGCCGCACATCAGACACCGCGCGTCGCTAACGAATGAACGCCGACGGCCGCCCGGTTGTTGGCGGCCAACCATGAGAGACCACATGAACACGAAGACCGAGCACGCCCCCAAGGAAACCGCGACGGCCGCCACCGCTGCCGAGACGTTCATCCAGCCAAAGATCACCGGCTATCGCCAGCTCTCCACCGAGGACGCGTCGCTGATCAACGCCGTCAAGGCCATGGGCCCTACGCTCGAACAGCTCTTGGCGGCCGCATTCATCCGCGCGTCGCAGCAGCGCAAGGCAGCCTTTGATGCCGGCGACGAGGTCGAGTCGAAGCGCCTGGCCACCGCCGAGCCCGAGCGCTGGGTCGAGCTGGCCCGCGTCGACCTTCAGCGCGGCCTGATGTCGCTGACCCGCGCCGTCGCCCAGCCGTCGGGGTTCTGACCGATGGGCGCCACGCCAGACGGGCGCCCGCCCCTGACTCGGGATCGCGTTCTCTACCTGTTGGAGTACGACCCCGAGACTGGGGTCTTCACGTGGCTACGACCGGCCTCGAACCGGATGAAGCCCGGACAGGTAGCCGGCTCGCCGAACGATCTTGGCTACATATACCTCACCATCGACGGCCGGAAGTACCGCGCGAACCGCGTTGCGTGGCTCGTGATTCATGGCGAGTGGCCCGCGCGGGAGGTCGACCACGAGAACACCGATCGGGCCGACAACAGCCGCCGAAACCTGCGCGAGACGGATCGATCCGGGAACATGCTGAACCAGCGAGGCCCGCGCGCCGACAACCGGGGCGGGGTGCTTGGGGTGCGTCAGTACAGCGACGGTCGATTCGGCGCCAGAATCACCGTGGACGGGCGGTTCAAATGGCTCGGGACATTCGACACATCCGAGCAGGCGTCGGAAAGCTATAAGGCAGCGAAGTGGGCGGCCATGAAAGGAAGAATCGGCGCCGCGTACCCTGGAAGTTCCCCAGCGGAAACTGCCCAAAACGAAGAAGCCCTCTAAGTCGTTGAACTTAGAGGGCTTTTTCAGGGTCTGTGACTACCAAATTTGGTAGGCGCGATTGGACTCGAACCAACGACCCCCACCATGTCAAGGTGGTGCTCTAACCAGCTGAGCTACGCGCCTGCAAGACCGCTATTCTAG
>FSXQ01002439.1_pt1 | contig 43670 bp, 42 predicted proteins | sample 1638011 | NCBI WGS metagenome assembly FSXQ01 (sample SAMEA3914789, study PRJEB12502) | metagenome | biome: forest; material: soil | place: Canada | collected 2011-07-03 | depth 0.3 m | reverse complement strand
GTCCGGTACCCACTCCCTGGTGGGCTACCTGCACGCCAGCTTCGCCAACGGCTCGGGCTACATCCGCATGGCCGACGTCAGCGACGCGTGGGACTTCATCGACCTGGCGTTCGCCGAGCCCACCTCGGTGACGTCGGGCCAGGTGAACTTCACGCGCTGCTCGCCGAGCGAGTGCCCCACCGTCGAGTCCGACGCCGACTTCCTGGCAGCCATCAAGGCCAAGCAGGCCAAGGGCAAGAAGGTGCTGATCTCCATCGGCGGCGCCAATGGGGAAGTGCAGCTCACGACCGCCGCGGCGACCACGGCCTTCGTGACCTCGGTCTCGGCCATCATCGATCGCTGGGGCCTGGACGGCCTGGACGTCGACTTCGAAGGGCACTCGCTGCAGCTGAACGCGGGCGACAACAACGTGGCCGCGCCGACCACGCCCGTCATCGCCAACCTGATCAGCGCGCTCAAGCAGCTGAAGACGAAGTACGGCAGCAAGTTCGTGCTGACGATGGCGCCCGAGACCTTCTTCGTGCAACTGGGCTACAGCTTCTACGGCGGCACCTGCCTGAGCTGCGACACGCGCGCCGGCGCCTTCCTGCCGGTGATCTACGCGATGCGCAACGACCTGACCATGCTGCACGTGCAGGACTACAACTCGGGGGCGATCACCGGGCTGGACAACCAGTACCACTTCATGGGCGGTGCCGACTTCCACGTCGCCATGACGGACATGCTGCTCAAGGGCTTCACCGTCGCCGGCACGACCTTCGCGTTCCCCGCGCTGCGACCCGACCAGGTGGCCATCGGCCTGCCGGCGAGCAACGAGGCGGGCGGCGGGTTCACGGCCGAGCCGGACGTGCAGACGGCGCTCAACTGCCTGACGCAGACCTTGCAATGCGGCAGCTACGTGCCGCGCGCACCGTCGAAGTCGCTGCGCGGCCTGATGGCCTGGTCGATCAACTGGGACAAGTTCAACAACTACCAGTTCTCGGCGCCGAACCGGGCCTTCCTGGACGCGTTGCCGAAGCCCTGAGCGTCAATCGGGCGTGCGCCGTCGGTGCACGCCCAAGATCGAACAGCGGCCGGCGATCGCTTCAACGCGTCGCCGGCCGAACCGCGCTGAGCAGCCTCACGGTGAGGCGCTCGAAGCGCGCCACGTCCACGTCCTGCACGACCTCGACCTCGCGCTCGCCGAGGCCCGGCCCGCGGCCGATCGGCCAGCTGAGCGTGCTGCCGTAGTCGGCGCCGTCGCCGGTGGCCACGTCCTCCAGCATCTTCTGGCGGCGCTTGACGATCGCCGGATCCAGCCACACGGCCGCCGTGAGCTCGTCCCACATCGGAAACCCCTCCCCGTATCGCGCAACGTAAGCGGCGACCGGCGTGCCGGCGCGGCCGATCTCGTCGTACAGCGCCTTGCCGAAGAACGTCTTCGTGGTCGGATCGACCGGCACCTGCACGATGCGCGGCCAGGCCTCGTGCAGCACGGCCGAGGCCGCCTCGGCGTCCCACAACATGTTGAACTCGCGGCGCGGCGAGTGGGCGTACTCGTCGGCGAACGAGTTGTCGGCGGCCACCGGGTTGAAGCTGCCGCCCATGAAGACGAGCTCGCGCGCGGCCGCGGCGAAGCCGGGATCCTGGCGCGCGGCGAGCGCGAGGTCGGTGAGCGCGCCGCCCATCCACAGCGTGACGCGGCCGGGACGCTGCCGCACCGTGCGGATCATGAAGGCGATGCCGCTCTCGGCCTGCGCCTTCAGCGACGGCGCGCCCGCGGCCAGCGGCGGCACGCGGGCCGGGTCGGCGTGGTACTCGGCGCGCGGCTGTCCGCCGAACGACTCCGTCCACGCGCCCTTCCACACCAGCGGCCCGTAGCGATGCTCCCAGGCCTTCATGCGCGCGGCGTTGTTGAGGAGCGGGAACTGCGCGCCCGCGTAGACCGGCACGTCGGTGCGCCCCACCAGCTCCAGCATGCGCAAGGTCTGCGCGATCTCCTCGTCGCGCCAGCCGTCGCCGCTGCTCACCACGATGCCGAGGACGTCGACGTCGGGCGCCTGCAGCAGCATCAGCACCGAGTTCATGTTGCTGCCGCCGGGGCCGAACATGTCCTGGTCGATGATGACCTCGCGCCGCGCATCGGCGGCGTGCGCGACGCCGCAGGAAGCGATCAGCAGCGAGGCGGCGAGCAGCGTTCGCCGGGCGAAGGGGAGGGCGTGGAGCATGGGTGGCGGCCTTGGACGGTGGAGGTTGAATGCTGACACATCATGCTGGCAGCGAGTCAGCGCGCCGGAGGCACCATCTTCGCCATCTGCGAAAACGGCAGCGACGGCGCGAGACGGCTGAGCGTGTGCAGCACGCCGCTCAGGCCCGGCCGGATCTCCAGCTTGCCGGCCTCGATGCCGGCGATCGCCTTCTCCACCAGCGTCTTCGCCGGCATCGCTTTCTGGCCTTGCATCTCCTTGGCGAACTCGTCTCGAAAGAGCTTGGTCTCCACGCCGGGAGGGGCGAGCTCCACGACGGCGACGCTCGAGCCCTTCAGCTGCACGCGCAGGCAGCGCGTGAAGGCATGCAGGCCGGCCTTCGCGGCGCTGTACACGGGCGAGAGCGGGAACGGAATGAACGCCAGTCCGGACGAGACGTTCACGAGCAGCGCGTCGCGTCGCGTGCGCAGATGCGGCAGGAACTCCTGCACCATCTGGATCGGTCCGGTCAGGTCGATGTCGATCTCCTGCGTCACGTCGCTCAGCGTGCGCGGATCGTTGAGATTGAGGTTGCGCATGATGCCGGCGTTGTTGATGACGGTGTCCAGCGCGGGATGGTCCTTCAGCACGCGCTCGCGAAGGGCGCGGATGTCGTCCGGCTTGCTCACGTCGCTGAGGTAGCCGCGCGCCGAGGTCGTCGCGGCCGCCGTGTCCAGCGACGTCTGGTTGCGGCCCGTGATGAGCACGGTGTTTCCGCGTTGCACCAGTTGCCTGGCCAGTTCGAAGCCGATGCCGCTCGTGCCGCCGGTGATCAGGATGGTCCTGCCGTTGAGTTTCATGGTCGTTCCTTGGATGACTGTTGATGAAGGGCTCAGGCCGTGAATGCGGCGAAGGCCAGGAGCAGGACGAACACCACGACCGTCATGCGCGGATGCGGGTACGCGATGAACGCGACGCGGAAGGCCAGCCACGCCATGGTAGGAGTGATACTCTCCAATGGAAAGTAGGCACCTGAAAGTTCCATAGTTACTAGTTGGAGAGTATTGGATGGCAACGTCGACGTCCTCGATCGAGTCCCGCTTCACCAAGGCGCAGGTCGCGCGTGCGCGCGCCTACGCGATCAAGCGTCCCGAAGGGCCGATCGATCCCAAGCTCGGCGCGCTCGTGAACGACCTCATCGATCGCGTCGCGGGCAAGTGGACGATGCTGATCCTGGAGGCGCTGACGGCGCATGCGCCGCTGCGCTTCAGCCGTCTGGCCGAGCAGGTGCCCGGGGTCAGCCAGAAGATGCTGACGCAGACGGTGCGCGAGATGGAGCGCGACGGACTCGTCACCCGCACCGTCTTCGCCGAGGTGCCTCCGCGCGTGGAATACGAGCTGACGCCGCTCGGCCTGACGCTGGGCGGCGCCTTCTGTGGAGTGTGGGTCTGGGCCGCCGACAACCTTCGCGCAGTGGAGCAGGCGAGGCGCAAGTTCGACGATCGGAAGGTGGCGGGTCGGAAGTGACCGTCTGTCGCTGATGCCGGGGCCGGAGGCGCTTCGCGTTTCGGTCGCCCGCTTCGCGGCGCGTCCGTCCGCGCCGCGCCCGCTGTTCCTAGGATGGAACTCCGGGTTCGTGCGAGCGCGCGTTGCGCCGTGGCGGCCCGTTCGTGCTCACCAATCACAGCGAGGATTCAACATGATCAAGTTTCCAGGCATCGGCGGTGCCGCAGCGGGCGCGCTGGGCGAAGCCGGCGGCATCGGCGCCCAGACCATCGGCACCGTGCTGCGGTCGCCCCACGGCGGCGGCGCGCAGCAGACGCAGCAGGAGAACACCGACCTGTCCAAGGTCGTGGGCGACCTGCTGCACGACAAGTTGATGGACAAGATGGGCGGCGGTTCCAGCCCGTTCGGCGGCCTGCAGCGCCCCCTCGGCGAAGGCGGCCACGGCCCCGTGGTGCATCAGGGCGGGCTGGGCGGGGCCCAATCGTTCGGCGGCCTCCAGTTGGGCGGCCACTCGCCGATGCAAGGCGCGCAAAAGGAGAACGGCGGCCTGAAGAAGCTGCTGGGCGACCTGTTGCAGCAGGGCGGCGGCCAGGGCATCGGGCAAGGGCAGCAGTCGCCGCAGCAGACCGAGAACGGTGACCTGAAGAAGCTGCTGGGCGACCTGCTGAAGTCGCTCACCGGCGGCCAGGGCGCGGCGCAGGCGCAGCCGCAGCAGCCATCGGGCCTGCAGGGCGAGAACCAGGACCTGATCAAGCTGGTGGCCGACCTGCTCAAGGGCGGCGGCGGCGCGCAGGGCGCGGACGATTCCGACAGCGGCAACGACCCGGCCAGCATGCTCGAGAACCTGCTCAAGCAGAACAAGCAGATGAAGTCGGTGCTCGGCGCGATGCAGCAGCAGACCCAGTCGCCGGACCAGCTGTCCGGTGCGCTGGCGATGACGCAGCAGATGATGACGCAGGGCGCCTGACCAGGTTCGGGCTGTTCTCTTCGACGCGCGAGCCCGGCCCCGCAAGGTGCCGGGCTCGTTCGTTTGCGGGCACCAGGCGCCCGGCTTCGTGTTTCGAGCGGGCGCTTCGCGCGCGTCACGGGTCGCGCGCACCGCCGTCCCTACGATGGATTTCCCACGGCCGTCCGCGCGGTCTCCTTCATCACATTGCAGCGAGGATCCCCATGAAGTTCTCCAAGATCGCGACGTCCGCGCTCGGTATGTCGGGCACGCTCCAGGGCGGCGGTGACGCGGGCGACGGCGCCGCGGGCGCGCTCGCGCACGTGCGCATCGGCACCGTGGTGCACCCGCAGCAGGCCGGCGGCGCGCCGCAGTCGCAGGGCCTGGGCACGGAGAACTCCGACCTGTCCAAGGTCGTCGAGGACCTGCTGCACGACAAGCTGATGGGCAAGATGGGCGACGGCGGCCCCGCCGCGACGGGCCAGCCCGATGCGTCGGGCGACGCCGCGCAGTCCATGCTGGCGCAGGTCATGAAGCAGAACCAGGAAATGGAGGCGATGATCGCCTCGCTGCTGGCCTCCGAGCAGAAGGACGACGCCGGCGACACCGACGACGCCGCGTCCACGCCCGACACGCCGCAGATGCCGCAGATGCCGCAGACGCCCCAGATGCAGATGCCGCAATTGCAGGCTCCGCAGGCCCAGGCCGCTGGCGGCGCGCCCGCGGCCGGCGGCGGCCAGGCCCCGGCCACCGCGCAAGGCGCGCAAGGCTCGCAAGGCGCGCCAGCCCCCGCCGCCTCGCCGCAGGAAGACCCGCAGACGGTGCTGAACGGCGACGCCACCTCGCTCGCCAACAAGGACACCAAGTGCCCGCCCGGCGTCACGATGGACCAGCTGATGAGCGCCAACGGCGGCGTGCTGAAGAGCCTCGGCAACCAGACGCTCAAGGGCGGTGGTGCCGCGGGCATCGAAGGCGGCATCAAGGACAACCTGGCCAAGAAGATGGGCGATACCAGCGACCAGATCGGCCGCACGGGCCCCGACGGCAAGGCCTCGCAGGCCGACCTCGACGCCACGTACCGCGCGCTGCAGAACGTGTCCGCGTTCAAGAACACCCCGGGCGCCGACGGCAAGCCCATTCCCGACGACATCCGCCACAACGGCAACGTGTCCGGCCTGCAGCCCAGCCACGAGGTGGCGCGCGGCTCCACGCTGGGCGAGATGCAGGACTGGTTCAAGGGCGCGATCCCCGGCCCGCAGAAGCAGCTGCCGAAGGGTGACAAGGTCAACGACCAGGGCGTGGAGACCAGCGGCGCGCAGCAGGTCGGCGAGAAGATCCTGAAGGGCCTGGGCAAGGTGGCCGACTTCTTCCGCGACGCGATCAACAACACGATCGGCAAGATCCCGGGCATCGGCAAGATCCTCAGCGCGCCGATGAACCTCATCGCGGGCGGCATCGGCGACGGCCTGAAGGCGGCCGGCGACGCCGCGGGCGGCCACATGGCCGACGCGAAGCAGGACGGCAAGGAGATGGGCCACAACATGCTGGCCACCGTGTCCGAGGCGGCCGACCAGGCCGGCGACCTCATCAAGCAGACCATCGGCAAGGTCCCCGGCCTCGGCAAGCTGATCGCCGGCGCGGCCAAGGTGGGCACGAACCTGATCTCGGGCGCGGCCAACGTGGGCGACACCGCGCTCCAGGGCGGCGACGTCAAGGCCGCCGCCGAGAACATGGGCAAGAACGCCGGCGGCGCGCTCGCGGGCGCGGTCGTGGGCGCGTTCGACCCCACGGGCCAGGTCGAGGACCTCGCCGAGAAGGGCGTGGACGGCCTGCTGGGCGCCAAGCCCCAGGTCGTCGCGCACTGATCCGCTCATTGCCAGGAGAAGCACCATGAGCCTGCAAGTGATGAAGCCCGTGTCGGCGCTGCAGTCGCCGTCCTTCGACCTCGGCGGCCCGCAGCAGGCCGACGACCTCCAGACCGATGACCCGCAGGCCGGCGACTCGCCCGCCGGCGGTTCCGACCTGCCGCCCGACGTCGACAAGCTGCTCCACGACCTGATGAAGCTGCTGACCGACGCCGGCGCCGGCGCGTCGCAGGACAACGGGCTCGGCGGCTCGAACGCCGCCGCGGGCCCGAACGCCGGCTCGCAGTCGGGCGGCGGCGGCCTCGACCCGCAGACGCTCGAGATGCTGGCCTACATCGCCCGCATGTTCGAGGCGCGGATGCAGCAACAGCAGCAGGCCTCGCAGCCGGACGATGCCGTCGGCGGTGCGGGCGGTGCGGGCGCGCCCGGCGGCGCCGGCGCGCCTGCGGCCGGCGGCGCGGCGCCCGCGGCCGGTGCGGCGCCCGACGCCGCCGCGGCGCCCGCGGGCCAGGCGGCCGCGATGCCGCCGACGCAGGACACCACCGCCGTCCCCGTCGCCGGCAAGGGCGGCGCGCCCGGTGCGGGCTTGACGCTCAACGAGGGCGGCGTGGCGCAGGCCCCGGCCATCGACGGCGTCGCGCCCAACGCGACCAAGGTGGTCGATACGGGCACGGGTACCGACCGCATCATCAACATGACGAACAACAGCGACCGGACCAAGTCGTTCGAGTACGAGACGGCTGGCCAGCAGAAGGCCGTGATGACGCTCGCGCCGCACGAGACCGAGGCGTTCCGCGCCGGCTCCGAGGACCTGGCGGTGCGCACCGAGAACTCGGACGCCCAGGGCCACGTGCATCCGAACGAACAGCTGTTCGAGACCGGCGGCTCCGACAACGGCCAGGCCGCGGGAGTCTCCAACGACGACATCAGCAACGTCGACGGCAACGTGGGCTTCGACGGCAAGGAAGAGAAGATGACCGACACGCTGTCCGACGGCAAGAAGGCCGGCGACGGCGACAAGATCCGGCCGTACCAGAACCCGACCGACGACGCCGCGGCGATGGGCCTGGCCGGCGACAGCAGCCTGACGTCGAACGTCGTCGTGTCCGACTAGTCCGGCCGCGTCACTTGGTTGCGCCCGCGCTGCTGCGCCGTCTGCAGCGCGTGCACGGCGCGGTCGATCGGATCGGTGGCGGGGTCGTCGCCCACCTCGCACACCGCGATGGTGACGGTCACGCCCAGGCCGTCGGCGATGGCGCCCCAGTCGTGCGACTCGATGGTGGCGCGCAGCCGCTCGCAGACCGCGGCGGCCATGTCGGGCGTGGTGTCGGCGTGGCCCACGACGAAGGCAACGCCGTCGAGGTGGGCGACGAAGTCGGTGCTGCGCGCGTTCTCCGCGACGAGGCCGCCCAGCGCGTCGCGCATCCTGGCGAACGCCGCGGGGCCGTGGCGTTCGCGCAGCAGCTCAGCGTCGTCGGGCGCGATGACCGCGATGCAGGTGCCGGGCACCCGTCGGCGCCGGGGCAGGGGGGCGGACTCGGCGTCGTCGTGCAGCGAGCCGTCGAACTCGCGCCGGTTCAGCAGCACGCGCACCTGGGCGTCGGCGCGCTGGTCGAGCTGGCGGCGTTCGAGCAGGCGCGACGCCTCCAGGTGTTCCAGGGCCTGGCCCGCGTCGTTGCGCCGCCGGTGGCTTTCGGCGAGGCCCTGGTGCGCTTCCTTCACCCAGTCGTGGTCGTCGGAGCCGCGCGCCTGCACCAGCACCTCGTTGTAGAACTCGATCGAGCGCTCGAGGTGGCCGCGATGGCGTTCGATGGCGCCGCGGTGCAGCAGGGCCGACATCGCGATGAGCCGGTAGCCGTGGCGCGTCGCGATCTCCAGCGCGGTGACCGCGTGCGACTGCGCCTGCTCGTGGTCGCCGCGCGCGACGTGCGTGCGCGCGAGGATCGAGTGGCAGGTGGCCTGCTGCAGGCCCAGGCCGTTGATCGACGCCAGCTCGAGCGCCTCGCTGGCGTGCCGCAGGGCCTCGGCCAGCACGGGCATGCGCTCCGTGTCGGGCACGCTGGCGGCCAGTGCGAGGAAGTTGCCACTGAGGTTGTTGAGCGCGGCGAAGATCTCCTCGCGGCCTCCGCTGCGGCGCGCGAGACGCAGCGACTGCTCGAACAGCGCCTGCGCCTGCAGCGGCTCGCCGAGCGCCTTGTGCGCGCTGCCCGCGCGGTTGAAGGCCCAGCTCAGCAAGGCGTCGTCGCCCACCTCGTGGGCCACTTCGAGCGCCTGCGATGCGTAGAGCAGCGCGTCCTTCTGCAGCCCGATGCACAGGTAGGCCAGCACCAGCGTGCACAGCGTGCGGCCGCGCAGCGCGGTGTCGCGTGTGCGCCGCAGCAGGGCCAGCGCGCGGTGGGCGTCGATGACGGCGGCTTCGCCGTCGCCCAGTCGCAGCGCCTGCAAGGCCAGCGACGACAGGGCGGCGGCCTGGAGCGCGGTGTCGGCCAGGGTCTGCCCGATGGCCAGTGCCTGGCGCGACTTCTCGGCGCCAAGCGTGAAACTGCCGACCCCGGTGGCGGCCTCGGCCGCCGTCAGGCAGCGGCGCGCCTGCGCCGCCAGGGCCTCGCGCGCCGGTGCGGCCGAACTCGTCCGGAGAGGCGCCATCGTGCGCGCCTCGAGTGCATGGCGTTGGGCCATCTCGCGATTCCGTTGATGCGCGGCGACTCGTCGGAGGTCGGCCACCGCTGCGTCTCATCCCTGATACGAGGGTAGCGTATTTGCCGCGGCGGCCCGGTGACACGAAATACCCGGAGTCGGGTACCCGGCCGGGTGTCAGCGCGGCAGCGTGCCGCGGTCGTCGGTGTCGCTTTCGTTGCGGGACGCTCCGAAAGCGCCGGGCATGGCGTCGACCAGCGCTTGCATCTCGGCGTCCGAGCGCTCGGGCGTCGGAGTCACCGCAGTGCCGCCGGCCGCGTGGGACAGCGCGCCGCTGGCCTTGGAGGACTGGCGCCATGCCCACGCCGGCGCGACGAGCGACTGGCCCAGCTGCGACAGGAAGCCGACGCGCTCCGGCTCGGCCCGACGCTCGTTCTTGATGGGCACCGGCATCCACGCGAACTTCGCGTTGGTCACGCCCGACGCGGTGGCGAGCAGCGCGGCACCGAACTGCGCGGGCAGGCTCGCGACGCCCGGACCGCCGAGAGCGGCCGTGATGACGCGCGAGATCGCCGTCGACCCCACGTTGCCCAGCGCGAGCCCCAGCCACGCCAGGCCCAGCCGCTGGCCCAGCTGCGCCGACATCTCCAGCGACGTCATCTTGTTCCAGCCCTCGCGGGCCGCGAACCTGAACGGATGGCCCTCGGCGCCGCCGGCCATCACCTCGTGCAGCAGCTTGTGCGCCTCGCCGCTCGCCGCGACGTCCGCCAGGCGGCCCTCGGACAGCGCCGCCAGGTCGTCGTCGACCGCCTGCGCCGCGGCGTGCTGCGCCGGGTCGTTCTCGTCGAGCAGGCTGCGGTGCAGCGCCACCATCTTCGTGACCTGCGCCAGCATCTGCGTGGCCGGCCCGGGCGCGAGCTTGCGCAAGCCGTCCTCCTTCACGTGCTCGGCGCGCAGCGGCGTGCCGTCCACGAGCGCCTGGTGGCCGGCCTCGGTCAGGTAGTCGCGGCCGTACAGCATGTTGAGCTTCTCCTCGACGTCGGAGGCGCCCACCTGCTCGTCCTTTCCCGCGGCGAAATGCTGGGCCATCAGCGCCGCGGCCGCGAGGCCCACGGAGGCCGCGGTGGGATACAGCGTCGGCGCCACGCCAACGGCCTTTTCGATGCCCTTGCCGGCCACGGTGACGAGGCCGCTCGCGGCCCGCAGGATGCGCGTCCACTCCTGCGCCTTCGTCGAGCGCTTCTGGCGATCCAGCATGCCCACGCTCATGCGCAGGCTGTCGGACAGCCCCTTCTGCTGCGCCTGCTTGTCGGCCAGTCCGAGCTCCAGGTGCGCCGCCGTCGTGTGGCTCTCGAGCTGGCGATGCCCCAGCGCGATGAGCTGCTCGCGGAAGCCGTCGCGGCGCGCGGCGTCGGGATCGGCCTCCAGCTGCGCCAGCACGTGCCGCGATTGCGCGGCCGGGTCGGCGTCCGCGCTCGACGGGCCCGCGGGCGAGCCGTAGGCGCCGCCCATCTGCGCGAAGACGTCGTGGATGCCGCGGTCGAGGTCGGCGATCTCCGCGTGCACCGAGTCCAGCCGCTTGCCGATGCTCGCGACGTCCGACGTGGCGGCCTCCAGCGCCGCGGCCACCTGCTCGGGCGTCTGCTTCGCGTTGACCGCGCCATCGAGTGCCACGGCGTGGCCCATCTTCTTGCGCCAGGTGTCCAGCGCGGCGATCACCGGCGTCTGGATCAGCGTGGTCGCCGCGGGTTGCGCCACGCCCGCGCTGGCCACGGCGATGCCCGCGTTGACCAGCGGCGTCTTCGACCCCATCAGCGTGAGCCACGGCAGCACGCCGAAGTTCACCACGTTGAACAGCGTCGAGCTGGTGGGGATGAAGCGCCCGATGGTGCGGGCGTTGGCGCGCTGGCGCGCGACGTCGGCCGGGCTGAGGCCGATCGCGTCGCGCCACCGGTCGACGTGGTGGCTGCCCACCAGCGCCATGGCCTCGGCGTGCGTCTGCCCCAGGTCGCCGAGGCCCTTGTTGCGGATCTCGTCGAGCACCTGCGCGGCGAGGCCCGGGTTGGTCGGACGGCCCTTCTCGTCGGCGAGCTGCTGCGTCCAGGCGGCCAGCGTCTGCGGGAACTTGTGCGTGGCCGCCAAGGGGGCCCTCGGCGTGTGGATCGCCACGCCGCGCTCCGCGGCCGACAGGTCGTCCAGCGGGATCGCCGGCATCGCCGCGGCGGCCGACGTGCGCGGGCCCGGCAGCGTGCCGCGCGGGCGGTTCGACGTCGTGGCCGCCGAGATGCGCTCGGCGCCCGGCGTGGTCGACGCGTCGCGTGCGGTGGGGCGCGAGATCGTGTCGCGCGGGGGCGGCTCGGAGGTCGTCGTGGCGACGCGTTGCGAGGTCGAGGGCGAGGTGCGGCGGAGGGTCGGGGAGGTCATGGTCGGCGCGATGGAAGCAGGTCTTCCACGCGGTGTAGCCACGCGATGTGACAGCGCCGAGGCAGCCGCGGCGCGGCTTCGCGCCGCCGTCCTCCGCTTCGCGGCGTCAGCGTTCGGCCGGCAGTTCCAGCGCCACCAGCGGCTCGCCGCCGGCGCCGCGCAGGCGCCACACGCGGCCCTGCATCTCGCTGGCGATCTCCTCGCACAACGTGAAGCCTACCGACGGCGGGATCGCGGCCGAGGGCGCGGGCGCGCCGGCGAACAGCACGCGCACCGCGCTGCCGTGCGCCGACAGGCTCAGGCGCGGCGGGGCGGGACGCTCGGTGCCGGCGAGCTCGATCATCAGGATGCGCAGCAGCACCGCCAGCCGCTGCGCGTCGCCGCGCACCTGGAACGGCGGCACGTCGTGCAGCGCCAGCGGCTCCACCGCGCGCGCCTGGCCCACGCCCAGGCCGTGCCAGGCCTCCTGCAGGGCCAGCGGCAGGTCGACGGTCATCGTCTGCGGCGTGGCGCGGTACGAGAACATCTTGAGCTGGCGCGTGAGGGCCGACGCCTCGTCGATGTGCGTGACGACGCGGCTCAGGGATGCGGCCAGCGCGTCGTCCGCCAGCGTCGCGGCGTCGGCGATGCTGTCGCCCAGCACCTGGTGCGCGGCGGTCAGCGGCGCCACCAGCGCGTGGTAGATCTGCGCCATCAGCCGGCCCACCACCGCCAGCCGTTGCGCGTGCAGCCGCGCGGTCTCGTGCTCGAGGCGGCGCGCCTGCTCGTCGCGCTCGAGCGCCGCCAGCCGGTAGCGCAGGCGCTCGTGCTGGTCGTGCGTGCGCTGGCGCGCGGCGCGCGTCTCCTTGAGCCAGTGCAGCGCCTCGCGGTGGCGGCCGTTGGCGGCGTGCGCGTGGGCCAGCATGGCGAGGGCGTCGGGCAGCTTGTCGTCCTGGTTGGCGGCGCGCATCGCCCGCACGGCGCGCTCCAGGCGGCTCGCGCTGCGCTCGGAGCGCCCGGCGTGGCTGTAGTACACGCCCATCGTCATCCACACCTGCGCCATCCAGCGCGGCAGGCGCGGCATGGCGCGCGCGCGGCGCAGGAAGATGGTGCTGGTGGCGCGCGCGCCCACCAGGTCGCCGAGGCGGGCGCGCGCGTGGATCACGAGGTAGAGCGACTCGAACGGGCTCGTCGGATGGCTGATCGGCAGGCACTCCATCGCGCGGCGCCGTTCCACCTGCGCGTCGGCGAGGCGGCCCGCGCGCTCCAGGCCGTCGGCGATCGCGCAGCGGCTGAAGCCCAGCACCGCGGAGGCGATCTCGGCGATGTCCGACAGCGCCTCGGACGGCCCGTCGGCCGCCACGCGCAGCACGTCCTCGCTGCAGCGCGTGGCGGCGTCGAATTCGTCCATGCACAGGAACGCCGTGGCCTGCTTGAGCAGCAGCCGCGCGAGCAGCGGCATGTCGCCGGCCTCGCGCGCCTTGAGCTGCGCGACGCGCAGGTGGTCCAGCGCGCGGCCGAAGTCGCCGGCCTCGATGCAGATGGCGATGCAATGGATCGCCGCCTGGATGGCGTGGGCGCGGTCGCCGTAGCGCTCCAGGTGCTCGGTGGCCTTCAGGCCGTGCGCGTAGGCCTGCTCGAAGCGGCGGCCGTCGTTGCGCACCACGCGCGCCACCTCGAGCGCGCGCTCGCTCAGTTGCGCGTGCAGCCGGGCCTGCAGCAGCTCGACGCGGTTCGCCGCGCTGCCGGCGCCGTCTGCCAGCGTGGTCGGCGCGTCCTGCGCGTCAGCCAGCGAGCGGTGCAGGCCCAGGCCATTCTCCGCGGCCTCGAGCAGGGGCAGGACGTCGACCAGGCGGATCAGGTCGGCGCCCGGCGAGGGCATGGCGTCACGCATGGTTCGACGGCGCCGGTTCGGCCGCGTCGGCGACCACGTCGGCGGCGACCACGAAGCGGCAGGCGACGGCGCGCAGGCCGAGGCCGTCCGCGTCGGCGTCGCGCGCGAGCGCCTGCAGGCGCGCGAACGCGACCTCGGCCGCGACGAGCGAGGTCTCGGGATGGATCACGAGCAGGGTGGCGGCGGCGACGCGGATCACGCGGTCGGTGGTGCGGGCGCGGCTCGCCAGCCAGTCCTGCAGGGCGTCGACCTGGGCGGCGGCCGCGGCGGGGCCGGCGCGTCGCACCAGGTCGTCCAGCCCGTCGATCGCGAACTCCGAGCCGGACGGGCCGCTCTCGACGGATGCCCCGGTGGGTATGTCGCCGTCGACCGACGCCTGCTCGATGTCGATCTTGCCCAGCATCACGCGCACCTGCCGCCGGGCGCGCTGCTCCTGCAACTGGCGGTCGAAGTGGCGCAGCGCCTCCAGGTGCTCGAGCGCGCGCGCGGGGTCGGGACGACGCTTGTAGCTCTCGTGCAGGCCCTGGTGCACGGCCACCACCCAGTCGCAATCGTCGGTGCCGCGCATCTCGGCGAGGAGCGCCTCGTACAGCGCGATCGACGCCTCGACATGGCCGCGTTCGCGCTCCAGCGTGGCGCTGATGATGCGCGCCGTGAGGGCCGCGAGCCGATAGCCGTGCCGCTGCGCGAGCGTGCGCGAGCGCGTCGCGTGCGCGAAGGCGGTGTCGAGATGGCCCGCGGCCAGGTAGGCGCCGGCGAGCACGCCGTGGCACATGGTGGCGCCGTACGCGTTGTCCAGGCCCTGCGCGAGCGCCAGGCCCTGCTCGCCGATCTCGATGGCGCGCTCGAGCGTGCGGGCGCGCTCGTCGCCGGCCTGCGCGGCCGCGATGGGCAGCAGCGCGCCGCACAGGTTGTTGCACGCGCTCGACTGCTCTTCCGCCAGCGCGTGCTCGCGGGCCAGGCGCAGCGCCTCCTCGATCAGCTGCACGCCGCGCTGCGCCTCGCCCAGCGCGCGGTGCGTGCTGCCGGAGCGGTTGAGCGCCCAGCTCACGAGCGACGGATCGCCCACGGCGCGTGCCGCCTCCAGGGCCGCCGTGGCGCAGGCCAGCGCGTCCGCGGGCAGGCCCACGCACAGGTAGGCCACGACGAGGTTGCACAGCACCTGCGAGCGCCGGCCGGCGTCGCCCGAGCGCTGCAGCAGCACGATCGCACAATGGCCGTGATGGATCGCGCGCTCGCCGTCGCCCAGCCGGGCCTCCGCGGCCGTGAGCGCGCCCAGCGCGTGGGCCTCGAGGACCGACATCCGGCCGTCAGCCGCCAGCGACAGCGCACCGCCGGCCAGCTCGACGGCACGCGCGTAGTCGCCCCGCGCGATGGCGGCGTCGGCGTCGGCGAGCAGGCTGCTCGCTTGCTCGTGGAAGGTGTCGACGGTCGGCGGCGCGGTCATGTGGGAGCGGGAGGCGGGTGCATACGTCAGGGTGTATCGAGGCATCATCGCTCGCATTCGTGACGGTGCCGCTGCGAAGACCCGGACGGAAATCCGCAACCGGGGGTGTGAACAGTTTGCACGAAGTCGCGTGGCTTCCCGATTCTGCGAATCGGCGCCGGCCGTTGTCGCAAGAACGAGGTTACGAGTGCTGACTGATTGTTCATGAGGATGTTCGCCCGGTTGCGTTCCTAGCATGCGTCTCAATGGCTCCGACTCCCGGAGTCCACTGGAAACCGGACACGCCATGCAACTCCAAGTCCTGACCGTTCTCGCCAGAATGCGCCACGTGCCCACCCTCGCGGCGCCCATCCTGGCCGGCCGCATCTCGGAGGCCGTGACGGCCGCCGAGGACCTGCTCGCCACGCGACAGTCGGGCGCGGACGCGTCGCCGGCCTGGAGCGAGACCGCGCAGCTGTGCGCCGACCTCATGCTGGCGCTGGGCCGTGCCGAGGAGGCCGAGGACACCTATCGCCTGGCCGTGAAGCTCGTCGGCGGCGACCAGCGCGGCGCGGTGCGCGTGGTCTCGTGCCGCGGCACCGGCTTCATGAGCCTGTACCAGCACCGCTTCGGCAGCGCCGACGCCTGCTTCGGCCGCATCGTGGCCGACGAGGCCGCCACGCCCGCGCAGAAGGTCGAGGCGCACTGCGCGATCGCGATGGCGCGCCACGGCCTCGGCCACCAGGCCTGGGCCCTGCGCGCGCTGGACGACGCGGGCACGCTGGCGTGTGCCGAGGACGACGCCGACCTCTCGCTGCTGGTGAGCCTGGTGCGCACCGAGTTGATGGCGCACCTGGAGATCCGCGCCCACGAGGCGCTGCGCGACCACGTGTTCTGGCAGGCGCCCGACGCCGGTCGCGCGGGTGCCGCGGACACGGTGCAGCCGCTGGCCGCGATCGAGATCTGCATGGCCGCGCATGGCCGCCACGCGCTGGTGTCGGCGCGCCTGCACCACCTGCGCGACGTCATCCGCGCCAGCTACGGCGACGCGTCCGCGCGGGCGGCGCTGGCCGGGCACATCGCGGGGCTGCGCGCGGCGGGCCTGGGCTCGCTGGAGCAGCTGGCGCGCATCGACGCCGCGCTCGTGGCGATCTGCCATCGCCAGTCCAACCTCGCGCGTGCCGTGCTCGAGCCGCTGCAGAGCCGCGAGGCCGACCTCGGGCTGCGCGCCCGCTGGGGCATGGAGCTGTCGTACTGCCTGGCCAAGGTGAGCGCGCTCGCCGGCCGCGTGGAGGAGGCCATGGCGCACTACCAGCGCTACGCGCGCGAGTCGATGCAATGCGTGCGCACCGAGGGCGCGGTGTTCGAACGCGCGCATCGCGCGGGCGCCGCGCCGGCCACCGAGGTCAAGGACGACGTCGAGATGCGCCTGCCCGCCAAATACCGCAAGGCGTATCGCTACATGCAGGCGCACCTGGACTGCACCGAGCTGAGCGTGCGCGAGATCGCCGACGACATGGGCGTCACCGAGCGCGCGCTGCAGTCCGCGTTCAAGAGCCACCTGGGCATGACGCCGGGCGAGGTGATCCAGCGCTGCCGCGTCGAACGCATCCGCGCCGACCTGCTGCGCGAGGACGCGCCGGGCACCACGGTGATCGAGACGGCCGCGCGCTGGGGCATCCGCAACCGCTCGACGCTGATCACGTCCTATCGCAAATATTTCCAGGAGACGCCGACCGAGACGCTCGCGCGCCGCGGCGGTGTCGAGGCCCGCGTGGCGGCGTGATCGCCATGCCCGCCAGGCGATGCCTGCGCGCGGCGGCCGGCGCGCTGCTGTCCGGCGTGTCGCTGCACGCGTCCGCGAACTGGCGTTGCGTCGATTCGTGGGCGCACGTCTACGTCGGCGACCAGGACCTGGCGCAGGCCGGCATGCAATGCGAATGGCGCGAGCCCGAGGCCGCGGACGACCCGCCAGTGGCTTCGGCATCGGAGGGCGCGGTCGCGAGCCGCGGCGCGCTCGTGCTCGCGCCGCGCGGCCGCGTGCCCGCGTGGCTGTTGCCGGGTTCCGGCGCGATCGCGCTGGCTGCGCCGTCGCGCACGCAGTACGACCCGCTGATCGCCACGGTGGCCACGGCCTACGGGCAGGACGCGGCGCTGCTGCGCGCCATCGTGCAGGTGGAGTCGCGCTTCGATCCGAACGCGGTCTCGGCGCGCGGTGCCATCGGCCTGATGCAGGTGATGCCGTCCACGGCGGCGCAGTTCGGCCTGGCCGACCCGCAGAAGACGCTGTTCGAGCCGGAGTCCAACCTGCGCACCGGTGCTCAGGTGCTGCGCAGCCTGCTGCTGCAGTTCGCGGGCGACACCGAGCTCGCGCTGGCCGCCTACAACGCCGGCCCCGGCTCGGTGATGCGCAGCGGCTATGCGGTGCCCGGCTATCCCGAGACGCAGAACTACGTGCGCAGCGTGATCGCGATCTGGCGGTCGTCGCGCTAGGTCGTCGCTTTTCCGCGCATCGCTTCGCGCCTTCTCAGCGGATCGGCATCGCGCGATCCTAGGCTCGCTGTTGTCACCCTTCATCCAGCAACGCCGCCGCCATGTCCGAGAAGACCGAAGAGCCCACCGAGCACAAGCTCAAGCAGGCGCGCGAAGAGGGCCAGGTCGCCAAGAGCCAGGACGTGGTCATCGCCGCGTCCACGCTGGCGGTGGTGGGCACGCTGCTGTCGATGGCCGACACCACCGGGACGCGCCTGCGCGCCATCGTCGGCATCGCGCTCGACTTCGGCCCCGACGACGTGCCCGTCGACGTGCTCTACAAGCGCATGGGCACGATGGTGGCCGAAGCCTTGATGGTGATCGGCCCGCTGGTCGTCGCCGCCGCGCTGGGCGCGGTCATCGGGCTCGCGGCGCACGTGGGGCTCAAGCTCTCGCCCAAGGCGGTGCAGCCGAAGTTCGACAGCCTCAACCCGGCGCAGGGCATCAAGAAGGTGTTCTCGATCAAGTCGCTGCTGACCTTCCTGCAGATGGTGCTGAAGGCGTCCATCATCGGCGCCGCGATGTGGCAGGGCATCGTGCACCTGATGCCGCTGATCTCGGGCGCGGTGTTCCAGTCGCCGGAGTCGATCGCGAGCATCGGCTGGAGCGCGATCTCCAGCCTGCTGCTGTTCGCGGTGGCGCTGTTCGTGGTGCTCGCGCCGGCCGACTACGCGCTGCAGCGCCACCTGTTCATGAAGGGCCAGAAGATGTCCAAGGACGAGGTCAAGCGCGAATACAAGGGCCAGGAGGGCGACCCGCAGATCAAGGGCCAGCGCAGGCAGCTCGCGCGCGAGTTCGCGCAGGAGGAACCGCGCCAGGCCGTGGCGCGGGCCGACGCCCTGATCGTCAACCCCACGCACTACGCCGTGGCGATCCGCTACCGGCCCGACGAGGAAGGCCTGCCGGTGGTGCTGGCCAAGGGCGTGGACGACGCGGCCCTGGCGCTGCGCGGCCTGGCCACGGCGCTGGGCGTGCCCATTTTCGCGCACCCGCCGCTCGCGCGCGCGCTGCACGAGGTGCCGGTGGACAACACGGTGCCGCCCGAGCTGTTCGAGGCCGTGGCGGTGGTGCTGCGCTGGGTCGACGAGATCGGCGCGCGGCGCGACGAGGCCGCGAACGATGGCGGCGGCGCGACCGGCGTCGCGCTGACGGGCGAGTCGACATGAAGAACTTCAAGTTCGCGTTCGGCGGCGACGTGGTGATGGTGAGCACCATCGTCGCGATCCTGTCGCTGATGGTGTTCCCGCTGCCCACGTTCGCCATCGACGGGCTGCTCGCCGTCAACCTCACCATCAGCACGCTGTTGCTGATGGTGACGCTGTACATCCCCAGCGCCGTGTCGCTCACGTCGTTCCCGTCTCTGCTGCTGTTCACGACGCTGTTCCGGCTGTCGCTCAACATCTCGTCGACCAAGCTGATCCTGCTGCACGCCGACGCCGGCCACATCATCGAGTCCTTCGGCAACCTCGTGGTGGGCGGCAACCTGGTGGTGGGCATCGTGGTGTTCCTCATCATCACGATCGTGCAGTTCATCGTGATCGCCAAGGGCACCGAGCGCGTGGCCGAGGTCGGCGCGCGCTTCACGCTCGACGCGATGCCCGGCAAGCAGATGAGCATCGACGCCGACCTGCGCGCGGGCCATCTCACGGCCGAGGAGGCGCGGCATCGGCGCGGCGAGCTGGCGATGGAGAGCCAGCTGCACGGCGGCATGGACGGCGCGATGAAGTTCGTCAAGGGCGACGCCATCGCCGCGCTGATCATCACGATGATCAACATCCTCGCGGGCATCGTGATCGGCGTCACGTACCACGGCATGACGGCCGGCGACGCGGCCAACCGGTTCGCGATCCTGTCCATCGGCGACGCGATGGTGTCGCAGATCCCGTCGCTGCTGATCTGCGTGGCGGCCGGCGTGATGATCACCCGCGTCACCGACGAGCACGCCGTCAGCCCGAAGTCGCTCGGCGACGAGATCACGTCGCAGCTCACGCGCAGCCCGCGCGCGCTGTACCTGGCCGCGGGATTCCTGTGCGGCTTCGCGCTGGTGCCGGGCTTCCCGTGGTACGTGTTCCTGCTGCTGGCCGCCGCGCTCGTGATGCTGGGCCGCCGCCTGTCGGCGAACGGCGCGGCACGGGCGCGCGAGCCGGGCGAGGCCGTGCCCGACGCGCTGGGCGGCCTGCAGCGCGAGGGCGCGAAGGCGCGGCGCGGCGCGGCCACCGCCATCCAGGATCGCGGCGGCGCCTTCACCGCGCCGCTGGCCGTCACCCTGGCCGTCGGCCTCGGCACGCAGTTCCGCGCGGAGGTGCTCAACGAGGCCTTCGAGCGCGAGCGCCTGCAGTTGCAGGAGCAGCTGGGCCTGCCGTTTCCCGGCATCCGCCTGTGGACGCGCGCGGCCCATGCCGACCACGAATACGAGGTGCTGCTGCACGACGTGCCGCACGGCCGCGGCCTGCTGGTGCCGGCCAAGCTGATGCTGGACGGCGTCGCCGCGCAGTCCGGCGGCAGCACCGCGAGCGGCCCGGCGGGCGGCCTCGCGACGACGCAATGGGCCGCGCCCGGCGAGGCCGGCGATGTTCGACTGCTGCAGCATGAGGAGGTGGTGGCGCGCCACGCGGTGCGCGCGCTGCACGAGCAGGCGCACCAGTTCCTGGGCATCCAGGAGGTGCAATGGGTGCTCGAGCGCGTGGGCGCCGACTATCCCGGGCTCGTGGCCGAGATGCAGAAGGTGGTGACCCTGCAGCGCGTGGCCGAGGTGCTGCGCCGCCTGCTCGAGGAACAGCTGCCGATCCGCAACATGCGCACGATCTGCGAGAGCCTCATCGTGTGGGGCCCGAAGGAAAAGGACGCGCTGATGCTCACCGAGTACGTGCGCGGCGACCTCGGGCGCTTCCTCAGCCATCGCGCCACGCAGGGCACCGGCGCGCTGTCGGCCGTGCTGCTGGAGCCGTCGGTGGAGAAGCTGATCCGCGAATCGATCAAGCCCACGCCGGCGGGCAACTACCTCGCGCTCGACCCGGGCCACGTGGGCGCGATCTCGCGCCGCGTGCGCGACATGGTCGGCACCGAGCCGCGCGCCGGCGTCGCCGTGATCACGTCGATGGACATCCGCCGCTACGTGCGCCGCATCATCGAGTCCGACTCGAAGTGGCTGTCGGTGTATTCGTACCAGGAGCTGGGCGCGCAGGTGCGCGTCGAGCCGCTGGGCCGGGTGGCGATCTGATGGCGCGCCCGCGCGCCGTCTCGTTCCAGGCGCTGGAGGTGCATCGGCCGGCGCGGCCCGACGTGCGTCGCGCGCCCGCGAACGCGCGGCCCACGTTCGCCGAGCTGCTTCGCCTGCGCCGCGGGCCCGCGCCGCCCGCCGATGCGCCAGCCGACGATCCGCTCGCCCCGCTCCCGCTCGTGGCGTCGCGGCAGCAGGGCGACGACGACGATGCACCGGACCACGAAGGCGAAGGCGATCCGCGCACCGCCATCGAAGCGGCCGCCGCCGTCGACGCCCGCCACGACGACTCGCTGGACTGGGTCGACGCGCTCGCGCCCACGCCCGCGATGATCGAGACGATGCTGCAGGCACCAAGCGCCGTCGGCGGCCCGCGACGCGTCGGGGCCGCGCCGGTCCATCCGCTCGTCGCGTCCATCGTGCAGACGGTGGCGCGCTTCTGCAACGAGCCGCAGGTGGACGACAGCGAGGGCTGGAGCGTGCGCATGCCGCTGCGCGACGACGTGCTGCCGTCGACGCTCCTCGAACTGAGCATTTCGTCCTGCTGGCTGCAGCTTCGTTTCGAGACGTCCAGCGACCCCGCCCGCGACCTACTCTTGTTGCATCGCGCCGCGCTGTCCGACCTGCTGGCCACCGCCCTGAACCGGCAGCGCGACATCGCGATCACCATCGATTGAGGCCGCCGGCGCCGTGCCGGACACCGCGACCGCAACGCCCCAACCGCCATGTCCAGCGCCGTGCACGAGACCGTCTCATCGCTCCACAAACACCTGCGCCAGGTGCCCGAGGCGGCCGCGGCGGCGTCGCGCCTGCTGCACGACCGCCGCATGCTGCCGCTGTGGCGGATGCTGGACCTGGGCCGCGACATCGAGCTGCGGCCGGTGGCCGCGCCGGGCCGCACGCGCCTGTTCTCGATCAACTTCAGCTGCGACGCGGGCCGCTTCGCCATCGCGATCGCCAGCACCGACGACGCGGCGATGACCATCGCGGCGGCCGCCGACCTGGGCGAGTCGCTGCGCGCGCTGGCGGCGCTGGCGCTGTTCGGCGAGCTGACGCAGCGCCTGCGTGGCGGCGCGCTACCGGGCGTGGAGGCCGTGTCGGTGGAACCGCTGCCGATCGAGCACTCGCCGTGCGCCGGCTGGTGCGCGCTGCGCCGCGGCGGCGTGGAGCTGGCGCGCATCGCCGTGCAGCAACTGCCGCGCGAGGTGCACGACCGCCTGCGCGGCGCCGCCCGGCCCGACGGCCGCCGCAGCGCCTGGCGCGACGCGCTGCGCCTGCCGGGTCGCGTGAGCGTCGCTCGACGCGCGCTGTCGGTGACGCTGCTGCGCTCGCTGGCCGTGGGCGACGTGTTGCTGCTGCCGCTGGCCGGCCTGGAAGGCGCCGCGGGCACCTTGCGGCTGGGCCCGCTGGAAGGGCAGGGCCTGGCCGCGACGGGCGTCGTCGAGGCCGACACATTCACGATCACAGGAGCACTGCACATGATGGACGAGGATCCCGCCTTCGCCGCGGACGCCGACAGCGAGGTCGCCCCCGATTCGCTCGGCTCGCTGGAGCTGCCCGTGCGCTTCGAGCTCGAGACGGTGAGCGTCTCGCTGGCCGACCTCGAGGCCATCCAGCCCGGCTACGTGATCGAGCTCGCGATGCCCGTGGCCGAGGCCGGCCTGCGCCTGGTCTCGTGCGGCCACGTCATCGGCCACGCCGACCTGGTGTCGGTCTCGGGCCGCCTGGCCGCGCGCATCACCTCCCTCGTGGCTCGCGATGACGCCGACCAGCACCACGGGTGAACTGCTCCCGCTGCTGGTCATCGCGTTCGCGATCGGCCTGCTGCCGTTCGTGGCGATGATGGTGACGTCGTACACCAAGATCGTCGTCGTGCTGGGCCTGCTGCGCCAGGCGCTGGGCGTGCAGCAGGTGCCGCCCAACATGGTGCTCAACGGCGTGGCCATCATCGTGTCGGCCTACATCATGGCGCCCGTCGCGATGGAGTCCTACGACGCCATGAAGGCGCAGGGCTTCGCCGGCACCAGCGCCGGCCAGATCGGGCAGGTGATCGACGTGGCCAAGGAGCCGGTGCGCAAGTTCCTCGCGCGGCACGCGCAGACGCGCGAGAAGGAGTTCTTCCTGAAGTCCGCCACGCAGGTGTGGCCGCCCGAGCGCGCGCGCGAGTTGAAGCAGGACGACCTCATCGTGCTCGCGCCCGCGTTCACGCTGTCGGAGCTCACCGCGGCGTTCAAGATCGGCTTCCTGATCTACCTGGCGTTCGTGGTGGTCGACCTCATCATCGCCAACGTGCTGCTGGCGCTGGGCCTGTCGCAGGTGACGCCCACGCAGGTGGCGATCCCGTTCAAGCTGCTGCTGTTCGTGGTGCTGGACGGCTGGTCGACGCTGCTGCACGGACTCATCCTCACGTACCGCTGAGCCATGCCCTACGACAACATCGTCCAACTCGCGTCGCAGGCGATGCTGCTGTGCCTGCTGGTGTCGCTGCCGGTGGTGCTGGTGGCCGCGCTGGTGGGGCTGCTCGTGTCGTTCGGGCAGGCCATCACGTCGCTGCAGGACCAGAGCATCTCGCAGGGCGCCAAGCTGATCGCCGTGGTGGTCACGCTGCTGGTGGCCGCGCCGTGGGGCGCCGCGATGGTGCTGAGCTTCGCGCGGCAGGCGTTCCAGGCGGCGCTGCAATGAGCGCCGCCCGGCCGCCCGAAGGCGCTCGCCACGCAGTCCGCAGGACGGAGGAATTCAGATGAGCGCCGTGGGGCGCACGCCGCCGCGTCCGCCCATCGCGGTGGCGACGGTCACGACCGCGCACACCGCGCTGCCGCAGCAGCCGGCGCCGTCCACGCCGACGCCGCAGCACGGCGCGTCCCATCATCACGGCGTGCACCACGTCGCGCATCCGCACGCCACGCACGCGCACGCGGGCCACGCGCCGCACGCGCCCTCGCACGCGCCCAAGCCGCGCCGCCCGCCCAAGCCGCGCAAGGGTCGGCGCAAGAACAGCAGCGGCGAGGTGAGCGACGAGGACGAGCTCGACATCGGCGGCGACGAGTCGCACCCGCTCGGCGCCGCCGCCGTGACGTTCGACAGCAGCCACCAGGACGGCGGCGACAACCACCAGCAGGGCGACGGCGACGCCAAGCGCGAAGACCGCACGCTGCGCGCGCGTTTCGACGACGACGCCCCCAGCGCCGCCGCGCTGCGCCGCCGCGCCACCGACACCGCGTACGCGACGAACCGCTACCACCGCGGCATCGGCGACGCGATGGTGGGCTCGACGTGCCGGCCGGACATGGCGGCCCGCGTCGCGCAGCTCGATCTCGACCTGCTGCGCGCCACGCTCGAAGTCGCCCGCATCGACCAGGGCGGCCTGGCGCGCGCGCGCGCCAACCTGCTCGCGCACGCGCCGCCGGTGCCCACGGGCACGGATCGCCCGTCGCCCGACTCCGCCGCCGGCCGCGCCAACTGCATCGCGGTGATGAAGGAGCTGCAGCTGCAGCTGCGTCGCTCGGCCGAGGGGCGCAAGCAGTCGATCGCCATGCTCGAGGTTCGCCAACGGGCGCGCACGGCATGACCGAACTCGCGCACCCCGACGCGCCCACAACCGACGCGGCGCCCGCCGAGGTCGACCCGGACCACGAGCGCTACATCGGCCTCGTGCGGGCGCTGTGCGTCGAACTGGACCTGCCCGACGCCGACGCCGTGCTGGCCGCGCGCCGCGTCGAGGTGGAGGGCTTCAGCGTCGTCGTCGACCATGTGTCGAACGACCCCGGCGCGATGTACCTGCAGTTCGACTACGGCATCACGACGGCGGGCCGCACGCTGTCCATCTTCCGCCTGATGCTCGAGTCCAACCTGCTCGTGTACGCGCAGGACCAGGCGCAGCTGGGCCTCGACCCCGACACCGGCTCGACGCAACTGATCGTGCGCATCTCCATGACCGACGACATCGACGGCCCCTGGCTGTTCGAGACGCTCACGCACTACGCCGAGCACGGCCGCTACTGGCGCGACCACCTGCTGCAGGCGCCCGACGAGATGTACGAGGCGATCTCGGCCGGGGACTATCTGTGGCTGCGGGCCTAGTCGGGGGTGACGCAGTTGCCGAAAACATGAACCAGTTCCTCTCCCGATATAACTAGTTCCTCTCGGAGTGAGGCTCGCTGGTGTTCGAGTGGAACCAGTTCGTCTCCCGATAGAACTAGTTCCACTCGGAGTGAGGTTCACTGGTGTTTGAGTGGAACCAGTTCGTCTCCGGATATAACGAGTTCCACTCGGAGTGAAGCTCGCTGGTGTTTGAGTGGAACTAGTTCGTCTCCGGATATAACTAGTTCCACTTGGAGTGGAGTTCAGTCAGCCCCGAGTCGAGCGTGTTCGAATCCGGTAGCGCTTGGTTCGACTCGCGGGGTTCTGTCGGGCCTGTCAGAAAATTTGTGTCCGAGGCGGTGAGCGACCTGCCGGCGTCGGCAGTTCGAGTCTGCATGCCCGTACGCCTCGATGCGGCCGAAGCGACAACCCCCTAAGTCGTCGCGACCGACGACTGCTTAGGCCGGAGAAGCGGCCTTCGGTAGCGGTGATTTCGGATTCGGCTCTCGCTGCATAGCAGCCTCGCGCCGGACGCGCTCGCCTTCGATTTCTTCAGTTGCTAAGCGGCACCGGCTGCCTCAGCTCGCGCCGCTGGGGTCACACTGCCGGATTTAACAGGACGTTGTTGACCAGGTCGGTGATCGTGTCCTCTGCTTGTGCTGCCACAAATGTGGCCGAGGACGGATGTGCCGCGGAGTTGCGCCGATTCAGTTGTGCAGTCAGGTGCTTGCACACCGTTGCATCGAAAATTCGAGCGCCCCTACAAATCTCGATGACCTGGGACTCCTTGTAGTCCTCAAAGTCCGTCGCCTTGATGATGTCCGGCAGCTTTGGGTAAGCTAGCTTCTTCTGGGTATTGAACGCCACTACGTGCAAAGCCAGGATCCGGTCGCATACGTGGGAGTAGGCGAGATTCCACGCCATCACAATCGCTGCACGGAATGCGTCCTGCTTGAAGCAGCGCAGAGTCTCGTTCAGGAACGTCTGCTGTGCCGGGTTCGCGACCCTTGGGAGCAGGTCATTCAGGAGTTTTGTCGTGCTGACGGTAGAGGCTCGCACAGGCAGCATCCGTTCCGTTGCGGAACGGGCATTAGCCGACAGCCGAAAGCTATTGCCTGAGCGCAGCACGTCCTTGCGCTCGACCAGCTTTGCAAGCGTCGCGGCAATGTTTCCAGGCCGAGCAATATGAGCCGCATCAAAGCAGGCGCCTATGTCACCAGTGCCGAAGTTTGCTTGCTCGCGGACAGCATGCAAGTACCACCCGAAGATGATTACCTGCTGGGGCGCTGACTTCGCGGTGAAACTACTGCCTAGCGGCTTGATGAATTCCTCGGCGCTGATCACTCAGCCTTACCCATTTCATCCACCGCATTCTCACCAAGCAACCCGATTTCGGAGGAGTTTGGATTGCTGCCCTTGATCAGGCGTTGATCCCGGCTCGCTCGCAACTCACGCACGATTTGCGCAATGTTGGGCACAGTCCAACCAATCGTACGGAAGGCCGTGTAGATCGCGTCGTTCGTGACGTCGGGTTGCTTGAGGTGATGCTTGAACCAGTACGCAATGACCAGCAACTTCTTGGGATCAGTGCTCGGACCCTTTTGCGCTGCGAAATCCTTCAAAGTTGGATTCGTGCTGCTAAAACCAGGGTCTTCAACTGCCGTGTAGTTCTTGACCTTCGGCTTTGCACGAGGCGTCGACGCCTTGCGGGCCGGTGCGCGCTCTTCGACAATCTCGGTAGCCTCCGCGTCGGTCGCTTCTTCGACGTCTTCGGCTTCCGTGGCTTCCGGATGGCTGCTGCCAACCATGACAACCTGCTTGTTGCCGTTCGCGCGAACCTGCCGGGTCTCCGTGGGAATGCCAATGCCAGCCTGAGCGAATGCCGAACGGATTGCGTCAATCCCCTTCTGGAGGCCGGCGTCGGACGCCTTCATGCTGAACTTGACCATCGTGAACGAGATTTCACCGTCTTGGTCTTGATCCACCTTCGTGTGCCGAGCCATCTGATCTCCCCTTTGGTTGTTTCCAAGTGTACCTATCCACGTCGGCCTAGCGCAACGCGCTGACAGTGCGGCGTAAAGCAGCCATCGAGCGACTCGAACCGCTGACCGCCACGCTCTTCAGCGTCATTAATCCGCACCAAACGTGCCAGTGACGCGACCACGCAGGCGTTAGGTGCCGGCCCGAATGGGTCCAGAGATGTGCGTAGACGAAGCAACCGACCAACCTTCGAAGCCTTATCGCCAGGGACGGCAGAGCGGAGGGTGCGGCCGCCAGCCTTGCGGCGCCGGGCGGCGGCGCCCCTCTGCATTGCTGTCGCTACGCCTCTCACTTTCCGAGCCGGTGACGACAAGCGTTTCGCGGCGGAGGACTCACGCGCTGTCGGGTTTCGCCGTGGAAATCCGTTTAGTCAAGTGAAGGCTGGTGCAATCGGCGCCAGCCAGCGTGCCGGCGAATCCGGAGCAATGAGGAGGAAGGTGATGGCCCTTTATCAGGATCCAAAGTATCTGTCGCAGAAGACGCATCAAGCATTCAACACGCTTCACAAGCCAGGAGAGAAGACCCCGGATTCAGGAATTTTTCGGTGTGAAGGCTGCGGCCATGAAATTGGCATTGCGGACAACAAGACCCTTCCTCCGCAAAATCACCACCAACACAGCAATTCACTCGTGCCGATTCAGTGGCGCCTGATCGTCGCCGCGGTGCCCGTTTTCAAGTCTTGATTCTTGATTCCCTGTCAAACTATGACTCCAGCCGCCGGACAATAATCCGGTGGCCAGCGCGATTACTCGAACAGGTGGTCGTCTCTACGAAATGAGAGGAGCTCCCTAAGTGCCATACTCGATCGAGCGCAAGCTTGTGGTCGCCGTATCTAGTCGCGCCGTGTTCGACCTCGAGGAGGCCAACAAAATCTTCGATGAGAGCGGCATTGAGGCATACCGTGCCTATCAAAGATCCCGAATCAATGACCGACTGGGCAAGGGCGTCGCTTTCCCGTTCGTGAGAAGACTGCTGGCGTTGAACGATTTGTACCCCGAGCAGCAACCAGTAGAGGTTGTAGTTTTGTCTCGTAACAGCCCGGAGACCGGACGACGCTTCTTCCGATCGTGCAAAGAATACGGCCTGAACATCTCGCGCGGGGCGTTTCTGTCAGGGGAGGACCCATATCATTTCGTTGGCGCATTCAACGCTTCGGTGTTTCTTAGTGCAAATGAGAACGACGTTTCAAAGGCAACGGGACTCGGAATACCCGCGGGGCTAGTTCTTCCTGGCGCGTCAGAGGACGACGACACTGACGGCGACTTTCGCATAGCGTTTGACTTCGACGGCGTATTGGCCGATGACCAGGCTGAAACTGTCTACGGCGACGGCCGGCTGGATCTATTCCACAAGCACGAGGTGGAGAACGCCAGTGTCCCGCACGACGCTGGCCCTCTTAAGGATCTCTTCACGAAGATTGGATATTTCCAGCGACTAGAGGCGAAGCGCGCGTTGAGCGACAAGCTCTACAAGCCTGCGATGCGCGTCGCGATCGTCACAGCCCGAAATCACCCAGCCGATGAAAGAGTAGTGACCACTCTTAACGCTTGGGGCATGGAAGCGGCCGAGCTATTTCTCATGGGCGGAATCGAAAAGAAGCGCGTGCTCGAAGTGTTGAAGCCACACATCTTCTTCGATGACCAACGCGTCCACCTCGACAAGGCTGCGTCTGTAGTGCCGTCTGTATGGATTCCGTTTGGGTTCAGAAACAAGGCCCAGGCCGAGGCAGCGGTACATGAGGTAGCTGGAGAGGCACAGAGAAAAACAAGCACGGACGCGCGCACGGGCGCCTAAGACGCAGAATTTCTACACCGCCAGACTGCTGCTTTGCAGCGGTTGCCGCCACCAACGTCACCCAGACGATCGTCCGCTATCCGACGCGGAGCGGCCTGCAGTCTCGGGTTCAGGTCTTGCGTTTGGCAGCGAGAATGCCCTGCTCGGGGTCTTGAATCTTGCCTCCTGAGCCAGACGCAAGACCTGACCCGGCTTACCGTTTATCTCCCTATATGGCCAGTCCCAATCCGGCGAGCAGCTCGCTGATCTCCGAGTCGAACCAGTTCGACCCCGGCGACAACGACCAGGGGCAGGGTCAGGTCTTGCCTTTTGCCTGCGCCATCGTCTTCGGGCAGGGAGACAAAAAGCAAGACCTGACCCTCGAACCCGACCCTCAACCCCTGTCGACCTGAGGAATTCCGCCGGACATGCCGCGAGGCCTGCCTTATGCGTTCCTGATGCCGTGCTCGCAACACTGCGAGCAACTTCCCCTGGCACAGGCCCCGCATCATGAACTACCACACTGTCTTCGACGTCGCGACCGCCGGCTACAAGAGCTGGAGCTTTCCCGCCTTCGGACTGATCTTCGTCGCCATCGGGGCCGGTCTCTTCATTCGAAGACGCAACCTGCCGGTCGGATGGTCAGCGCGCCCGAGGGCGAGCGCGGCCTTCGCAGGCGTCTATCTAGCGTTCTCCGTTTTCTGGACGGCGACTGCGTTCCTCTCGACCTACGGCGACTACCGAGCCTTGTCCGAGGCCGAGAGTTCTGGCGAAATGCACATCGCCGAGGGACGCGTCACCGATTTCAGGCCGATGCCGGCCGCGGGTCATGCCATGGAACGATTCTGCGTGGCCGATGACTGCTTCGAATATTCGGATTTCGTGATTACCGGCGGCTTCAACAACACGAGTTCGCATGGCGGGCCGATTCGCTCAGGCTTGGCCGTGCGCGTGTCTTACGTGCACGGCAAGATCGTCAAGCTGGAAGTCGCCGAGTGATCTTGTCGACCGACATCCAAGGACGGCGTACAAGCAAGAAGAGCAAACGAGGCAAGACCACGGGAAAACAACGTCTCAGGGTCAGGTCTTGCCTTTTGGAGTGCCAGGTCAGGCAAAGGCAGACTTGACCCCGAGCCGCACTGCGCGCGACCGCGCGCAAGACTAGCGTCTCGCGCCCCGTCGGCCAACCCGAAGCGTGCCTCGCGCGAATCCCGATCGATGCGCGGCGCGTCGAATCACGCCCGGTATTTCAGGAGGTCGTAGGCATCGTTGACTGCCTGCATGCGTTCATTGCTCTCTGCCTCGGAACGATCCGGGTTTCGATCCGGGTGCTCCGTTTGGGATGCCTTGATCCACGCCTTCTTGATGTCGATCGACTTGCTGTCCGCTTGCACGCCGAGCAGCGTTCGGGCCGCGTCGAGTTTCGCCGCACCGGGCTGGGGCCTCAGCTTCGCTTCCGCGGCGTCGATCTGCGCCAGTTCCGACTGCAGTTGCGATTCGAACTGGGCCCGGGCGTCCCGGAGAAAGTTGTTGATTTCGGGCCACTGCGGATGCGACTCGAATCGAGCTTTCAGGTCACGCTCGTGCTGATCGGCGATGTCGATCGTCGAATCGGCCCGGTTGCGCAAATGGGCGAGCTTGCCCTGGTAGTCGTGCGGGCGCGCGTTCACGATGCGGTCGAGCGCGCCCTTGAACTCGTGCGGCACGAAGGGCGTCGTCTTGAAGCCCAGGATTCTGAAAAGCGGCGCGTCGGGTGGCAAGCCGATCGCCTGCATGGCGGTGGCGTAGGTCAGCGGCGGCAGCTTCACTTCCGTCGTTTCCACGCCGCTCGCGTGCACCGTCGCGGCGGAAGGCTTGGCAGGCCGCGCCTCCGCGGCCTCGGCCTCCGCCGACTGCTCGGCGACGGTCTTCAACTTCGCACCGAGGCTGCCAAGCAAGCTTTGTCCGAGCGGGCGCAGCAGGCTGCCGGCCAGCTGGGCGCCGGACGCGCCTGCCGCGCTGGCGAGCGATGCTGCCTTGCCGTCCATCTTCGTGCTCATTGCGTGCACGCCCGTGCGCAGTTGAGAGAGCGACGCATCCTGCAATTGGGAGACGGCCGTCCTGACCGTGCTGCCCAGCACTTCTTTCATGGCGCTGCCCGGGGCGTGACCGCCATGCAGCGAGCCACCCGCGCCTGTCATGGCGTAGGGCTGCGGTTTTCGGTCAGGAACCGCCGGCTCGCGCCCGTGCTGGATCAGTTCGGAGCTGCTTGCCGCTTCGTCCTGCCTTCCGTCGACGCGCATCGGCTGGAAGCCACCTGCCTGGCTGTAGCCGGCCTTCATCATGGAGGCACGGCCCATGGCACCGAGATCGACGTTCTGCCGAGGCGCCATGCCGGCGCCCGAGGTGCGCTGTCCAATCTTCCCGAGCAGCCCCTCCGCCGTCCGCCCCAGTGCCTTGACGCCTGAGTCGAGCGCCACCCGCCCGAGTTCGCTCCCCAATTTCCTGGCGGGTTCGCTCGTCGCCAGCTTGGAGGCGATGCTGAGCAATGTGCCCGAGGGCGAATTGGCTTTGATCGACATGTCGGCTCCTCGAGGTAGTGGGCGCGATCGGCACCGGGACGACTACCCTCGACTATCCATCGGACGCCACGTGGCGGCGGCGCCATTGCGAAGGCGCCGCCGCCTTGGCGAAGTGCTACGACCGCGACTGAGCAGTGAATCGACGCCCCGACGGCTCGCGCTTCTCGTCGTCACCTTCATCTCCTTCGCATAGACCATCGCGCTTTCGCCTCAGGTGCCCGCACCGACTTCATTCGGCGTCAGGATGCGACGTCCGTTCGCCGAGCGCGCCAACCTCGAGGTCCAAATGAATCCGATTCGATCAAGTTCCACTGCGAGTGCGCGACCTGTCGCATCTCAAGACACGCCTCAGGGCTCGGAGACACCGTCCGCAGAGCGCGCATCACGACCGGAGACCCGTGGCGCTGGCCCGGCAGGCATTCCGGGCGCGGCACCCCGAAGCGCGGGAGCCAACCGTACGCGGTCGACTTCGTCCGAGCGCGCCGACCCGGACCTGCAGCTGCTGAAGCGAGTCGGCACCTTTGTTCGCACTCGCTACGGCGGCCAAGGAGAACCGGGAACCGAGGGACTCGGCTCGAGCAACATCGTCAAGCTGACGTCCGACGACTACGCACGCATGAAAGAGGCGGACAGGCTCCTGACGCAGGGTCGGGCGGAAGGCAGGCCGCACGGGGAGCGAGGTGCTCAAAATTGCGAGGAATTGTCGGCGCTGACCCTCACGGTCGTGAAAGGCGCGCGAAAGGATGCGCGATTCGTGGAAGCGGGCCCGCACGGCATCGTGGCGCTCGGCCTCAAGGACGGCGAAGCCCCCGCCACCGCGCGCGAATTGGGCAAGCACGTGAAGATCTCTGATCCATGGGCGGGCGTCGTCGCGCGCGGCGACACCTATCCGAACAAGCTCGCCGGTGCCATGCAGGACATGGCCGATGAGGGCAAGCGAATTCGCTACAACGATCCGGCGCTGCCGGCAGACAAGCCCGAGCTCGCCAAGAAGCTCGAACTCGCCAATGACCCGCATTGGCAGAGCCTCGTGCTCGACTCCCCGATGCACGTGCGTCAGCCAGAGTAGCGGCACGGCCTGGAGTCCAAGGCTTCGGAACCACAAGCGATCCCGCATCGACATCTCAGTGACGGCGAAAGCATCGCGGCAGCACGCCGAGGGCTTTGATTCGAGGAAAGAACATGCGAGCGAACATGATCGGAAAGACGACGCCGCCGTCGCAATCCGCGCAGAGGGCCGACAGCCCATCGACCGATCGCAGCAGGCCGCCCGTGGGCAGGCCAGAGCGCCCTGGCGATGTGCAGGGATTTCCGGCCCGGCGTAGCGCGAGTCCGGGCCAGGCCGGCGCGTCGTCGTCTGCTCGCGTGTCGAGGCAGGCTCCGCAGATCATCTCGCGCGTGCCCGCTGGATTTCCTGCCCGTATCAGTCAGCGCTCGATCGAAATCGCCCGAAGCCTGTCTGGCGAGCAGGCGCACGAGATCCACCGCCTGGTGCACCACGACGGACTGGGGCACGTACTCCTCGGCGATCTGGTACCTCGAGTCGCCGCTCGGCCTGGACGCGCAGGCATCCGGCTCGAGGGGCCGGGACTCGACGCCGTGGCGGCCCTGGAGCGAGTCGGCGGATTGAGACCCGGACTGGCGCTTGTTCGATGCGAAGCGCACGAGGATCCGGATCTGGGCTCGCTGCCTGCCGTGGGTTTCCTGCTCGATACGCGCGCCTTGCAGGAGTCGGCCGACATGCACCGCGAGGTGATCGCGCATCGGACGGGCGATCGTGACTCGTCGCCCGCGAGCGCCATCGTGGCCATGCTGGGCCAGGGCGATGCGGCGTTGGACTGCGTGGTGGAGGCGATCGTGCTTGGCTACGGGCGGAGCAGCGGCGAGCAATTCGAAAGCAATCTTGCGGCGGGCCAGCCTTCGCTGGGCAACCCTGCCATGGACGCCCACGTCGAGGAAAGACTGCGGCAAATGGCGTGGGAGAAGCCGTACGCCAGCGTGCCGCCGCCGGAAGTGCCGGATTTCATCAAGGCGAACACCTCGGAAGTCCGTGAGCTGATCGACAACTACGTGGTGCAGAGCAGCGCGCTCCAGGACTACCTGCAGGTTGCATGCGAGCAGACACGAGCACAAGGCTGCGAGGACTTTGATCTCGCGGTCACGGCCGCCGTTGCCGAAGCGGCCTGCGGATCGCAGCCACTTCGCAGATAGCACTGGCCGCCATGGGTTCCCGTGGGCGCCCGCCGTCGGCGTTACCTCCTGCCAGGGCCCGCAGCGTACGTTCGCTTCACCGCTCGCGGGTTCGGCACAAGCTCACCCGGGCCTCCACCCCTGGGTCATGCTCCGTGACTTGAAGAGCCATTCGGACCGTTCCATGCCCAACAAGCTCACGTCGGCCCTCAAGAAGATCTCGATTTCCTCGTCGCGCCGCGACCGCGAAGACCGCGGAGAGGCGTCGGCACCGGTGACCTCGGGGTCGACCAGTCGTCCCACGGTTGCGGGCCTGTCCGGCAGGACAGCGGCGACAGTCGGCTCACAGGCTCCGCGCGTGGAGCCCTGGAAGCTCCAGCCTTACCGCGGAACGACGGTGCGCACCGGCCCCCGCGTGGGCTTGCCTCGCATGCGAGGCTCCATCAACAACACGGTCGACGTCGATCCGGCAGCCGCCGGCCGGTACGGGACTCGCGTGACTTGCCGCGCGTTGTCGCTGGCATGGCTCGGCACGCCCAAGTTCATCGACCAGGTCGTGAACGCCAACGACGTGAAGAACTTCTTCAGCGAGGGCGAAGGCCTGCGCGCTTTCGATGCGCGCCAGGACCAGCTCGAGCGCCAGGCACCGGCAGCCCGCACCCTGATGAGCGATCGCGGCTTCGGTGCCTACGTCCACGACTTGGCGCAGCACATGGCCGCGCACGGGCTTGACGAGACCGGCACGCTGCTCGTGACGCCGAACCACGCCCTGGGCCTGAAGCTGCAGCGCAAAGCCGGCGACAAGGGCGAGCGTTTCGTACTGAGCGCCTACGACCCCAATGCCAGCGGTGTCCAGATCAAGATGCAGGAGTTGGACGTCCAGACCCTCGGCGGCTTCGGCGCCCTGAGGCTCAGCCAGATGTTTCCCGACATCGCCAAGTCGTTCCCGCCTGGCACGCCAGGGAGCCAGATGTGCTTCAAGGCGATGTCATGCGAGGGCATCGAACTCGCTGCGGGCAGCAGCCTCACGTATGTCGGCGATCCCGACGCCTTGCGCTCCGGAGCGGCTGTGGCGCTTGCGCTCCAGGACAACGGCCCCGAGCAACTGGCGATCGTGGCAGATGCCCTCGTTGCACAGGGCCTGACGGGAAGTGCGGCACTCGACGCCGTCGCCGGCGCGCGGCAGGACGGACACATGGCGTTCTACAGCGCGGCGCAGAAGGGCACTCCGCACGCGCAGGCGTACGCCGAGCTCATGCGCGACCTCGCTATCCCCCGCGACGAGGCTTGTCGCTTGATGACAGGCCAGCGACCGGGCGGCAACGACACTCCCGCGGTGCATGTGGCGGCGCGGCGCAACGGCTGCGAATTCATCGAATCGTTCGGCCGTGGCCTGGCAGCGCTGGGACTGCCGCCGCACGAGGCCGGTCCGCTGCTGCGCGGCCAAGGTGCGGATCACACGGCGCTCGGTACCGCCGCCCAATACGGCCACGCGGACTTCGTGCGATCCTACGGGCTGGCCGTGCGGGCGGCGGGACTCCAGGGCCGCGATGCTGCACGCCTCATGGAAGGCCGATACCACGGCGATCGCGCGTTGAGCCTCGCGGCGCGGAGCGGCAACACGGCGTTCATGGCGGCCTACTTCGAGACGCTGGGGACGCTGTCGATCGATCGGGGCGACCTTGCCAGGCTGATCAAGTCGACGGCCCGGGAAGTGCGGCAGACGCCGAACGACGACGTTCGCTCGGCCTTCCTCGCCGGCATGCAGTCGCTGGCGTTGAGTCCTTCCGATTTGCTGTGACGTCGTGACACGGCCCGGACGCCTGCAGCTCGCCGGCGCGAGGCGCTTGAACCCGAAGGGGCAGGGTCAGGTCTTGCCTTTTGCCTACGCCATCGTTTTCGGGCAGGGAGACAAAAAGCAAGACCTGACCCTCGAACCCCGACGCGAACGTACGCTACCGGCCGCGGGGTCAAATCTTGCCTTTGCCCGACCTGACACGCCAAAGGCGAGACTTGACCCCAAGGCTCCGCATGAAATCAATCGCCCGACGCCTGCAGAACGGGCAGTTTGCGTACTAAGGGACGTCATGAAAGTTTGGAGTTGGTACGGCGCTGGCGAGGGCTACACGGTGCTGCTTCCCGTCCGGGACGAGGATATCTTCAACGACGTGTTCGTCGCTGACGGCCAACCCAAGAGTTGGACCACACGCCCCCAGGTCAAGCCTGGCATTGAGCGTGTGACGAAGAAGCAAAAGCCGCTCGGCGACCTCAGTCCGCTCGCTGGCGCGAGCATCATCTTCAATGCGAAGGCGCGTTCCGCGCTCGAATCATTCCTGGCTCCCTTTGGGCAGTTCCTGGAACTCGGCTTGATCGACGACACCGGTTTTGCGGGCGGCGACCAGCCACTGTTCTTCTACAACGTCACGAACCTGATTTCGTGCATCGACTCCAAAAGTTCGGAGAAGGATGAACTCGGCATCGTTGTGCCGGTGTTCACCAAGGCTGCCATTCCGGAGGATGCGCAGGTCTTCAAAGACCCGCTGATGCCGCAGTCGAACATCTTCTTGAACGATGCGGCTCACGCCGAACTTGAGATCCGGATTGACAAGGCGGGACTGCGCGGGTCGTCGTTTCGCATGATCGGATAGGCGTCTCGAGCGACAGCATCAGGGCGACTGGAAATCCATGGCGGCCGCCGTGAGATTCGCATTGCAGCTGCGAACCTGACGGGTCTGGAAATCGAAGAATCCGGCCAGGGCTAGCCAAGATCCGCAGGCTACACATCTTCATCAGCGATCGCTTTGCCATTTGGCCGGCCGGCGTCGGCGCGACGTCCGCGCCATGCACCCGGCGGAACCTGTTCGTCTCGCCCAGGCCGTGATAGAACGGGAGGCCTGTCGACTTGCTGATCCAGACATGCAGTCCACGGGGTCAAGTCTTGCTTTTGCCTGACCTGGCTCGGCAAAGGCAAGACTTGACCCCAAGACTCGGTGGACTCAGCCCTGACTTTCGATACCCGAATGCAGCTTGAGGCGGAAAGGTTTCCAACCTCCCGGAGGATCCCATTCGGCATCGCCGAAGATCTCGCCATCTTGGACACGGTGAACGACGACGCCATCAATTCCAAGTTCTGTGCGGCGCCACAGGACCTCGCCAGCGGCGTCGAAGCGAAGCAATTCTGAAGCAGATGTCACCAGCACCGACGATCCAAGATCGTATGACTCAAGGTCTGAGGCCGTGAATATGTGGCCATAGTAGCCATCGAGCGAGTGGGATGCCACGCTCCCCGTCTTGGGGGCGAACACTGCAACCTGCTGCCCGTAGCCGATGTAAACCAGTTCACCTATGGAGCGTACGTCCTGAAAGCATGAAGACCCAACGCTCTCGAATAGGTCAATCCGCCACCGGGTCTCATCCGCTTGAATGATTCCGACGGACGCAACGGCACGTGCGAGCGGTACTGGTGGAGCGCCCAGTACGAGGCGATGAGCGTCCCGCCAGGCACTGACGTCCTCGGTTGTGATGAAGGTTGCTTGCATACGCGACCGAGTCTACCCGGGCAGATTGCTGCAGCGTCAAGATGGATTGCCCGGACGCATACGGCTCGCTTGCTGCCCACGGAGCGCGCGACATCGACGAGCTCCTTCCGCATTGCTGGGTGCCGTCCGTCGCTCGTTGACTGCTCTCAGCGGCAAGCTGACCTTCGGGTATCGTCGGTGAACAACGGCAGCCGCCATTCGCAGACACAGCATTCATGCACAACCAAAAGCTCAGTCACGACTTCAGCGGTGCCCTGAGGACATTCGCGTACTTCATGGCAAGCGGCAGCCACTGCATGCTTGAAGGCGTCGACTACTTGAGCCTCTACGGAGAAGCCCCAAGCGAGATTGAGATGGCTTTCGCCATCTTTGCGAACGTCATCGAGTTGGATGCAGAGGGAAAGGTGCTCAACTTCACCTATGCGCAAGGGCGAGCAACCGACTACCTCAAGCAGTGGTTCGACCCGTCCTTCGTTGTAAAGCCGCCGTTCGAGGACTGGGAGCAGGCGCTCTACGGGCCGCCCGGTCTCGTCGATACCAGCCCGGACGACCGCTAATACGAATTCTGCGGCGGTCGTTCTCGGCCGTGGGGCCACAGTGAGCAGTCAAGAAGTCTACGAGCTCTTGCTCGCCCGACGTCAACCTGACTCTCTCGGCCGCTTGCTGCACACCGGCGTCGGAGGTTGGTGGTCTTAGCCGGCAGCCTAGGTTGGCTGGCGTTCGCCCCGACTCGAGGACTCTGGAAGAACGCAACCGGCCGCTGAGCGCACGTCAGACGGACGCGTTGCAGGTGTCAATTTGACTTGCCAGGACGCTTACAGCTCGCAGAACTCCGAGTCAAACCAGTTCGACCCCGGCAGCAACTGGCTCGATCCGAAGCGTCGTCACTTCGCCTCAGAGGATGCAGATTCGGTCCACGCGACGCGGACCTTTCGAGCTTCACTCACCATGCTGTTGCATGGCACCCGTTGGCAAGAGATCCGACGAGACCTTTCGGCTCCAGCCGACTTCGTCCACGGCTGGCCGGCAGGTCGAGCCCTCACGCAGCATGACGGTTCAGCGTTCGACGTCGCCCGTGCGATGACGCCGCAGGACGCCGCTCTGGTGAGGCATCAGCGCAGCAGGCGCCGAACCCCTCAGTCGGCAAGCCCGCGATCTTCAAGAGCGCGGTTCAACGATTTCGCGGAAACGATGAGGTGTCCGTCGCATGAGAAAACCGTCGAGACGCTCCCGGTGGGGCGGCGCTGCCGCCGTGAGCCTTGTCCTGGCATCGTCCGCAAACGCGGGTCGATCACTGGATCGCATCCAGTCCACCGGCGCGGTCAGGATCGCCTACCGCACGAATTCCGTCCCCTTCTCGTATCTGGTCGGCGGACAACCCGTGGGCTACGCCATCGACCTGTGCCGCGAGTTCGTGGGAGCGATCGGCAAGGTCATCGGCGCCAAGATTCCCTTGCGAATCGACTTCGTGGAAGTCACGGCGGCCAACCGGATCAACATGATGGCGACCGGCGGGGCTGACCTCGAATGCGAGTCCACCACCAATACGGCCGAGCGCCGAAAACTCGTGGCGTTCAGCATTCCGCACTACGTGACCGGCGCGCGTTTCGCGGTACGGACCGACTCCACGATGGCCGAGCTCTCCGACTTCAAGAACAAACGGGTGGTCTCGACGACCGGCACGACGCCGCTCAAGGCGATCCGCGACGTCAACGACATGCACGAGATAGGCATGCAGATCCGCGAGGTGCCGGACCATGAGCGGGGTCTCGTGGAAGTCGAGCGCGGCAACGCCGATGCGTTCGTCATGGACGAGGTGCTGTTGGCCGGCCTGATCTCGACCAGGCCGCAGCCGGCAACCGTCAAGATCGTCGGAAAGTACCAGACGGTCGAGGCCTTGGCGATCATCCTCCCTCACGACGACAAGGCCCTGAAGGACATCGTCGATGCGGAAATGAAGCAACTCATTCGCAACGGTAGCGCCGCCAGGTTGCTCAATCACTGGTTCATGGAACCCATCCCCCCGAGGAACGTTCCGATCGGGCTGCCGATGCCCCACCTGCTGCGCGAATTCTGGATGTATCCCACGGACTGGATTCCGGAGAACTGAGCCATTGCTCGTCCAACCAAGCCTAGGTCAGATTCATTCCGCCGTCCGACAGCAGCACTTCGCCAGTGAGGTAGTCCGAGGCAACCAGCATGGCAACGGCGTCAGCAATGTCGCCCGGACTTGCAGCCCGACGCATTGGCGCACGCTCGCGCCACAACGCTTGTGCACCCGTCCACTCGGCGGTCATCGGCGTGTCGACCAACCCCGGCGCGACGGCGTTAACACGAATGTCCGGCCCCAGTGACAGGGCGAGCAAGCGGGTCATGTGGTTGAGCGCAGCCTTGCTGACCGCGTAGGGAATGGACGCGCCTTTGGGACGAACACCCGCATGGGAACTGATGTTGACCACGCAGCCCGCTCGGCGACATCGGGCGGCTTCGCGCAAGGCCGACTCGGCCAATGCGACGAGATGGAACGGCGCCACGACGTTGACCTCATGGAGTTCGTGCCACACCGCGGAAGTCGCGGCGGCGAGGTCTCCGTGCGGAATCACTCTGCTGATGCCGGCGTTGTTGACCAGGACGTCGAGTTGACCCCACGCGGCGATGGCCTCGCTGACCAATCGGACCCTGTCGGATTCCACGGCAAGATCGGCTTGCACGTAGATGGCCTGCGTCATGTCGGCAGCCATGGCTCGACCTGTCTCCGCAGAACTTCGCGAATGAAGTACCACGGCATAGCCCGAGTGGTGCAGCCTGCGCGCGATCGCTGCGCCGATGCCGGACGTGGATCCCGTGACCAACGCGACACGAAGCGCGCGATCAGTGGTCGGATTGACATTCATCTGCAAAATCTCCGACGGGTGGCCATCAAATCCACGGCGGCGCAGCGCATGCGCGAGCGCAGGTGGGATCGTTGAAGCTTGCCGACTTCATCGACGCGATGAAGCCAAGGGCCATGCGGTGAATGGCGAGGGCAAGCAGGCATGTCCCGATCGTGCGGGGCATGAATCTGGAACGCCGTGTCTGGCGCGAGCCGATCTTGCCAGAACTTCCTGACGCACCTGCGTCGACACGAATGGAGCGAAGACCGAGAGGCGCATCGGCGTCCTTGACGGTCGCTTCGAAATCGCGCGATTGCAGGATTCGACGACTGCAACGGGTCGGTGGCGTTACGATCGCCCGACCGCTTTTCGGCGGCACACTGCCACAAGAAGACAGTCGCGAACTTCGGCTGTCGGGAACTGTAGGATCAGGCAAATGAAACAGTTCGCGTTGCAGGATCGAGTCCTGGTCTCATCGAGCGGTGGCTGGAAGAGGAACTCGCTTGCAACGATCGTCAGCGAGCCTGAACCGGTTCAGACGCTACGTGGATCGGAGTTGCACTACTGGGTGAGCTTCGACGAACCCCAGCAGACGATCGATAGCGACGATGCTTACTACAAGGCACAGGTACTTAGCTGCTGCCTTGATCGCGCTTGACGCTTGTCATGCCCGAACTCGGCCACTATCCAGCATGGATGCCATGTCTTCTGATCGTTTGGACTCGAGCCGCACCCTTCCTGCGAAACCGGAAGGCATCGCTCGCCGGCGCATGCGCGTCACCCTCCGGATGCTGCGCTCGCTCCTGCTGGGCGGGGTGGCGATCATGGGTTCGGTACTGGTCTTTCGGCAAGGCCTGCTGCCACTGATCGATACGGTGTTCCACCCCGGGCCCGCATGGCTCAGCGTGTTCAGACGGGCCGGCATCATCCTGGTGGCCATGACGGGCTACTGGGCCTATGTGCACTGGCATGAAAAGCGCAAAGCGACCGAGCTGCAGCTGCAGCTGGTTCCCTTGATACTTGGCGGTGCAGGCGGCGCCGCGATGGTGGCGTTGCCGATCGCCATGCTGTTCGCGTTCGGCGCCTACGAACTGGTGCTGTTCCGCGGCGCCTCGCCGGCGCTGTTGGGCGTGGCGGCCTTCATCGGAATTGCGGCCACGCTGGAAGAGCTGGTCCACCGCTGCCTGTTGTTTCGGCTGCTGGAGCGGGCCTGGGGAACGGCGGTCGCATTGGCGGTGCAAACGGTGCTGTTCGCCCTGCCGCACCTGGAGAACGTGGCGCACGGTGGCCCCGCCGATATCGTGGCCATGCTGCTGTCGGTGACCGTGCTGGGCCTGGTGTGGGGCGGGCTGTTCGTCCTGACGCGCAACCTGTGGGTGGTGGCCGCCAATCACGCGGCATGGAACTTCATCATCTTGCTCAGTGGCGTGCCGCTTTCCGGTATCGACGACTGGCGCACCGTCGCGCCTCTCGAGAGTCGCTATGCCGGGCCCGACTGGCTGACCGGCGGAATGTTCGGTCCGGAAAGTTCGCTGCTGGTGATCGTGTCGGTCACAGTCGTGGTTGTGTTGTTGCTGCGCGCGGCACGACGGCGGGGGGCCTTCCTCAAGGCGGCGGCCTAGCAATTCGTTCAAGGCGACGTGCGGACCTCCCGCGCCTTCACTCCGGCGTCGAACGACAGCTGTTCGGCAATTCACGCGGGGCTGTCGGTTGTCACCTTTGAAGGGCCGCGGGGTCAAGTCTTGCCTTTGCCTGACCTGGCACGGCAAAGGCAAGACCTGACCCGAAAACTTCCGATTGCGGGATTCGGCGACTGCAACGGGTCGGCAGCGATACGATCGCTTGACCGCCTTTCATTTGCGCGGGTACCCCGGGCTGCTCGCGCACGCTGATCAGAGCCATTCCACACGCAACCGGTATCGCGAGGTCAGCACCCATGAAAAATCTTGCCGCGTTGATTTTCTTGCTGTCTTGCTCCAGCGCTCATGCCGACTGCCAAGATGAGTGGCTTACATTCCAGTCTCCTACGCAACAGCTCTCAGTCAGTTATAAGGAGGGGTGCTACCACGGAGAGTTGATCCTCTCATATTGGAGGGAGGGGACGAGGCAAGATGCGCCGTCAGGAGAGATTTCCTTTGACCAGGAATGCCCGGCGAAGAAGCGCGACAAGAGCGGCGAGGTCGTGGAGTTCAGCTGTCGCAAGAATGGTGTGTCTCCGCTGGCAGGCGCCACCTATCGCTTCAAACTAGTGAAGACGACCATCGTATGCGATGGTGCAGTCGGCCCCGATGAGGATCACACCTTCATATGCATCAAGGGTTGCGGGAAGAAGACGCCCGCGGTCTTGACTGTGCCATTTGGTGAGGGATGCTCTTGATGACTGATCGTCTCGAGTCTCGTACTTCAGGCTTGCCTTGTTATTGATGCGCACTCTGTACCTCCAACGGGCGGGAGGCGCGAGCCGTGCCGACGTCCACGCCATATGAACAACGAATTCCGGCTGAGAAATAGGAAGGAGCCGATTCGATGAGCGATTTGCTTTATGGACGAAGCCTGAACGTTCTTGTCGGCCTGCTCTTGTTGCTCGTGGCCTACGTCTATGTAAGGATCATTCTTCGGTATCGAACCGAAGCGGTCGTGCGCATCGCGGCTGCAGGAGTTGCGGTTCCTGCGATGGGCGCAATCGTGATCTTCCAGATCTATCTATTCAGGATGGTCACTGGCGTTGACCGGCCCCTGCACTCGGACACCGTGTTCTTCGCGACGGTGGTAGGCGAAGGGCTTGCCACGCTCGCTATCGTGTTCCGCGGAGCACTGAAGGCTCGCGACGTGACGGGCAGCGAGCGATGACTGTTTGACCGTTTTTGGTCGGCGCCATCTTGCCTTCGGACGAGAGCAACAGACCGCAGGGTCACCGCCGCACGGTCAAGTCTTGCCTTTGCCTGGCCTGGCACGGCAAAGGCAAGACATGACCCCAAGACTGAGCGCCCGAGTTCGGCCAGGAGCGAACGATCGCCGCCGACCGCTTTGGGGTAGGCTGCCTTCTTGCAGCGCTGCCAGCACCCGGCCCCGCAAAGGCTTCCCGAAATCCCGGCGCCACCATGAACGACCTAGTGATTCCCTACGGCCCGAAATGGACGACGGCGTTCGTCGGATTGCTGTTCTCGGCCAGCATCGCGGTCACCTTGTGCCGGCTGGCGTTCCTGCCCGATCAGCTGGCGGAGATCGCTTTCCTGAGGCCATTTGGCCCGACGGGCGCCATGGTCATCATGATGGTCGGCGTGACGTTGTTTGCGGCGCTGAGCGTCGCGTCGGCCTATCTGCTGGTGGTCGCCGTTTCCAGGAGGCGCGTGATCGTCCTGCATGAGAAGTTCATGCTGTTCCCGCACGGCATCCTGCGCGCGAGGTCGTCGCGAATTCCGTACGACACGATTCGCTCGATCAAGATCGAGCGACTCGGAACCAGGCGCGCGCTCCGCATCCGTGCCAGCAACGCGACGCTGTTGATCGTCGAGTCCATGCTGCCTTCGGCGGCTCACGTCAGATTGCTTGCGCAGGAGCTCTCTTCACGGTCCGCAGCCGGACGTGCCGGCCAGCAGTAGTGGCCGTCGCAGTTCGGCGAGCTGGAGCTGTTCGTCGGAGTCGATTTCGAGTGTCGACTCTTGCTTTTGCCAGAAGCCGGATGGACGACTACTTGGGTACCGCGGGGTCAAGTCTTGCCTTTGCCTGACCTGGCACGGCAAAGGCAAGACTTGACCCCAAGACGCAGGCGAACTTCGCCTTGGGGTCGGCAGCGTTACGATCAGCCTGACTGGTTGCGGGCAGCACGCGGCCAGCTGCGGTCATTCGCTGGCGTCTGCTTTCGGGGAGTACCGAAGAATGGAAGACATGGATGGCGCCGGCGTGGTGCCTATCGATCGAGGGGCTTGGTCGCCATCGAGTCGCCGCTCGCTCGGCCACTATGACGAAGGCGCCACCAAGTACGAAGGTATCCGCTGCCAGTGCTACAAGTGCAGGATC
>FSXQ01001362.1_pt1 | contig 43918 bp, 45 predicted proteins | sample 1638011 | NCBI WGS metagenome assembly FSXQ01 (sample SAMEA3914789, study PRJEB12502) | metagenome | biome: forest; material: soil | place: Canada | collected 2011-07-03 | depth 0.3 m | reverse complement strand
GGTGTTGGAGGCGTGGCCGAGTGGTCGAAGGTACTCCCCTGCTAAGGGAGCATGCGGTGATGAGCTGCATCGAGGGTTCGAATCCCTCCGCCTCCGCCAGTACCACCGCTAAGTTGTTGATTTTACAAGACAATTTAGCGGCTGTTACGGTGGTACATACAGCAGAACATACAGACACTCTAGGGTGTCTGTTTTTCTTTGTGCATTCAAATTCCGCCTTAGAAGGGTACCCGTGAACGTAGAAGTCCAGACCTCGCGCATCCCGCGCTTAGAACGTGCGGCAGCCGTCACCCTGAAGCAACTCGAATTGGTGCAAGAGATCCTGTCGGCAGCCGCTCTGACGCCCACGGAGGTTCTCACCGCGTCGGTGTTGGCAGCCCTTGCTTCGAACTATCACGCAGAAACGTTGATTTCAACGCGGGCTTCGTCCAAGTAGTCGATTCGAATAGCCCGGACAGACCGATCGCAGACACCCTCGGGTGTCTGTTTTTCTTTCGGCTTCGCGATGCGCCCCACTGCCGCGCATAGACTCAGTGCCACCCCCCACAACTGGCGTCTACGATGGCCTGGCAGCAAACGACCAATCTTTCGGCAAAGCGATACACCTGCGGCTACTGCAATCACGTGGTGAGTTCAGCCGTTGGCTATCACTACGCGGCCAGCAGCGGACATCGGGAGTTCATCCACATCTGCCCAGACTGCTCGAATCCCACGTACTTCGGTGAGACGAGAGTTCCCGGTGTTGCGCCAGGCAACAACGTTAAGCACCTGCCCGCCAATGTCCACGCCCTATACAACGAGGCGCGCCAATGCGCTTCCGTTGCGGCGTACACATCGTCTATCTTGGCCTGCCGCAAGCTGCTTATGAACATCGCGGTGAACCACGGCGCCAAGGAAGGATTGAGCTTCGTGGCCTATGTAGAGCATCTGTCAGGTGCCGGCTTCGTGCCGCCGAACGGCAAAGGCTGGGTGGACTACATCAGGAAGAAAGGCAACGAGGCAACCCACGAGATCGCGCTGATGACCGAGGATGACTCGACACGGCTGCTTGCCTTCGCGGAAATGCTTCTGAAGTTCGTGTACGAGTTCCCCGCCGCGATACCCGCGCCCTGATCGCCGCAACTAGCGTCCGCGACAGCGCGTCAAGTCGACCAATGGCATCTAGCCTACGCGACATAACTGTACTTATTTCGCATAGGAGCTGCCCGCAGCGTCGGCCTGAAGATGGCGAGCGCGTCGCTGGCTGCAATAGGCTCTTTGAGCGTCAAGGCGCTTCCGGCTCCGTCGTGTTGTTGGTCACGCCGTATTGGCGGGCCAGACGTGCATAGGCCCGACCCATCGGCCGCGCGTCGGCGTCGGCGGCGATGCGAAGCAGGGTACCGGCCAGCGCGCGGAGTTGATCCGGCGTGAGCTCGGCGCAGCCACCAGGCAGACCGTCCACGACTGCGAGAGGCTTCCCGTCGAACGTCCTGCACAGCACCGCGGAAAGAGCGCCGGTCATGGCTTGACCACCGGCACGCTCACCGCCGATCGCAGGTGCGTCCGTTCGAACGCCTCGATCTCGGCCAGCGGGTACAGCACTTTCCGACCGAAGCTGATATAGCGCGGGCCTTGGCCGGTGCATCGCAAGTTTGCGAGGTGACCCACGGACATTTGCCACCGCTCGGCAAGCTCACGCGGCAACAGGTTCAGGCCGCCCGTCATAGCGCAGCCACCGCGGCCATGAACAGGCGCCCGAACTCGGCCAGGTCGATCTCGCCGCCTGCTCGCCGCGGCATCGTCAGAAAGCGGACGACGGGCGATCCATCGGTGTCGTAGACGATGGTGACGACGCCCTGGACTTTGGACGCATTCAGCCTGCGCACGATGGCAGGGACCGGGTCGTAGACGCAAAGTGAGTTCATGAATCTCTCCGTGACTGTGCAACATCAAAAGTGATGACGAAGCCACGGTAACGAGCAGCCCGCCGATGCGTCTATGCCTCCCAATTTCGATACATGATGAGGTATCCGCAACACGCGGAGCCGCGTGCTTCGATGGGGTGTTGCGATCGACAACAACACGCCGTCGATGGCTCCGGGTATGTCCCTACGTGGTCACTGTTGCCAGGCCGTCGACAGGTCCGGCGTCGATGGTGTCGACGCGCCTGGGCCCCAGAAGTAGCTCGCCCCACGTTGCTCCGCCTGGCGTTGCTGCTTCGCGGTCGCACCCGGCGAGATGTAGTCCTGCAGCTGGTCGTAGATCAGTCGATTGAACGCGCTCTTGACGTACCAAAGGTTTGCCAGCGGCGTGGCGTTGTGTCGCATCCAGCGCAGCATGGCCAAGCTGTACTGGTGCTTTGATGGCTCGCCATCAGCGTCCGCGCGAAAAGCTCATCGTGACGCTCGCGCGTCGACACGGACGAGCATGAAGGTGGAACTGTGATTGCATCCAGTCTCGCTCTCGGCGGTTTGAGATCAATGGTGACAATTGTTCAATCGACATTTGCTCGACAGGCTGGCAGTCTGAGCAATACGTCACGTTTTTGATGGAAATGGCACGGATCTGGGAGGATCAAGAATGCGCATCGTCAGTAGCCAAGTCCCCGGAGGCAACGTTTATCGGATCTATCGAGCGGATGCGCACTTCGTCACGGAGCTGCAGCGCCTCATCCCGTTCCTGAATGACTGTGCCGGGTCGGTGCTGATCGGCGGAACCGATGGAGATCCCGATGTGGTTCTCACGGTGGGGCCGCTCGATGGCGAGACGGATGCAGCGTTCCAGAAGCGAGTGGCGAAGCACCTGTCCTGAGCGGCTAGGCCGTCCAGAAAGTCCCTTTGTCTTTCGACCGCTCTGTGCTGTGGCGTACAGACCCCGGCCTGCCCCTGGCGCACTCTCGAAGAGGATCGAAGCGATCCTGGCCGAGGAGGCAGACATGGGTTACAAGAGCTTGCTGGTGCACCTCGATCCGGGGCGCTCGAACGCGAATCTGTTGCTGTTCGCAGGGGAACTCGCCGAGCGCTTCGATGCCCGGCTGATCGGCATCACCGTGTGCTCGCCGACCATCATGGCTTTTGCGTCGCGCTGAGCCATGGCGACCGCGCCGGATGGATCATGAACGAGATTCGGCGCCATCCATCGGATGTCCCGCTGGGTGCCCGTGACTGCATCCTCGCCGAGCGACTGGCGCCTTGAGCGACGCTCGAGCGCTCCCCGCTGCGATGTCTTTCACCGCGCCGGACACGTGGACCCTGTCCGGCAGTTGGACGGTGCTGTGCATCGGGGACCTCGCACAGGAGACGGAGCGGCTCGAACAGGTTCACGCCTCGGGCAGGCCGGTGATCGACGGTTCGAAAGTCGATGCGCTGGACACGGTGGGTGCGATGCTCATCGATCGCTGGCTGGTGCACCCGGGAGGAAGCCGCAAAACGCATGCCGACGTGGAGTGGCGTGGCTGGGCACCGGCGCACCTACGACTGATGGAACGCGTGGACAAGCACGGGCGCGCTTCGCTGCCGCAGTCGCCAACGCCCCCGTCGTGGCTTGCACGCCTGGGCATGTCGACGATGGCCATCGGCAGCGAGACGCAGGCCTTGCTGGGTCTCGTAGGGGAATGCGCGCGCGCCTTTGCGACGACCGTCCGGCACCCGGGCCGTGCGCGTTGGCGCCCGTTCCTGCACCACATCGGCGTCGCGGGGCTGAGTGCGATGCCGATCGTCGGGCTGCTGTCGTTGCTGATGGGCGTCGTGGTCGCATTCCAGGGCGCCGACCAGCTCTCGCGGTATGGTGCCAACGTGTATGTCGTCGACCTGGTCGGGCTGTCGATGTTGCGGGAGTTCGCGCCGCTGGTCACCGCGATCATCGTCGCCGGGCGTTCCGGGGCCGCCTTTGCGGCGCAACTCGGCACCATGGTCGTCACCGAGGAGATCGATGCCTTGCGCACATTGGGCATCTCGCCGGTCGAGCAACTGGTGCTGCCGCGCGTGCTGGCCTTGCTCGTCGTGCTGCCGTTGCTGACGCTGTTCGCCGATGTCCTGGGCGTCGTGGGCGGCATGCTGATGGCCCGTGCGAGGCTGAACGTGGACTACGCCGCCTTCATCGACAGGTTGCCTTTGGCCGTCGATCAAGGCACGTTGGCGGTGGGCATCGGCAAGGCCCCGATCTTCGCCGCGATCATCGCGATCGTCGGATGTGTCCAGGGGCTGCGCACCCGCGGAGGGGCGGACGCCGTCGGGACGCAGACCACGCGCGCAGTCGTGCAATCGATCTTCCTGGTGATCGTGGCCGATGCGCTGTTCTCGGTCGCCTTCAGCATGCTGGACCTGTGACGTGGCAAACGACCCTGACAGCAACAGGAACGCCATCGAGGTGCGTGGCTTGACGACGCGCTTCGGCACGCATCTCGTCCACGACGTCCTCGATCTCGACATCCGGCGCGCCGAGACCTTCGCCATCGTCGGTGGAAGCGGCTCGGGCAAGTCGACGCTGTTGCGCGAGATGATCATGTTGCATCGCCCCGATGCCGGCACCATCCGGATGCTCGACGTCGATGTGCTCGCGCTCGACGAGGAACAGGCGGTGCCGTTGCGGCGACGGATCGGCGTGATGTTCCAGCAAGGAGGCCTGTTCGCGGCTATGACCGTGGGAGAGAACGTCGGCATGCCGCTGCGCGAATTCACCCGGCTCGATGACAAGCTCGTCGATGAGATCGCTGCCTGGAAGATCGCGCTGACGGGCCTGGAAGCCGATGCCAGCCTGAAGTACCCGTCAGAGTTGTCCGGCGGCATGCATCAACGCGCCGCCCTGGCGCGCGCGCTTGCGCTGGACCCCGAACTCCTGTTTCTCGACGAGCCCACGGGCGGCCTCGATCCGGCGAGCGCAGACGGCGTCGGTGCCTTGATACGGGATCTGCGGGAACTTCTGGGCCTGACGGTAGTGATCATCACGCACGATCTCGACCTGCTGTGGCAGGTGGCCGACCGCGTCGCGGTCATCGGCGGCGGCAAGGTGCGTGGAATCGGGTCGATGGCCGAACTGTCGGCCATGCAGCACGCGGATATACGGCCGTTCTTCGACACCCCGCGCGGCCGCGCCGCGCAACAGGATGCCGCCAGGCGCGGCGACATCCAGAGAATGACGGAGGCCGGCTGACATGGACAACAAGGTGAACTTTGCCGCCGTCGGCGCCTTCGTGATCGGACTCGGCGCGGTGCTGGTCGCGGCCATCCTCTGGCTCGCGGCCGGCGGCGAGATGCATCACAAGGTCGACCTGTACCGAGCCGTCAGCGATGAATCCGTCTCCGGACTGAACCTCAACGCGCCGGTCAAGTATCGCGGTGTGGACGTCGGCAAGGTCAAGGACATCCACCTGGTGCCGAACAACCCTCAGCAGGTGCAGTTGACCTTTGCCATCGAGCGCGGAACGCCGATCAAGACCGATACCGTCGCGACGCTGACCACGCAAGGGCTCACCGGCATCGCCTATATCGAGCTGAGCGGCGGAAGCACGAGCGCGCCGCTGCTCGTTTCGGCCGCGGATGGCGAACCGCCGTTGATCGTGACCAAGCCGTCGCTCAGCGCACGCCTGGAACAGGTGCTGACCCGCGTGCTGGGCAGCGTCGACAAGACGTCGCACGCGCTTGACGGCGTCTTCACCGATCAGAACAAGCAGGCATTGAGCGTTGCGTTGGCCAACATCGCGACCATCACGCAGACCGTGGCCGACCGCAAGGGGGCTATTGATCTCGCGCTGAGGAACGCGGACAGGACGATGGCGAATGCCGCCGCCGTCAGCGCCAGGATGGACGCCACGCTGGCCCGCATCGACAAAGCGGCCGACTCGTTCGACGCGATGTCCAGGCAAGTCGACAAGACGGCCGCCGGGGCCGGCGCGACCGTCGCGGCAGTCGGATCCGACGTGCAGCATCTGACCGGTGACGTCGCGCCGCAACTGGAGACCCTGATGAACGATTTGAGTGAGCTGTCCGCTTCGTTGAGACGGCTGAGCGAACAGACCGAACGCAATCCGAAGAGCCTCGTCTTCGGCAAGACGCCGGTGCCCAAGGGGCCTGGAGAATGAGCCAACGCAAGCTTCTGGTCAAAGAGCTGTCGTCGCGCTCCCTGAGTCGCCTGGCGTTGCCGGCAACCACGGCGGTCGCGGTGACCTTGCTCGCGGCCTGCGGTTCACTGTTCGCGCCCAGCCCACCGGCGCCGCACTTCTACACGCTGGATGCGACGCCACTGGGCGCCCTGGCGCCGCGCGTCGCGGCATCCGCACCTGTGATGATCGTAGCGGTGCCGCGCGCCGAGGCTGGATTCGATACCGATCGCATCGTCTACGTGCCTGAAGAACATCGCCTCCAGCCCTACGCGGACAACCAATGGATCGACACGCCATCGAAGATGCTTGCACCGTTGATCTCCGAGGCGATGTCGCGTACCGGATCTTTCGGCACCGTGTTGACGGCGCCGAGCACGGTGCCCGGACAGTGGGAGCTGCAGTCCGACATCGTGCGTCTGCAACTGGAGGTCGTGGCCGCGCGGTTTCGCTTCACGTTGCACGTCGTGCTGATCGAGACGCAGACGCGAACGGTTGTCCTGACGCGCGAGTTCGATGCCAGCGCGCCGGTCAGCGTCGCGAGCCCGGCCGCGGCGGTTGCGGCGGCCAATGTCGTTGTCGCGGACGTCTTGCAGCAAGTGGCCGCGGCCTGCGCAAGAGAGATCGCGAGGCGGCGCTGAGGCGCGCCGCCCGCACACATCCGCTCTTCGGCAGGTTCAGAAGTCGATCTTCGAGAACTTCGAGCCTTCGATGCTGAGGTTGGCCATCAGTCCACCGTTGGTCAACGCGAACCCGACGATGGGCGCCTGGACGGTCTGCGTGTCGACCGCGCCATCTGCGCCCACCTTGAGCAAGGTCACCGAGGCGTCCACGCCGGCCGTCCAGCCCTTGCTCGCCTGGAACTTGTCGAGCGAGTCCTGGGTCATGAAGAGAACGTAGACGGCCTTCGACTCGGCGCCGGCCAGAAGACCGACCGAGACGGCCGTGCTGCTGTAGTAGCCGGCCGTGAGGCCATTGGTCAACAGCGCGCCGCGGCCATGCGAGCCGCCGATGACGAGGCCCGCGGAGACCACGCTCGGGAACACCAGGACGCCGCGCGCCTTGCGCACCAGTTCGCGCGAAGCCGGAACCTGGGTGGCGAGGCTTGCGAGCGCACTCTGGACGTTGGCATCCAGGCCGACGCGCTTGGCGTCCAGCGAACCTTCGGTCACGGTGTTCGGGGTGGTCGTGCATCCGGCAGCCAAGAATGCAACGCAGGCGATGGCAGTGAGGGTCTTGAATATTTTCATGAGTGTGCTTTCACAGGAGGGTAGGGGGACGGTCCCGCGCGCCGGTCAAGAGCGCGCGACCCATCGGCAGCGGTTGAGGATGATCGTGTCGAGCGGATTGGTCTGTGCGCCAGCGCGCGCATGGGAACGCCAAATCAGGCCGGACGGTTCGATGAGGTCACCGTCATCCGCGCGGCCGGCCACAGTCTCGCCATGTCTTCCCGCCAGGTTCCATGGGGCATGAACTGGTCAGGAATTTTCATCAACATCCACGGAGAAGTACTGTTTGGCGACCGCAAGAACCTGCCGTGCGAACACACCGACGCTCTCCGGCAAGGGCTTGCCATTCGCGCGGTTGGCGAGTCCTGTGAACAGCGAACCCTGGAAATCCTGGAAGTAACTCTCTTCGCCAGTCAATTTGAGAATCCCGGCGTTGCGTAACTTCTGAAGCACCCGCGGATTCGCCTCGCATATCAGCACATCCACGTGTCGCTTGCGCAGCTTTCCCACGACCTCTTCGAATGTTTGCAGACCGGTGGCGTCCATGAAAGGCACATGGCGCATCCGGATGATCAACAGATCGGGGTCGGAGTTCGTCTGCAGGAGCGCGCGCTCGAACGACTCCACCGCGCCAAAGAAAATCGGCCCGGCTATCTCGTAGACGAGCACGCCTTTGGGCAGGCGGGCAAGCCCCATCTCATGAAGCTCGACAAGCAGGGCTCGCTCGTCGAGCTGGTTCGTTTCCACCGCGTCCGCCATGCGGCGCAGGAACTGAAGAATCGCGAGCACAACGCCAACGTTGACGGCAACGACCAGATCCGCGAAGACCGTCAGCAGGAACGTGATGACAAGAATCACCTTGTCTGCCGCGGGCGCGGTTCGCATGATGTGCCCGAAGTGCCTCAGGTCGCTCATGTTCCAGGCGACGACGAACAAGATCGCTGCAAGCGCAGCGAGCGGGATGCTCGATGCCAGGGGAGCCAGGAACAACAGGACGGCGACCAAGGTGAGCGCATGAACAGTTCCGGCCAAGGGGCTTGTGCCGCCGTTGCGAATGTTGGTTGCGGTTCTTGCGATCGCACCTGTGGCTGCAAAGCCGCCGAACAAGGGAGAAAGCAGGTTGGCGACACCCTGGCCGATCAGTTCCTGGTTGGAGTTGTGCTTGTAACCCGTCATCCCGTCTGCGACGACGGCTGAGAGGAGCGACTCGATGGCACCAAGCATGGCGATGGTAACGGCCGGGCCTATCAGAGTGATCACCTCTGCGACGGACGCACTTGGCAATGCGAAGCGCGGGAGCCCGAAGGGAACTCCACCAAACGCGCTGCCGAGCGTTGCGACACCGTTGAAGTGAAAAACGGATTGCAGCACGGTCGCTACGACCATGGCCGCCAACGGCCCGGGCACTCGTTTGAGCCATCGAATGCGAGGAGTGCAGAGCACCAATACCAAGCTCAGCACCGCAAGCGCGACGGTCGGCAGATGCGCCTGCGGAACTACCTCGATCAGGTTCCACAACTTGTTGTGGAAGTGCTCGCCTCCTGTTTTTGGCAGGCCCAGGAAATCGCGCCACTGGCCAACGAAGATGATGACACCGATACCCGCTGTGAACCCGACGATCACCGGTGCGGGGATGAACTTGATCACCGCTCCCAAACGCAACAGTCCCATCACGACCAGGATCGCGCCGGCCATCAACGTGGCGATCTGCAGGCCCGCGATGCCATATTTGGCGGTGACGCCCGACAAGATGGCGATGAACGCCCCTGTGGGGCCTGCGATCTGGACGCGTGTGCCGCCAAGCAGCGAAACGGCGAGTCCGCCGATGATCGCGGTGTACAGCCCTTGCTCAGGTCGTGCGCCGGATGCGATGGCGAATGCCATCGCCAGCGGAAGCGCCACGACGCCAACGATCACCCCCGCCACGACGTTTCCCGCCCACGAACGGCGCGCGAACAGACCGGCTCTGCGGGCGTCAAGAAAGGCGATCACGACGAGTGCTCCTTGAGGGCTAGACGGATTCGGGCGAAAGCGGCCTGCAGCAATTTCCACTGCGGGCTCTCCAGCGTCTTGGGACGGACAACCTCCTCAGGCTCACAAGACGACAGAACGCAGTCTCTGCGCGCGAATACGATTGCATTGCCTCTGTCACGCTCTTTGACCGCGAGGGCCGCCCCATCGAAACTCCGACCGACGCGTGTGACGAGCAGCGGGAAATCAGGGTTTCCCAAATGCATGTTCGCAACCATGACGCCCGAGGGGCGCAGGCAGTCGAACGCGTCGTCGTAGAAGCGCTTCGAGCTGAGTTCGCCGGGCAGGCCGTCGTAGTCGTAGCCATCCACCAGCAGGACGTCAAAGGCGCGTTCGTGTGCTCGAACGTAGCGCGACCCGTCTGCGCGGATCACCCGGAATCGTTCGTCGTCCGGCGGGACTGAAAAGTCGTTGCGCAGCGCAATGACGTGCGGGTTGATCTCGAGCACGGTGATGTCCGCGCGAGGCAGATGTCGCCAGCAGAACTTGGCCAGCGAGCCGCCCCCCAGGCCCACCATGCCGATGCGCAGCGGCATGGGATGGAAAAGCAGGAAGCCCATCATCGTCCGCGTGTAGGCGAGGTCCAACGAGTCGGGCTGCGCCAGGTCCATGCAGCTTTGAACCTCCGCGATGGAAAAGTGGAGCGACTTCGTCTTCTTCGTCTCGTGCACGAAGGGCCTGGTGTGAATCTGTTCGGTATCGAAGCTCATCGGGCGCCAATCGGGGCAGCCACGTTGCACTCGGCCACTGTCAGCGCGGTCATGTTGAGAATCCGACGAACGGTGCTCGACGGGGTGAGGATGTGCACGGGCCGCGCAGCGCCCAACAAGATCGGCCCGATCGCGATGCCGCCCCCTGCGATCGTCTTGAGCAGGTTGTAGGCGATGTTGGCCGCGTCCAGGTTCGGGAACACCAGCAGGTTCGCCGGGCCGCCGAACGCGGTGTCCGGCATCGCCAGCAGTCGCGCCGCCCCGTCCAGAGCGAGGTCGCCCTGCATCTCGCCGTCGACCTCGAGCCACGGAGCGCGTGCGTGGATCAGCTCGAGGGCATCGCGCATCTTGCAGGGCGACGCCAGATTGCTGGTTCCAAAGTTCGAGTGGGACAGGAGTGCCGCCTTCGGCGTGAGTCCCAGGCGGATCATTTCTTCGGCCGCGAGGACCGTGATCTCTGCCAGTTGTTCAGCTGTCGGGTCAGCGGTGACATGCGTATCGACGAGGTAGATCTGGCGCCCTGGCAGCATCAGCCCGTTCATGCAGGCGTAGGTCGTCGCGTCCAGGCGATGGCCGATGACCTGGTCGATGTAGCCAAGATGCAGAGCGGTCGTTCCCCACGTACCGCACAGCAGTCCGTCCACCTCGCCGCTGCGCAACAGCATCGCGCCGATGAGCGTCAGTCGACGGCGCATCTCGATCTTCGCCGTCTGGGCCGTGACGCCCTTGCGTTCCATCAGGCGCCAATACAGCTGCCAGTAGTCGCGATAGCGGTGGTCGAGTTCCGTATTGACGACGTCATAGTCGCGCCCCGCCTTCAGGCCCAGCCCGAAACGTTCAAGACGCTCGGCAATCACGCTGGGTCGCCCAATCAGGGTCGGCCGCGCCAAGCCTTCGTCAACGGCGATCTGAGCAGCGCGAAGGACCCGTTCCTCTTCGCCTTCGGCATAGGCGATGCGCTTGCGAGTCGCCTTGCGGGCGGCCGCAAATATCGGCCTCATGGTGGTCCCGGAGGCGAAGATCAATGCCTGCAAGCGCTCGCGGTAGGCGTCGAAGTCGATGATCGGTCGGGTTGCCACTCCCGACTCCTCGGCGGCTTTGGCGACCGCGGGGGCGATTCGAAGCATGAGCCGCTGGTCGAACGGGTACGGGATCAGATAGTCGCGGCCGAAGATCGGCGCTGCGCCGTACGCAGACCCCATGGACTCGGTCGGCGGCTGCATCGCGAGGTCGCGTAGCGCCTGAACGGCGGCGACCTCCATGGCTGGAGTGATCGTCGTCGCGCCGCAGTCAAGAGCACCTCGAAAAATGTACGGGAAGACGAGGACGTTGTTGACCTGGTTGGGATAGTCGCTGCGTCCTGTTGCAATGACGGCGTCCTTGCGCACGGACTGGATCTCCTCGGGCATGATTTCCGGCGTCGGGTTGGCCAGGGCAAAGATCAGTGGATCGCGTGCCATCGAGGCGACCATGGTGGGTCGGAGGACGCCGCCGGCGGACAGGCCCAGGAAGATGTCGGCGCCGTCAATGGCCTGCGCGAGCGTTCGCGCCGAAGTATGTTGCGCGAACGGCGCCTTTTCCGGGTCCATCAGTTCCGTTCGGCCTTCGTAGACCACGCCAGCCAGATCGGTCACCCAGATGTTGCGCCGGGGCATGCCCAGCGCCACCAGAAGGTTCAGGCAGGCGAGCGCGGCTGCGCCGGCGCCGGAGGCGACGAGATGAACTTCCTTGAGGTCCTTGCCGACCACCTGGAGACCGTTGAGGATGGCCGCGGCCACCACGATGGCCGTCCCGTGCTGGTCATCGTGGAAGACAGGAATCTTCATCCGCTCGCGCAGCGTGCGTTCCACGATGAAGCAGTCGGGCGCGCGGATGTCTTCGAGGTTGATGCCCCCGAACGTCGGCTCGAGTGCCGCGATGATCTCGATGAGTTTGCGCGGGTCGGTTTCCGCGATCTCGATGTCAAAGACGTCGATCCCCGCGAACTTCTTGAACAGTACCGCCTTGCCTTCCATGACGGGTTTGGCGGCGAGCGCGCCGATCGCTCCCAGTCCCAGTACGGCTGTGCCGTTCGTGACGACGCCCACCAGGTTGGCTCTGGAGGTGAATCGCGCGGCGCTCAAAGGGTCGGCAACGATGGCATCGCATGCGGCGGCAACGCCGGGGGTGTAGGCCAGAGCGAGATCATGCTGGTTCAAGAGCGGCTTGGTCGACCGGATCTCGATCTTCCCCGGCGTCGGGAACTCGTGATAGTCCAGCGCTGCTTGCCGACGCTCCTGTGGGCTAGTCATTTTGGGGCTCTGTTTCGCAGATATGGCGTTCACGAGGGGAGCCGGTGTGCCCCGGCATCAGAGGCAAGGGTCGGCGCGGCACGGATGGCGTCAGGCGCTCCCTGTCGGCGGTTTCATTCGGCGCTTCCGGCAGGTCGCGCGCGCCGGGCACGTCGGCAGAACCAGAGAACAGCGGCGACAAGCGCCAGGTTGGGCCCGGCAATCGCGTCCCGATATCGATGAGCGCACTTGGCCTGTCAGCCCGGCTAAGACGCAACCTGCGGTGTCCAGCGATCGCTCCAGACCCCGTGATTGATGGTCGAGCAGTAGATCCAGATGTGCTTTGCATGTGAATCACATTATAATGTCATTAACCTGGAGTGTGTTGATGGAACTGAAGACTGCGCGCCTGACGGTGCTGCTCGACCCCGCGAAAAAGAAGGCCTTGGAGCAGTTGTGCGAGCGCCAGGACGTGACGCCTTCTCAGGTGGTGCGGCAGCTCATTCGCGACTACCTGAAGCAGCATGGCGCTGAATGGATGCCAAGTGGAAGCGCCGAGGCTGTCACCCAGGAAGGCGGCAGCGAGTGAGAACGCTGCGCGTCTGGTCGTGCTCCTCGGTGAGGTGCTGGTTGTGGGGCGCCCGATGAATGGCCAAGCCCATGCTGCATTGATGCATGGAGCGGCGTATTTGCCGCGGCGCTGATCTTGCTGCGCAGACGACCGGTGCGCCCTGTGGTCGAGTCTTCGGCGCCCACGAGTGCCGATCAGAAACTGGTCACTGCCCTGGTCGCGACGCCGCTTGGTGCGGACATTGCCAAACCGCAGCAGCTTCACCAGGAGGTCGTCGCCATCGAACCTTGCATGGTGGGCCTTGGCTCGTCACTTCGAGCCAAGTCTTCGACTACGTGCGCTGCCGCACGGCACTGACTCGCGCGCTGGGGTACGGTGGGTTGCGTTGAGCCTGGTCATTCCGACCGGCCGACCCTCTCGCCGGGAGACCCCATGACGAACGAATCCAAAGGTCCGCAACTCAAGCCGGGGCATGTACCCAAGTCCGAGGCCAAGGATCCGGACAAGCCCAAAGAGAAGTCCGAAGCCGCCGAAGTAGCCGGCAGGCACAAGAACAGCGGACAGAAGGATCACAAGGGGGCGCGATGAAGCGGTGTGCGCCGTGATGACCCCGAGACGGGTGCTGCCCGGCCTGCGCACGCGACATGCTCCAGGGCGTCCTTCAGGGCTGGCGTGGCTTCGGTTCGATCTTCAGTCCGCTCGCACGCCTGGAGACAACTGTCGTGCCGAAGCCGCGCACGTTCCTAGGCCGGGAGGACTGCCAGGTCGCCGAGTTCCCGGTCGAGGGCATGCGGCCCTTCCAGTGCGAGTATTTCACTCCCGTCTGCCTGTTCCAGGACGACGAACGATCGGTCGGGGCGATGTCCGTGTGTCTTCGGAAAGACGGCCAGGACCTGTTGTCCGGCATGAATCGCGGTGACGACTTCGGATGCCGGCGCTCTCACCGCCGCGCTGACACCGAGATTCGACTTCTCGTTGACTTCGGCCCAGAGAACTTCCGCGACATGGTCGACCGCGTCCAGCCTGACTCCTGAAACGGCAAAGACCCGGATGATTTCCTTCGATTGAATGCGCTCGTGCGTGCCTTTGGCGGTCATGATGTCTGTCCTTCGAGGTGGGTATTGTCTGAAGTCAGACTAGGCGAGCGCGGCGAGGTCGTCGGTGCGCTGACGAACACACGACCCAGGTCGAGCCGGTGTATCGACGGCCCTTGCCAGCTCGGCGGCAGGTGGATCGGATCCTTGCGGTGGCGTGACCCTGCGTCGCTACGCAGCAACCCTGTCGGGCAGCAATCGGTCGTACTCGTTCTTCACGACCGCATAGCATTCGCAGGAGCGGCGTTCCAGGCCGAAGCGATCGACCACCTGGATATGCCCGCGCGCATAGTGGATCAATCCACACTTCTGCAGCTTGACCGCTGCCTCGGTCACGCCTTCGCGGCGGACGCCGAGCATGTGGGCGATCCGTTCCTGCGTCATCACCAACGCCATGCCGTCCAGTCGGTCCAGGCTCAGCAGCAGCCATCGACACAACTGTTGATCGAGGGAGTGGTGACGATTGCAGACGGCCGTCTGGGACATCTGGGTGATCAGCGCCTGGGTGTAGCGCAGCAGCAGATGCAGGACGGGTGCGCGATTGAACTCCTCCTTGATGACCCGGGCCTGCAGGCGCAAGCCTTGGCCGGCGCTTTGCACGACAGCGCGGCTGGGGGTCGACTCGCCTCCCATGAACAGCGAAATGCCGACGACCCCTTCGCGCCCGACGACCGCGATTTCGGCGGACTCCCCACTTTCCGTCACGTAGAGGAGCGACACGATGGCCGTGGTGGGGAAGTAGACGTGGCTCGAATTCATCCCCGACTCGTAGAGCACCTCACCCAGCGGCATGTCCACGAGTTCCAACTGTGGCATCCAGCGCGCGCGTTCGTTCTCGGGTAGTGCGGCAAGAAGACCGTTTGTCTCGAAGTCGGCCCGGGTGGCCATGGAAAACCTCCGCATTCAAGTGTGACGAGCTGATCGACCGGCACCTGGTCAGGGCCGGACGAACGATGAGCAGCGGCGTGACCTGTGGACGCTGGAGGGCGTTCGTCCTCGTGTCCGGTGGCGCACAGACTGGCTTGGTCCCAAGCAACCAGCGCTCCCGCTGATTTTCGCGAGGCGGATGCACGGGTCGGGCATGCCAAGCTCGATCCACTCAGGGGTTGTTCTGAGTGCTGGCGCACAGACCCCGCCTCCGATCGCGATCAGTCTGTGTCCTCACAAGCTTCAATGCCAAGGATGGACACATGGAAACACCCGCGTGAAGCGGCCGGAACGCGGCACGACGGCTATCCGGGCCAACGCGGGAAGGACGGGTGGTCGTCCTTCCTGGACCAGCCCGTGTTCGTACGTGGCGCAGAGGTGGTTGTCATGCCCGCTTCGAAGGTGAATGCCATGTCCGCGTCCGTTGCTGCAAGATCGGCGCCGGCGGCGCCGTTGACGGCCACGCAGCCCGTAGCGACGACGATCTACACCTGTCCCATGCATCCGCTCTTGCGTCAGAGCCAACCCGGTCACTGTCCCATTTGTGGCATGAGTCTCGAGGTCTTCGTTCCGGAGGGCCCTGGCGAGAACCCCGACCCCGAGTTGCGCACGATGACGCGACGCCTGTGGCTTTCGGCCATCGCCACGCTTCCACTGCTGCTCATGACGATGCGCGATGTCCTGCCGATCGACCTGTCGGCCTGGGTCGACAGCGCGTTCGGTGAACTTGGTTGGCCACTCGGTGCAGCAGTGAGCGTGTCCCAGGGCCTCGAGGCGTTGCTGGCCACGGTCGTCGTCGTGGGGGCTGGCGGCCCGTTCTTCGTGCTGGGATGGCGCTCGTTCGTCACCTGGCAGCTGAACATGTTCAGCCTGGTCACGCTCGGCGTGTCGACGGCCTATGTCTTCAGCCTCTACGTGCTGCTGTGGCCCCGGAGTCTGCCCGCTGCATTCCTCTCGGGACACGGACTGCCGCTGTATTTCGAGGCGGCCGCAGTGATCGTCACGCTGGTGCTGCTCGGGCAGGTATTGGAAATGCGCGCGCGCACGCGCACCAACGCCGCAGTCAAGGGCCTGCTGGGGCTCGCCGCCAATGTCGCGTTCCGTGTCGGTGCCGAAGGGCGGGACGAATCGATCGCGCTCGACGCGGTCGTGGTTGGCGATACGCTTCGCGTCAAGCCTGGCGGCAAGGTGCCCGTGGACGGTGTCGTGCTGCAGGGCCATTCGACGATCGACGAGTCGATGATCAACGGCGAACCTGTTCCAGCCTCGAAATCGGCGGGCAGCCAGGTCACCGGAGCGACGCTGAATCAGGCCGGATCATTCACGATGCGTGCCGAGCGTGTGGGCTCCGAGACGCTGCTGGCGCGCATCGTCGCGCTGGTGGCAGAAGCTGGCCGCACGCGGGCGCCGATCCAGAAGCTGGTCGATCAGGTCGCACGCTGGTTCGTGCTGTTCGTGCTTTGTATCGCCGCGCTGGCCGGCATCGTCTGGGCGTCGACAGGCCCCGCGCCAGCGCTGGCGAATGCGTTGCTCGTGGTGGTGTCCGTCCTCATCGTCGCGTGTCCGTGCGCGCTCGGGCTGGCAACGCCCGTCTCCATCACCGTCGGTATCGGACGCGGGGCGAAGGAGGGCGTGCTCATCAAGGATGCCGAAGCGCTGGAGCTGATGGAAAAGGTCGATACGCTGGTGGTCGACAAGACCGGCACGTTGACCGAAGGCAAGCCGACGGTGCAGGTCGTGGTCGCCGCCAGCGGATTCGATGAAGCGCAGGTGCTGCTCTGGGCCGCCAGTCTGGAGACGCTGAGCGAGCATCCGCTGGCCGCCGCGATCGTCGGACGCGCGCAGGCGGATGGACGGACTCTCGTCGACGTGTCGGGGTTCAGTGCGGTCGCCGGGCAAGGCGTGCGCGGCACGATAGCCGGGCAGGACATGCGCCTGGGCAATGCCCGGCTGCTCGCCGACGCGAACGTCGACACGCGCGTCGTCGATGGCGCCGCGGACGCGCTGCGCCAGCAGGGCCAGACGGTGATGTACCTGTGCGTGGGTGCACGCCTGGCCGGCTACGTGAGCGTCGCGGACGCCATCAAGGCGTCCACGCCGGAGGCGATCCGCCAGCTCAAGGCCTCCGGCCTGCGCATCGTGATGCTCACCGGTGACAACCCGGTCACCGCCGCCGCCGTGGGGCGGCTGCTGGGCCTGGACGACGTCAAGGCCGGCGTGATGCCCGAGGACAAGTACCGCCACGTGAAAGCGCTGCAGGATCAGGACCGTGTCGTGGCGATGGCGGGCGATGGCGTCAATGATGCGCCGGCGTTGGCGCAGGCCGACGTGGGCATCGCCATGGGCACGGGGACGGACATCGCGATGAGCAGCGCCCGCATCGTGCTCGTCAAGGGCGACCTGCGCGGGATCGCGAAAGCGCGCACCCTCAGCAGGGCGACGATGCGCAACATCCGGGAGAACCTCTTCTTCGCGTTCGTCTACAACGTGGTCGGCATCTCGCTGGCCGCGGGTGTCCTCTATCCGTGGCTGGGCATCTTGCTGAGTCCGATGGTGGCGAGCGCGGCGATGGCGGCCAGCTCGATCTCCGTGATCGCCAATGCGCTGCGATTGCGGTCGGCCAAGATGTGAGGTTTGCAATGAGACTCCTTCGTGACGAACAGGCTTACCGTCTGATCCTGGCCGAATTCGTGGCGCAGCGGCTGAGCGCTGCCGCTTTCATCGCTCGCTTCCGGCATCTGTGGCAATGCGACGGTGCCGAGGGGATCGACAGTGTCCTGGCGACGAGTGGAGCGCTCCACAACCAGACCGGTCTCTACGGTCTCCTGGATTCGGTCAACGCCTTGTGCGAAACCTTTGCGGACAACCAGCCGTCGGGCTGCGGTTACCGCGTCAGCGAGGAGCAATTCCGCAAAGAGGTCGAAAGTCTCATGTCCACCCTGCCGGTACTGGGTATCGGCCGACCTTAGGATCTCTGCGTGTTGTCCCTCTTCAAGGCAGTTCCGCCGGTTGCTCCCGGCAAGGTCGCCGGCGTCATGGCGCCCGGAGATGAGGCGATGCTCGACCGACTGCAGCGCGCCGCGTTCGACTATTTCGTGGCCAATACCAACCACGCCAACGGACTGATCTCCGACACGTCGCGACCGGGCTCGCCGTCGAGCATCGCCGCAGTCGGATTCGCGTTGTCCGCCTATCCAGTCGGCGTGGAACGAGGCTGGATCGAGCGAGCAGACGCCGTCGAGCGCGTCCTGGCGGCGCTGCGTTTCTTCTCGAAGAGCGACCAGAGCGGTACGACGGCGGCGACGGGCCATCGCGGCTTCTACTTCCATTTCCTGGATATGGAAACAGGACTGCGCGTCTGGCAATCCGAGCTCTCGTCGATCGACACCGCGCTGTTGATCGCCGGGATGTTGACGGCCGCCCTGTACTTCAATGGCGAGTCGCCCGCCGAAGCGGAGTTGCGTCGACTGGCTGACGCGATGTATCGCCGGGTGGAATGGCGTTGGGCCCAGCGCGAGGGAGGCGCCATGTCGCAAGGCTGGAAGCCCGAATGCGGTTTCCTCCACTACGGCTGGGACGGCTACAACGAGGCCCTGCTGCTGTACATCCTGGGCCTGGGCTCGCCCACGCATCCGCTGACCGACGCCAGTTTCGAGGCCTGGACGCTGACCTACCAATGGGAAAACATCTACGGTCACGATTTTCTCTATGCGGGGCCACTGTTCGTGCATCAGTTCTCGCACGCCTGGATCGATTTCCGTGGCATCCGCGACCGCTTCATGCGCGAGAAGGACTGCGACTATTTCGAGAACAGCCGCCGGGCCACTCAGGTGCAGCGCGACTACGCGATCCGCAACCCGCGCGGATTCGCGGGCTACGGCCAGGATTGCTGGGGCCTGTCGGCTGGAGACGGGCCCGGCGTCGAGCCGCAGGCGGTCGCGGGGCGGCGACAGGCGTTCTACAGCTACGCTGCGCGCGGGGTGCCCTGGGGCCCCGACGATGGCACGATCGCCGGCGCGTCGACCCTGGCGTCCATCGTGTTCGCGCCCGAGATCGCGCTGCCTGCCGTGCGCGCGATGCTGGCCGGTCGAGTCGGTGGACGCGGCGAGTCGGTGCGTGCCAGCGGATTCAACGAGACGGCGCACGAACCTGCGACGGTCGGCTGGATATCCAGGGGCGAGTTCGCGCTCGACCAGGGCCTGACGGTGTTGATGGTCGAGAACTTCCGCACGGGGCTGCCGTGGCAGATCGTGCGCGCTTCGCCGTGGATCCGTGCGGGACTGCGGCGGGCAGGCTTCAAGGGCGGTTGGCTCGCGTCCGGGTCATCAGCGTGAACGCATGTCTTCGATGACCTTGGCCTCCGTCCGGGACGCAGCGTCCGCTGCGGCTGAGCGGGAGCGTCTGGGGCACATTGCACCGATCGGTTGGCGCAATCCGAAGCCACTCGGTGCCTACGACCTTCTGGTGATCGGTGCCGGGCCCGCGGGACTGGTTGCTGCGCGTTCGGCAGCGGCGCTCGGCGCCAAGGTGGCGTTGGTCGAACGCCATCAGCTTGGAGGCGACAGCCTGAACTACGGCTCGATTCCCACCAAGGCGCTCATCCGGACGGCGAGGATGTACTCGGACATGCGCTGCGCCGCCACCTTCGGCGCGACGCCGCCTGCGGACATTCAGGTCGACTTCGGAGCGGCGATCGCGCGTTTGCGCCATATCCGTGCACGCGTCAGCCGGACCGATTCCGCGTTGTGCCTCACGCGTCAAGGTGTCGCGCTGTTCTTCGGAGCGGCGCGTTTCGTCGGGCGGAACGCGGTCGATGTCGATGGCGTTCGACTGCGGTTCAAGAAGGCACTCATTGCGACAGGCGCGAGGTCGCAACTGCCGACGATTCCGGGCCTGGCCGAAGCCGGGTACCTGACCAACGCGAACGTGTTCGACATCGACACGCTCCCTGCAAGCCTGCTGGTGATCGGCGGCGGCCCGCTCGGCTGCGAGCTGGCACAGGTCTTCGCACGCTTCGGCACACGAACGATCATCTCGCATCGAGAGCCGCTGTTCCTCCCGCTGGAAGAACGCGACGCCGCGCAGATGGTGTCCGATGGACTGGCACGCGACGGCGTCGAGATTCACTTGAATACGAACGTCACATCGGTTCGCATGGAAGGCGGCCGCAAGGTGGTCGAACTGGTGATCGATGGCAATGTCGCCACGACGACGGTCGATCAGATCCTGACCGGGATCGGCCGCCTGCCCGCCGTGCAGGGACTCGACCTGGAAACGGCCGGCATAGCCTACGACGCCGAGTCAGGTATCCGTGTCGACGACTACCTGCGTACGACCAATCGACGCGTCTACGCGGCAGGCGACGTCTGCCTCGAGAACCGCTTCACCAATACGGCCCAGGCATCGGCCAGCATCGTGGCCCGCAACGCGCTGCTCCTTGGCCGCCGCAGGATGAGCGCGCTCACCATTCCCTGGTGCACGTATACCGACCCGGAGGTCGCCCACGTCGGCCTCTACGTGAAGGAGGCCAGGCAGCGGGGCATCCCGGTCAAGACGTTCACGATTCCGATGCATGACGTCGACCGGGCGATCGCGGACAGCGAGGACGACGGCTTCGTGAAGATCCACGTTCGCGAAGGCACCGGCCACATCCTGGGCGCCACGGTGGTGGCCCGGCACGCCGGCGAGATGATCAACGTGATCTCCCTGGCAATGGTTGCCGGGCTGGACCTGGAGACCCTGGACGGTGTGATCCACGCCTATCCGACGCAGGGAGAAGCCATCCGGATGGCCGCCGCAGCCTACGTGCGCGACCGCCCTTCGCGATGGACGGACTGGCTGGCACGGGCGTGGGCGCGGCTTTGAGGCGCCGGGGCGCACGGAGTGACGATGTTGTTGACTCGGCTTGCCGCGTGGATTCGTTCACTTGAGCTTGCCGAGCGCGACGCGGTATTCCTCCAACCGAGCTTCGTAGTTCTCGCCGTCTCCGTAGCCCAGGAAGCGTTTGTATCGCCCATGCGTTCCAAGAATCTTGCGAGCGTGCTTGATGGGACAGAAATACTGCTCCGTGCGTGCCAGTAGTTTGCGATGCGCCTCTTTCACGGAACGTTCGAACTCGACGCGCTTGCCGTTGATCTGGAAGAACATGCGGCTCTCCTGATCGTGAACGGCGCTTCGCAACTCTTCTTCCAGCACCGCCATCTGGCTCAGGATCTGATTGAATCGATCGTTCATGTAGGGAGCATAGGCGTCACGCCTTGTCGACAGGTCGCGAAGCGGTTGCCGGTGCGCCGTCGTGCGACACCTCTGGCAGTGGCGCTTTCGCGGCTGACAGTGCGGCTTGCTTCAGAGCACCGGACTCCAGATAAAGGTGCTGGATGGACGGGTACGGAACCTTGATCGCATGTTCGAGGCGATCGATGGCCTGCTCGACCTGGTCGAGACTCAGTTGCCTGTGAAAGCGCACGGCGGCGGTCAACAGGACGCTGTCCGGGCCGAGGCGCATCGTGAGCAGATGCCCGACGCGCTCGACAGCCGGATCGGCCGTGATGATCCTGCGCAGGACGGTCAGTTGCTCCCGGTCGAGGCTGGCTCCCAGCAGCAGCGCGACGCTCTTGTGAGCCAGCAGCGCGGCCGAGGCGATGAGCACGAGCCCGATGGCGACTGACGCGGCCGGATCGAGCCAGGGCCTGTTCAACGCGTGGCTGAGCCAGATGCCCAGGGCGGCCAGGGCGATCCCGATCAAGGCGGCAGAATCCTCGACGAACACCGTGTACACGAGGACATCCATGTCGCGCTGGGAGGTGCGCCAGAGGCTCTCTCCGGGCCGACGATGGCGGTCGAGTTCCTGCTGGGACACCCGCCAGCTCCATCCCTGGAAGGCGGCAGCGATGGCCAGCACGACGTAGTTCCACGTCGGATCGGTGAGGGCCGGTATGCGGGTCAGGCTGATGATGCCTTCGTAGACGGAGACGCCGCCGCCGATGGAGAAGACGGACAGCGCCACGATCAGCGACCAGACATAGGTGGCCTTGCCGTAGCCGAAGGCATGCCACTCGTCCACGGCACGCTGGCCGCGCCTGACGCCGAACAGCAACAGCAACTCGTTGCCCGTATCGACGAGCGAATGAATCCCTTCGGTCAGCATCGCGGAGCTGCCGGTCATCGCCGCGACCAGGAACTTGGCGATCGCGACGGCGACGTCCCCCGCGATCGCGACGTAGAGCACGCGCCGGGTGCCCGCGCCTGTCTTCATGGCCGCGCGGAGAATTCGGTGTCGAGAAGGGCGGCCACGAAGGTTTCTGGAAGCGTTGGATCGCAACGGTGACACGAACGGCGCGGGCACTCGGTGCGGTGTCGCACAGCCGTCTGCAATCGACGCCTTCAGCCACACGAGTTCGGCCAAGGCACGGCGCCATCCAGGGTGTCAAGGACGCCGCGTCGTGCGGTGACGCACAGACGCCGCCCTGCTCGAGACCCAGGATCGGTCATGGTCTCATTCAAGACAACCCGCGAATCATCGGTGGCGAAGGAATTCGCGCTCGTGCGCGGCAAGACGGCGCGCTAGGTCGATGAACAATCGCTGCCGTGGTGGTCGTTGCGATCGGCGCCGCCGGATTTCTGGCCCTGACGTCGCCTGTCGCGTGGCGATCGATTCACGCGTCGCGCGACGTTGCGGACGCCGGGCCGCCCGACCTCGCCAATGGCAAGACGCTGTTGATCGTCGGCGACTGCGCGATCTGCCACGCGACCCCGGGCAGCCCGGATACCGATCGCCTCGGCGGAGGGCAAGCGCTGAAGACAGGATTCGGCACGTTCCACGGCGACGTCAACAACGCCACGCTCGGGGGTACCTCGAAGCTGGCGCAAGACAACGGTGGTCACGCCGCCGTGGCCGACGTCGAGAAATACACGGGCAGATCGGCAGCCGTTGCCGTGTTCAACGCGCCGAACAGCGCATCGCCCTTTCAACAACCCACCGGGAGAACGACATGACTTTTCATTCAGACGTTACACCCCCCTTGGCATGGCTCACGAAAGGCGCGGCGATCGGCCTGGCCGGGGGACTGGCCGAAGTGCTTGTCGTCGTCGCGTATTCGAGCGTCGCTGGCGTCGGCGCCTCGGAAATGGCGGGCGCCATCGCGACGGCGGTCGGGATCGATCCGGGATCGGCCGCCACGGGCTTCGTCGTGCACATGGCGTTGTCCGCCTTGTTGGGGATCGCTCTCCTGGCCGCCGCCAAGGGCAGCGGATTGCTGCGTGGCGGGTCGGCGCTGTTCACCTGCGCGATGGGCCTCCTCGCACTCGGCTCGGTCTGGATCCTGAACTTCTTCGTCGTCCTGCCGATCCTGAGCCCGGGGTTCGTTCACCTGCTTCCGTATGCGGTCACGCTGGCATCGAAGCTGATGTTCGCGCTCGCAGCGGTCGTGACGCTTCGGGTGCTTTCGGCCAGCACGGGTTCGCCGTGGGTTTCACCGCTTTGGGCCACCCGCACGACGGCTTGACTGCCCCGTCTAGGGTGACGGCGCCGGCGGCCGCGGCGGCTTGGCGGCGCCGGTCGCGGCACGTGGTGTGAAGTTCGGACGGTGCGGGGCCTGCGCCTTGCTGCCGGTGAGCCTGTTCGCCATCTTGACGATCCAGGCGAACGGCGTGGCCCACAGTGCCGGCGCCCCACAGCTCTTGCAGCCGAAGATCGGCCGCACGTCCGACAGGATCACGTAGCCGAGGTCGAGGAGGCTCTGGAAGGGCCGCATCTTGAAGACATGGACGGAAAACAGCCAGGCGCACCAGGCCGTGCCGGGCGATCGCCGCAGCACCTCGGCTACCGCTTCGCCGGCGATGAGGATGGAACCATCCGGCATCAGCAGGTGGCTCTTGGCATAGACCTTCCAGATATCGAGCGTCGGGTCGAGTCGTCGCAGCGCCTCGGGGTCCTCGCCGATGGCACGCACGTCTATGGTCGGCGCGCCCGCCGAATTGCGTGCCACGCGTTGCACCCAGCGCGCCATGCGACGGCAGACGGCGCATTCGTCGTCGAAAAGCAGGATCGGCGTGGCCTGCCTTGCGGCCGCGTTTGCGCTGGTGGCGGAATTCATCATCGCGACCTGAACGGTGCCGTCACCGCCTCCAGGACGGTCGCCGCTTCCGGATCGAGGCCCTCTGACCGTCCGACCTCCTGGCCGTCCGAGAACATGACCAGCGTCGGCGTCCCCTCGATCTCGTAAGCGCTGGCCAGGTCGACCTCGACGGCCACATTGACCCTGAAAATCGGCTCCCGGGATCCCAGCGTCTCGGCCACCTGCTGCAGCACCGGCTCCATCGCGCCGCAGTAGGCGCAGCTGTACGACATGAACTCGACGGCGATGGGCCCGCGCCCCCGCAGCACGAGCGATTCGAAGCCGGCAGCGTCGAGACTGGGGATGCCGTCGTGCGACGCGCTCCGGGCGTTCTGGTTTGAATGGCTCACAAGATGTTCTCGTCTGGGCCGATCGAACGGGTCGGCAGCACGGCTATCGTGGGCGGCCGCGCCAAGTTGGTCTGTACGGCTTCACACACAGGGCAACGCGGGAGCTCTGCGGCGGCGACCGGCTCGTGGACATGAATCATTGCCATCCGAATCGCCTGATGTAGACGCGTTTCATCCACGTCGTCAGTGCGCAGTAGCCGACAAGAATGGCCGCAAGCCAGCCGAAATAGGCCAAAGGCAATGCCTGCATCCTGAAGTCGACTGCGAGCGGGCCCATCGGCAGCCAGATGCCGATGACGATGATGGCGACCGTCATCACGAGCAAGGGCGTTGCCGCCGTGCTGTCGATGAACGGCAGCTTGGGTGTACGGATCAGGTGCACCACCAGCGTCTGCGTCAGAAGCCCTACGACGAACCATCCCGACTGGAAGAGGGTCTGCCGGGCGACGACATTCGCATCGAAGATCCACCACATCAGGGCGAAGGTGGCGATGTCGAAGATCGAGCTGATCGGCCCGAAGAACAGCATGAAGCGGCCGATGTCGGCAGGATTCCATTTCAGCGGCTTGGCCACCAGTTCGGGATCGACGTTGTCGAACGGAATGCCGGTCTGCGAGATGTCGTAGAGCAGGTTCTGCACGAGCAATTGCAGCGGCAGCATCGGCAGGAACGGCAGGAAGGCGCTCGCCACAAGGACCGACAGCACGTTGCCGAAATTCGAGCTGGCCGTCATGCGGATGTACTTCAGCATGTTGCAGAACGTCGTCCGTCCTTCGACCACGCCGTCGACCAGCACGAGCAGGCTCTTCTCGAGAAGGATGATGTCGGCGGCCTCCTTGGCGATGTCGACCGCGGAATCCACCGAGATGCCGATGTCGGCCGCGTGCAACGCCGGCGCGTCGTTGATGCCGTCGCCCATGAAGCCGACCACATGCCCGTTCGCACGCAGCGCGCGCACGATGCGTTCCTTGTGCAGCGGGGTCAGCCGCGCGAACTGCGTGTGCTTCTCGACGGCGAGCTGGAGCGCCGTGTCGTCCAGGACCTCCACCTGCGATCCGGTCAGTACCGGGCTGGCCGGCAAGCCGACCTGGGCGCAGACATGCGATGTGACGAATTCGTTGTCACCGGTGAGCACCTTCACGACGATCCCGTGCGCCGCGAGCTTGTCCAGCGCCGGCGCGGCCGAGTCCTTCGGCGGGTCGAGAAACGAGAGATAGCCGACGAGCGTCAGTCCCGACTCATCCGCGACCGAATAGCTGGCCTGTCCTGTTGGCGTCGTCTTCATCGCGACGGCAACGACGCGCAGGCCGTCGTCTGCGAGCCCTTGCGTGAATGTCCGGGCCTTGGCCCTGAGCGCGGCGTCGAGTGGCGCCTCGGCTGCAGCAGCCTCGGGGCCAAGCCGAACGCTGGTGCATGCCGCGAGGACTTCTTCCAGCGCGCCCTTGCAGATCAGTAGATGGTGCTCGTCGCGCTGCGAGACGACGACCGACATGCGCCGACGCACGAAATCAAACGGGATCTCGTCGATCTTGCGATAGTCCTGCTCGAGCTTGAGCTCCGCGGCCTGGTCGACATGTTCCAGCACGGCGCGATCGAGCAGGTTCCGGAGCCCCGTCTGGTAGTAGCTGTTCAGGAACGCGAAGCTCAGCGCTTCCTTCGACTCGGCGCCGAACGGGTCGGTGTTGCGGGCGACCGCGATCTTGTCCTGCGTCAGCGTTCCTGTCTTGTCCGTGCAGAGAACGTCCATCGCCCCGAAGTTCTGGATGGCATCCAGCCGCTTGACGACGACCTTTCTTCGCGACAGCAGGACGGCTCCTTTCGCGAGCGTCGACGTGACGATCATCGGCAGCATCTCGGGGGTCAGGCCGACAGCGACCGATACGGCGAACAGGAAGGATTGCAACCAGTCGCCCTTGGTGAAGCCGTTGATGAAGAAGACGATGGGCACCATCACCAGCGCGAATCGGATCAGCAGCCAGCTCACGCTGTTGACGCCGGCCTGGAACGCGTTGGGCGTCGGATCGACCGCGGCGATGCTGGAGGCCAATGTCCCGAAGTAGGTGCGCGAGCCGGTGGCGACCACCAATGCCGTCGCCGCACCCGATATCACGTTCGTGCCCATGAAGACCAGGTTGGTCTGTACCAGCGCGCCGGCGTCCTGGCTGCGCTGGTCGACAAACTTCTCCGCGGGCAAGGATTCCCCGGTCATCGCGGACTGGCCGATGAACAGGTCGCGCGCCGTCAGGACGCGGCAGTCGGCCGGAATCATGTCGCCCGCCGACAGCGCGATCAGGTCGCCCGGCACCAGATCGCGTTGGCCGATCTCCTGGCCTTGTGCGGGCTTCGCGGCGCCGGGTTGCTGGCGCATCACCGTCGAGGTGTTCCTGACCATGGCCCGCAAGGCTTCAGCGGCGTCGTGGGAGCGGCTCTCCTGGACGAACCGGATGACCGTGCTCAGCGTCACCATGACACCGATGACGATCGTCGCTTTCGCATCTGCGCTGAACCAGGACAGGCCCGCGAGAACGGTCAGCAGGAGGTTGAAGGGATTCAGGTAGCAGCGCCAGAGGCGCAGCCAGGCCGACAGGGGCTTCTCGTGCGCGATCTCGTTGGGGCCGAACTGCTGCAGGCGCCGAGCGGCTTCCTCGGCGGTCAGGCCATCGGCATGCGACTGGAGTCGCGCGATGGCGCCGGCGGGATCGTCGTGCGCAGTCAGGAGCAGGTCGTTCGAGAGTGGCGTGCGAGTCGCTGCGGCCGTGTCCTGCTTCACGAGCGCTGCCAGGGGCGGACGACGCGCGAAGTGTCGCTGCGCGTGGCGGCGACGCAGGAAGGTCGTGAATGCCTGTGTCAGTGAATGGTGCATCGCTTCCTGGAGGCATGGTTCACATCGAATGAGGACGGCTCGGCGACTCCTGGGAGATGAGCGCCCCACGCGTATGGGAGGCCGCATGGATGCACTACGCGAGGCTCGAACCGGGACTGGATGAGTATCGGCTCGTGTGTCGCGTTCGCTCTGTGCGCCAGCAGACAGTCATCGCCGTGCGACGACCTCAAACTGAGGCTGGCAGCCGTGCGACGAATTCGACTTCCCCAGTCGGGGGCAACCATCAAGACAGCGGAGAGACAACCTTGGCCAAGAACAATCTCATTGAATTGCTTCCGCGCACCGAACGCGCACGGCTGCTGGCCATATCCGAGCCTGTCGAACTGGTGCTCTCCGACGCTCTCTGCGAGCCGGGCAATCCGACCCGTCACGCGTACTTCCCGACCGAGGGCTTCATCTCCCTGGTGACGGCGGTACCGGGCCATCCCGGAGTGGAAGTGGGCATGGTCGGCAGCGAAGGCATGGTGGGGGCGTATCTCGGGCTCGGCGTGAGGGTCGAGCCGCTGCATACGGTCGTGCAGGGCGCCGGATCGGCACTGCGCATCGCGACGAAGCCGTTCCTGCTCGAACTCTCCAGAAGCCGGGTGTTGCGCAGTGCAGTGAACCGCTATCTCTACGTGCTGATGGCCCAGCTCGCGACAGCCTCCGCCTGCCTGCGATTTCATGAGATCGAGCCGCGGCTGGCACGATGGCTGTTGATGAGCCAGGACCGCGCGCATGCCGATACGTTTCACGTCACACAGGAGTTCCTGGCCTACATGCTGGGTGTGCGCCGTGTCGGAATCACCGCGGCAGCGTCGGGCCTCAGGCGCGCCCGGTTGATCGAATATCGGCGTGGAGAGGTGACCGTCCTGGATCGAGCGGGACTCGAGGTCGCGGCATGCACTTGCTACGCGGCCGATCGGAAGGCCTATGACGATCGGTTGTGAAGTCGTCTGGCGTTTCCGCATCCCCGGCGCACGCCGCGTCCCAGCAATTTCGCCGACTCACGTCGCTCGGCAGTTCAAGAGGAATCAACCATGTTTCGCAGCACCAAGGATCTCGAGCACTACTCGATCGGCGCCACCGATGGCGATATCGGCCACGTCAAGGATTTCTACTTCGACGACGACACGTGGGTCATCCGCTACCTGGTCGTCGACACAGGATCCTGGCTCCTGGGCCGGATGGTGCTGATCTCGCCCATCTCCATCCACCAGCCTGACTGGATCAAGCGAACGTTGCCGGTGGCCATCACCAGGGAGCAGGTCAGGAACAGTCCGGACATCGAGACCGACAAGCCCGTGTCGCGGCAGAACGAAAGCCTGTACCACGGCTACTACGGCTATCCCGACTATTGGGGCGGCGCAAGCATGTGGGGCAACGGCATGTATCCGTATGCCTTGACCCCTGGCTTTGTCGGCGACGGGTCGACGCGGCCCGAGCGTGAGCGCGACGAACAAGCCTACAGGAGCGCGGAGCGAGATCGTCGTCGCAACGAGGATCCGCATCTGCGCAGTTGCAACGAGGTGGCTGGCTATCACCTCCACGCCAGCGACGGCGAGATCGGGCATGTCGAGGGCTTTCTCCTGGACGACGAGACCTGGGCCATCCGCTACCTCGTCGTCAACACGAGCAATTGGTGGCTCGGCCACAAGGTGCTGATCGCGCCGCGCTGGCTCACGGCGGTCGACTGGGGCGACCAGACCGTTTCGGTCGATCTCAGCCGCGAGTCGGTGAAGGCCGCGCCGCCCTACGTCGCGGGCGACGAATTGAACCGGGAGCGCGAAATCAGACTGTATGAGCACTATGGCAAAACCTGGTACGGGGCGGGTTTCGGATCCCTTGCGGCCCAGTTTTGACAACCGAGTCCGACTCATGCTGCGCACAGTGAACGAATATCAGCGGATCAGGACAGCCGCGCCCTCGAAGCGACCGGCGCGCAGGTCTGCGAGGGCCTGGTTGGCTTGTAGTAGCGGGTATCGGGTGGTCCTGGTGACGATGCCGATCTTGGGCACCAGGCCGAGGAAATCCAGCCCGTCCTGGCGCGTGAGATTGGCCACGGACAGCAGTTGTCGCTCCTCCCACAGCACGCTGTACGGAAAGCTCGGGATATCGCTCATGTGGATGCCGGCGCAGACCACGCGGCCGCCTTTGCGCACCGCCTTCAGGGCCAGCGGCACCAGGTCCCCCGCGGTCGCGAAGATGATCGCCGCGTCCAGCGCCTGCGGCGGCATCTCGTCGGAGCCGCCGGCCCAGGTTGCCCCGAGGCCGCGCGCGAACGCCTGCGTCGCCAGGTCGCCCGGCCGCGTGAACGCGAACACCGAGCGATCCTGCCATTTGGCGACTTGCGCCAGGATGTGCGCTGCGGCGCCGAATCCGTAGAGACCCAGGCGCTTGCCGTCGCCGGCGATGCCCAGCGCGCGCCAGCCGATCAGGCCGGCGCAGAGCAGGGGTGCGAGCGATTCGTCGCTGCCGGCGTCGCCCAAGGGGAAGGCGAAGCGTGCATCGGCCACGGTTGAGGTGGCGTAGCCGCCGTCGCGCGTGTAGCCGGTGAACAAGGGGCTGTCGCACAGGTTCTCGCGCTGCATCCTGCAATACGCGCAGACGCCGCAAGTGTGGCCCAGCCAGGGGATGCCCACGCGCTCGCCGAGCGTCAGTCCCTCGACACCGGCTCCGAGCGCATCGATGCGGCCGACGATCTGGTGCCCGGGGATGATGGGCACCTGGGGGTGCGGCAGCTCGCCGTCGACGACATGCAGGTCGGTTCGACAGACCCCGCAGGCGGCGACCGTGACGCGGATCTGTCCGGGCCCCGGCTGGCGGTCCGGAAGTTCCGTCCATACGAGCGGCCCGCCGATCTTGTTCAACACCATGGCGTGCATGCGTTTCCTTTCGCGTGGCCGGATTTTCCGGAGAGGGCGTGCGGTTGCGCTCAATGCGGCGCGAAGTCGAGCACGACCCGCGACGGCACGTCGCCGTGCGCCAGCCGGGAGAACACGTTGTTGATCGCCGACAACGGCTGCAACTCGATGTCGGCCTTGACCTTGCCGTCGGCGGCGAAGGCCAGCGCCTCCGCCATGTCGCGCCGGTTGCCGACGAAGGAGCCGCGGATGGTGATGCAGTTGGCCACGACGTCGAACAAGGGCGTCGGAAATTCGCCCGGCGGCAGCCCGACGAGCACGCAGGTGCCGCACTTGCGCGTCATGCCGACGCCTTGCCTGAATGCCGCGAGCGAGGGCGCGGTGATCAGCACGCCGTGCGCGCCGCCGCCGGTGGCCTTCTTCACCGCCTCGATGGCGTCACCGCCTTTCGCGTTCACCACGGCATCCGCGCCCAGGCGCTTCGCATGCTCGAGCTTGCCGTCGTCGATGTCGACCGCGCAGACGTGCAACCCCATGGCCTTGGCGTACTGGACGGCCAGGTGGCCGAGGCCGCCGATGCCGGAGATGACGACCCATTCTCCCGGCCGGGCCTGTGTCTCCTTGAGGCCCTTGTAGGAGGTGATGCCCGCGCAGATGAGGGGCGCGGCGTCGCGAGCTGCCAGGTGCGCCGGGACATGGGCGACGTAGTTCGGATCCGCCACGATGTACTCCGCGAAACCGCCGTTCTTCGTGTACCCGCCAAACTGTGCCTGCGCGCAGACCGGCTCGCGAGCGGCGAGGCAATACTCGCAGTGGCCACAGGCGGAGTAGAGCCAGGGCACGCCAACGCGCTCGCCTTCCTTGACCGCCGTCACGCCCGCGCCGAGCGCCGTGACGATGCCGATGCCTTCGTGGCCGGGGGTGAAGGGCAGGGCGGGCTTCAGCGGCCAGTCGCCGTTGGCGGCATGCAGGTCGGTGTGGCACACCCCGCAGGCTTCCGTCTTGACCAGGATCTGGCCCGGACCAGGCGTGGGGACGTCGAGTTCCCTGAGGACGAGGGGCTTGCCGAACTGCTCGACGACGGCGGCTTGCATCTTGAGTGTCATGAGGATTTCCTGGTTGGATGGAGTGTCATGCAGCCGCAGGCAGCCCGAGGCCGCGCACCGCTTCGATCATCGAGATCAGCACGGCCTGGGCATCCCCGTAGACCATGCTGCAGTTGTCGCCGTAGAACAGCGCGTTGACGATGCCGGCGTAGCCCTTGCCTTCGCCGCGCTTGACGACGAAGACCTTCCTGGCCTGGTCGACGTTGAGGATCGGCATGCCGAAGATCGGCGAGGCCTTGTCGGTGCGCGCGGCGGGATTGACCACGTCGTTCGCGCCGATCACGAGTGCGACATCGGTGCTCGCGAACTGGTCGTTGATGTCCTCGAGCTGGAAGATCATGTCGTAGGGCACGCCGGCTTCGGCGAGCAAGACGTCCATCTGCCCGGGCATGCGTCCGGCCACCGGATGCACGGCGAATTTCACCGACACGCCGCCGGCCTGCAGCAGCTTGACGAACTCGAACAGCTTGCCCTGGCCCTGCGCCACCGCGAGGCCGTAGCCCGGCACGATGATCACTGAGGCCGCATAGCGCATCGCGATGCCGGCGTCCCCCGCGGCCATCGGCTTCAGGCTGCCCTTGATGGCGCTTTGCTTGTGCCTGGCCGTGTCGCCGAAGTTGGTGAAGATGACGTTGCTCACCGACCGGTTCATGGCCTTGGCCATCAACAGCGTCAGCAACATGCCGGCCGCGCCCACCACCATGCCGGCGATCATCAGCGCCGGATTCTGCAGCACGAAGCCTTCCAGCCCGACTGCGAGGCCGGTGAAGGCGTTGAAGATGGAAATCACGACGGGCATGTCGGCGCCGCCGATCGGCAGCGTCATCAGGATGCCGAGCACCAGGGCGCAGCCGAAGAACAGCGTGATCCAGCCCGGTTTCGCTAGCAGGAGCAGCAACGACGAGCCGTCCTGCCCCGCGACAACGATGAACCCGCCGACGACGACCGTTGCCAGGAACACCAGGCCGTTGAAGATCTGCTGTCCCTTCACCCGAACCGGCTTGTTGATCACGCCGTCGAGCTTGGCCCAGGCGATCAGCGATCCCGACAGCGAGACGGCGCCGATCACCGCGCCGAGCAGCGTGACGATGAGCGCCGTCGTGCCCTGCACCTTGTCGCCGTACAGTTCCACCGCGGCGATGGCCCCGGCCGCACCGCCGCCCATGCCGTTGTACATCGCGACCATCTGGGGCATCGCGGTCATCGCCACCGTGCGCCCGCTCCACCAGGCGACGCCACCGCCCAGCGCCAGCGCGACGACGGCCAGTGCGATGTTGACCATCAGGTCGGGGCGTGCCGCGCTGCCCACGCCGAACGCATACAGGAAGCTCGCCAGTACCGCGATCGCCATGCCGATGCCGGCGACGAAGATCCCCGACGGCGCGGTCACTGGTGACGACATCCGGTGGAGGCCGTACATGAACAGAAAGGCCGCCGCGAGATCGGCGGCGGCGATGCCCAGTTGGGGAAGGAGCGCGAGCATGGCGGCCGCCTCAACCCTTCTTCTTCGCGCGGATGGACTTCACACTGGCGGACTTGCCGTGCGCTGCATGACTTGCGGCATGCTCGCTGGTCTTGAACATCGCGAGCATGCGGTCGGTCACCGCATAGCCGCCCGCGGCGTTGCCCGCGCCGAGCAGCACGGCGAAGAAGCCGAGGATCTGCTCCTGCACCGTGCTTGCATTGAGCAGCGCGTAGATGCCGCCGACCACGACGATGCCATGCACGAAGTTCGACCCCGACATCAGCGGCGTGTGCAGGATGGCCGGAACGCGGCCGATGATCACCCAGCCGGCGAAGCCGGCGAGCATGAAGATGTAGAGCGCGACGAAGCCGCTGATGGTAATGTTGAAGTCCATGGGGGTGTCCTCGGTCGACTTACGCCGCCGTCGGTGCAGGGGGCGCCGGCTTGGCCTGCGTTGTGGATCTGGCGTGCCTGGCAGCACCGGTCGGAACGACGGTTTTCGCGGCCGTGTCGCTCGCGTCACCCTTGTTCTCACCCGCATGCGTGAGGACGGTCTTGGCCAGGATCTCGTCGCTCCAGTCGATCTCGACGACGTTGTCCTTCAGCATCAGCGCGAGCAGGTTGTAGACGTTCTTGGCATAGAGCTCGCTCGCGTCCTCGCCGAGCAGCGAGGGCACGTTCAGCGGTGCCACGATCGTCACGCGGCCGACCTGAGTCGTCAGGCCGGGTTGGGTGTCGTCGCAGTTGCCGCCGCCTTCGGCCGAAAGGTCGACGATCACCGAGCCGGACTTCATGCCGGCGACCTGATCGTGGCTGACCAGCTTGGGCGACGGCCTGCCCGGGATCGCGGCCGTCGTGATGACCAGGTCGGCCTTTTGAATGTGCTGCGTCAGCGCCGCCGCCACCTTGACCTTCTCCTCGGCGCTCAGTTCGCGTGCATAGCCGCCTTGTCCCGTCGCGTCCACGCCGGTGTCGACGAAGGTTGCACCGAGCGACAGTGCCTGCTCCTTTGTCTCCGGCCTGACGTCGTAGCCTTCGACGATCGCGCCCAGCCGATGCGCCGTGGCGATCGCCTCGAGGCCGGCCACGCCCAGACCCATCACGAGCACGCGCGCGGGCCCGATCGAGCCGGCGGCGGATGTGATCTTGGGCACCACGCGCGCCAGGTGCGTCGAGCCGATCTGCACTGCGTAGTAGCCCGCCAGCGCCGACTGGCTGGACAGCGCATCCATCGCCTGCGCGCGCGAGATGCGCGGGACGCGCTCCATCGCGAAGCAGGTGATCTTCCTGTCGATCAGGCGCTTGACCAGGGCCGGCTCGTTGCGAGCGTAGATGAAGGACACGAGGATCGCACCTTCCTTCATGGCGTCGATCACGCCGAGTGCCGGCGGCTGCACGCACAGCACCACGTCGGCGTCCTTGACCAGGGTTGCCCGATCGGCGACGAAGGCGACGTCCACGAACGCGGCGTCGTCGAGATGGATTGCCGCCGCGGCGCCCGACTGCATGTGCAGCCTGGCGCCGAGCTTGACCAGCTTCGGGATCACGGAGGGCATGAGCGCGACGCGGCGCTCGTGCGCCTGCGTCTCTTTCAGGACGGCGACGTTGACGTACATGGCAGGTTTCGCGAGGTTGGTTCAGACCATGAGGTGGCGATGGTCGTCGAAGTCCGGGCCATGTTCAGGCCGGTGCGTCGAGATGCGCCGTGCGCACCAGCTTCTTGTTCACGAACTCCTGGATGCCCATGTTTCCGAGTTCGCGCCCATAGCCGGAGTTCTTGATCCCGCCGAAGGGCAGCTCGGCATCGGACCAGTCGATGTTGTTGATGAACATCATTCCGGTGTCTACGGCGCTGGCAACGCGCTTGCCGCGCGCGACGTCCTTCGTCCAGACCGAGCCGCCGAGACCGAAGTCGGAATCGTTGGCGAGCGCGATGGCCGCCGCTTCGTCCTTCACGCGGAAGAACGAAACGACCGGCCCGAAGAACTCGTCGCGGAATGCCGGATTGCCAGCCTTGATGTCGGTGAGGATCGTCGTCTCCATGAAGGAACCCGGCCGAGCGATGCGCTTGCCGCCCATCACGAGCTTCGCGCCATGCTTGACCGCGCTGTCCACCTGCGCCAGCAGTTGCACCAGCGCCGCCTCGGTGGACAACGGGCCGTGCGTCGTCTTCTCGTCCATCGGGTCGCCGGCGATCTGCGCTTCCAGCGCCATCCGGAACTGCGCGAGGAACTTGTCGGCGATAGCCTCGAGCACGATGAAGCGCTTCGCTGCGCAGCAGGTCTGGCCGCCGTTGTACATGCGGCCCCAGACAGCCCAGGGAATCGTCTTTTCGAGATCGGCGTCGTCGAGCACGATGAACGCGTCGCTGCCGCCGAGCTCCATCGAGGACTTCTTCAGGTTCTGACCGGCACGCGCGGCGATGGCGCGGCCAGCCGCCACGCTGCCTGTCAGCGCAACACCCTTGACGCGTGGATCGTCGACGACCTTGTTGGCCTGGTCATGCGAGATCAGCAGGTTCGTGTAGGCGCCCACGGGCGCGCCGGCGTCGAGCAGGAGCTTCTCGAAGGCGATGGCGCACTGGGGAACGCAGCCCGCATGCTTGACGACGAGCACATTGCCAGCCATCAGTTGCGGCCCGGCGACGCGGGCGAGCTGGTAGTACGGGAAGTTCCAGGGCTCCACGCAGAAGAGTACGCCGAACGGGCTGCTCTCCATGTGTGCGTGGCCGACCTTGGGATTGAGCTTGGTGGGTGCGAGGAAGGCTTCGGCGTTCTTGGCGTAGTAGGCCAGGATGTCTGCGCTGAACTTCACCTCGCCGCGCGCCTCGTCGATGCGCTTGCCCATCTCGAGGGTCGCCAGCTTGGCGAAATCATCGACATGGTCGCGCATCAGCTTCGCGGCCTTGTGCAGGACGGCCGCGCGATCGGCGTAGCTGGTGTGCTTCCACGTCTGGAAGCAGGATTCGGCGGTGGCGAGGGACTTCTCGAGCTGAGCACTGTTCAGGTGTTCGAAGCTCTTCAGAACCTTGCCGTCATTGGGGTTCACGCTTTGGTAGGTCATTGCAGGAATCCTTGTGGAGTCGGTGGATGCGACAGCCGCGATGTCGAGGGAAGAAGGGGGCGAGTGGGGATGCGGCAGACCTCATGCAACGACGATGCGCGCCTCGTCGGGGAGGGTCTGTTCGTTGACGCACCCAACCCCGTTTCGCAATGCAAAGATGCATTCGGCGCCGAGCAGGCCATTGCACGAATCGATAGCTCCGGGGCGACGGCGACGTGCCGTCCCGATGCGGACCGCGACGGCGATTCGCGGATCAGGCCGCTGTCTTCGCTGGCAACAGTCGGTCGTATTCCCTCTTCACGACGGCGTAGCATTCGCAGGAGCGCTTCTCGAGGCCTGCCCGGTCCAGCACGACGATCTTTCCGCGCGCGTAGCGGATCAGTTCCGCCTTCTGAAGCTTGAGCGCGCCTTCCGTGACGCCTTCCCGGCGCACCCCCAACATGTTCGCAATGAGTTCCTGGGTCATGTTCAGCTGCGCACCGTCGAGACGATCCAGGCTGAGAAGCAACCATCGGCACAGCTGCTGATCGAGCGAGTGGTGCCGATTGCAGACGGCTGTCTGCGACATCTGGGTGATCAGCGCCTGGGTGTATCGCAGCAACAGGTGGAACACCGGCGGCAGCTTGAACTCTTTCTTGAGCGTGGCGGCCTTCAGTCGAAATCCGCGACCCGCACTCTGGACCACACCACGGTTCGGTGTCGATTCGCCGCCCATGAACAGGGAGATGCCGACAAGCCCCTCGAAGCCGACCACAGCGATCTCCGCCGAGCTGCCGTCTTCCAGGACATACAGGAGCGAGACGATCGCCGTCGTGGGGAAGTAGACGTGGCTGAGCGTTGCGCCGGCCTCGTACAGCACCTCACCGAGCGGCATGTCGACCGGCTCTAGCAAGGGGAGCCAGCGATCGAACACGTCGTCGGGCAAGGACGCCAGCAAATGGTTGTGCTTGGGATGGGTGCGAGTCGGCATGGTCACTTCTCGGCGCCGCGCCTGGGAACTGCCGGCGGGGCTCGAAGAGTCGGGCGATCACTCAACAGCCCTTCATAGCTCGTCAGCGTTTCGTCGAGACGGATGCCTTCGTCGTCGATGTGGAAACGGCGAAGCTCATTCGAATGCGCGCTCGCTCTCACCTTGACGACGGCCATCGCGCGCAGAAGGCGGCTGTCGATCTCGACATAGCGCTGCACGATGATCGCATCCGTCAGAAATGCCGTTCCGTAAGGGCTGAAGCGCAGGTCGTCGTAACGATCTTCGAGTTCGGAAGTCATCAGCACGGTCACTCCGGTCGACGCCAGCGCCGACACCAGCCGCGAGAGCGACTCGCGGTAGTCGTCACGAAAGGTCGGCGCGAGTGCCAACTCGAAGCCGGACAACGAGTCGATGACCAGTCGGGTCGCTTTCGATTGGCGAACTTCGGCCACGAGCATCAACGCGATCTCGTCGACAGACAGCGACTCGGACCGGGTATCGACGACCTTGACCCGTTCGGAGGCGATCAGGTCGGCAAGTGCGCGCCCGCGAGAGCGCGTGGGTCGCTGCTCGAACGCGGCGATCACTCCGATTTCGCCGAGGCGGCCACCTTCGACCAGGAACTCTGCCGCCAGAATGCTTTTGCCGGAGCCCGATGGCCCTGCGATCAACAGAGAGTAGCCCCGTGGCAGCCCGCCGCCCATCATGTCGTCGAGGCCGGGCACCCCCATCGTCACGCGATCATCGAGGGGCGACGACCCGGCGGTGTCAGCCTGCGTCACCTGCATCGGTGCGAAGACATGCAAGCCTTCGGCGTCCATGCGGAAGGTATGCAGGCCGGCCAGCGTGTGCTGCCCGCGCATCTTGCTGACCTCCATCTTGCGGACGACGGAATTGCGCTGGACGCTCTGGCGCAACCAGATCAGGCCGTCGGCGACCGTGAAGACGGAGTCCGGGTCGTGATCGCTGGTGTATTCGCCGATGAGGAAGGTGGTGGCCTGCCAGCCCGTCATCATCATGGCCAACTGCTGGACGAACTGCTGGAGGCCGAGCGCCGATTTGTCGGCGTCCTTGCTGGCGACGATGACCGATCGGAACGAATCCACGAACACGAAGCTCGGACGATGTTCGACCACTTCGCTCGCGATGCGGCTCAGTACCTTCTGCAGATCGCCTGCAGCGGACTCGTCGCTGAGGTTGAAGAACTTGACCGACTTGCCGATCTTGCGGCTGTCGAAGAAGTTGAATTGCTGCTGGTACCGCAGCATTTTCAGCGGCGGCTCGCCCAGGACGGTGAAGTAGAGGGCCGGGTGCTCGGCCGTGGCGAGCGCAAACATGATCTGGTGCGCCAGCGTCGTCTTTCCGCTTCCCGGAGCACCAGCGAGCAGGGTGAACGAAAACTCCGGCAGGCCGCCGCCCAACACGACGTCAAGGCCGGGGACCCCGGTTGCGAGGCGGCGAATGGTCGCTTTTTCTGTCTTCATGGAAGAGTGTCCTGTGCGGCGCTGCCGGTTGGAGGAAGGGCTGAAACAGGGCGCAGCGACTGCTCGGCAAGTGAGGGGCCGACCAGCGACCCCAGCAGATCCCGGAACTTGAGGAAGAGGGATGTGCATGCCCGCGCGGCTTCATTTGCAGCGTCTCTGGGCCGCCTGCTCAGTCGAGCAGCAGCAGGTTGCCTTGTTGCCTGGCAGATTCGACCTCTTCCAGTGGCAGCGCCGCGGAGCGTTGTCCCCGGGTGCCCCAGATGATGTCGATCAATCGGTCATCGAGTCGCTCGACCAGGCAGGGGCCGAGCGGGATGTTGTGTGCGTGACCGTTTGCCGCCGTGTAGGGAACAGGGCCTGTGATGCGTGCGCTCTTGGTGGTCATGGTCGACTTCCTTCTGCATTTCTCTGGCCTTTCGGAGCATGAGGCGTGCCTTGTCATTCGACACAACGCTGCCAGGGTATGGGCGCCGTGTCCGTTCGGTACAGCTTCAAGCGCTGACCTTGGCGCGGCCTGGTTCCGCCGAGGCCAGTTTCGTGGCGAGGGCAGTGTTAGCATCGAAAACAGGCCATCACCGGCTAGCAGTGACACATGCAAGGGTGAGCGTCTGCGCGACACCGCGCAAGGAGGCCTATGTGGTGTGGCGCACAGACGAAGCTGCGCGACACCCTCAGGCTGGCCGGTGGCCCGAAATGCTCGAGGTTCGGCCATGACCGAAGTTCGGACGCGAATGCCGACAATTTCGCGAGTCACTGCTCCCACTCTGGGTCGTCGTACGCTCACGTGGAAAGCCGCAATGCCTGAATCAAGAGAGAGTTCCGTGTCCCTCAGTGACGGCCTTACCCCGGACGGCGTCGCCGGGGTGACCCGCCAGGAAGGCCTTGTCAAGACGTCGGCACTTCAAAACGCGATCTTCAACAGCGCCAACTTTTCGAGCATCGCGACCGATGCGAACGGCGTGATCCAGATTTTCAACGTCGGTGCGGAACGCATGCTGGGCTACGCCGCCGTCGAAGTGATGAACAAGATCACACCGGCCGACATCTCCGATCCGCACGAAGTGGTCGCTCGCGCCAAGGTGCTGAGCACGGAGCTCTCGACGACGATTGCACCGGGCTTCGAGGCGCTGGTGTTCAAGGCGTCGCGGGGCATCGAAGACATCTACGAACTGACCTACATCCGCAAGGACGGCAGCCGCTTTCCGGCCGTGGTCTCCGTCACGGCCCTGCGCGACGCGCACGACACCATCATCGGCTACCTCCTGATCGGCACCGACAACACGGCGCGCAAGCGAGCGGAAGAAGCGCTGCTTCAAGCCAGCGCACTGCAGAGCGCGATCTTCAACAGCGCGATGTTCTCGAAGATCGCCACCGACGCGAACGGTGTCATCCAGATCTTCAACGTGGGCGCCGAGCACATGCTGGGCTATGCCGCCGCGGACGTGATGAACAAGATCACGCCGGCCGACATCTCCGATCCGCAGGAGCTGATCGCGCGCGCGAAGGCACTGAGTCTTGAAATCGGCACGCCGATCGCGCCCGGGTTCGAGGCGTTGGCGTTCAAGGCCTCGCGCGGCATCGAAGACATCTACGAATTGACCTATGTGCGCAAGGACGGCAGCCGCTTTCCGGCGGTCGTGTCGGTGACGGCATTGCGCGATGCGCGCGAAGCCATCATCGGCTACCTGCTGATCGGCACCGACAACACCGCGCGCAAGCAGGCGCATGAGACGCGCCAGGAGATGACCGCCGAGCTGTCGCGGGCCAAGCTGCACGCCGAAAAGGCCAACCTGGCGAAATCGGAGTTTCTCTCCAGCATGAGCCACGAGTTGCGCTCGCCGCTCAATGCCATCCTGGGCTTCGCGCAGTTGATCGATTCGGGCACGCCGACGCCGACGTCGAGCCAGAAGGAGAGCGTCGATCAGATCCTGCAGGCCGGTTGGTACCTGCTCGAACTCATCAACGAGATCCTCGATCTCTCGCTGATCGAATCGGGCAAGCTGTCGCTTTCTCCCGAAGCCGTGTCGCTGGAAGAGGTGCTGGCGGATTGCCACGCGATGATCGAGCCGCAGGCTCTCAAGAGCGGTATCCGCTTGCGCTTCCCGAAGTTCGGTGACCCGTACTTTGTCAAGGCCGACCGTACGCGCGTCAAGCAGGTGCTCGTCAACCTGCTTTCGAACGCCATCAAGTACAACCGCGTGGGCGGCGCGGTCGAGGTGACCTGCAGCGTCAGCTCGCCGGCGCGTACGCGTATCAGCTTTCGTGACACCGGCGCGGGGCTGTCCGCCGAGAAACTCGCACAACTCTTCCAGCCCTTCAATCGCCTGGGTCAGGAGTCGGGGACCGAGGAAGGTACGGGCATCGGTCTCGTGGTGAGCAAGCGCCTGGTCGAGTTGATGGGCGGCGAGATCGGCGCGGAGAGCGTGGTGGGTGTCGGCAGCGTGTTCTGGATCGAACTGAATTCGACCGACGCCTTGCAACTGGTCGTCGATCCGGCCGATTCGAAGTCCATGGCCCTGCTCGGGCCGGCTGCCGGTGCACCGGTGCACACGCTTCTTTGCGTAGAAGACAACCCGGCCAACCTGATGCTGGTCGAGCGGCTCGTCGCGCGTCGACCGGACATCCGGCTGCTGACGGCGAGAGATGCCAACCGTGGCATCGAGATCGCGCGGGCCTCTCGGCCGGACGCGATTCTGATGGACATCAATCTTCCGGGCATCAGTGGCCTCATGGCGCTTCGGATCCTGGCCGAGGACTCGACGACGGCGTCCATTCCGGTGATCGCACTGAGCGCGAACGCCATGCCGCGTGACATCGAGAAGGGCCGGGAGGCGGGCTTCTTCCGCTATCTGACAAAGCCGATCAAGGTGGACGAATTCATGGAAACAATCGACATGGCGCTGAAGTTCTCCAAGGGAAATTCGATCCGGGCACAGACTGAGGTACTCGAATGATTCTCGGCATTGACGACATCCTGAATGCGAACATCCTGATCGTGGACGATCAGGAGTCGAATGTGAAGCTGCTGACGCGCGTGTTGGCAGAAGCTGGCTACGCGCGGGTTGCCTCCACGATGAGGCCGCAGGACGTTCCGGCCCTGCATCGCGAGAATCGCTACGACCTGATCTTGCTCGACCTGCAGATGCCCGACATGGACGGCTTCGAGGTGATGGCGGCACTGAAGGACGACGATGGCGACAGCTACCTTCCCGTCATCGTTCTCACCGCACAGCCCGCGCACAAGCTGCGCGCATTGCAGGCAGGCGCCAAGGACTTCATCAGCAAGCCTTTCGACCTGCTCGAGGTCAAGACCCGCATCCACAACATGCTGGAGGTGCGGCTGCTGTACAAGAAGCTCGAGAGCTACAACGATGTACTGGAACGCACGGTGCGCGAACGCACGGCCGAGTTGCGCGAGAGCGAACTGCGATTTCGGCGCCTCACCGAGCTCGCCTCAGACTGGTACTGGGAGCAAAACGAGACGGGTGCCTTCACGCAGGTTTCCGGCCCGGTGCTGGAGATGATCGGCATCGGCATGCCGGCGTTCCTGGGCGAGCCTGGCGGGGGTGGAGCGACCGGCTGGAACGAGGCCGAGCGCGTGGCCTTGCAGGCGAAGATCGCGGGTCGCCAACCGTTTCTTGACTTCGCGTTCAGCCGCGTCAACGCGGACGGCTCGGAGCAGCACTTCCGGGTCAGCGGCGAGCCGATGTTCAACGAAGCGTGCAGGTTCACGGGCTACCGCGGAATCGGCGTCGAAGTGGGCACCGCCGGTTCGACCCCGCTAGCCCGCGCGTGATGGCATCCCTGCACAGTCCTCATCAGAATCATCTGCTCGCCGCCTTGCCCGCTGCGGTGTTCGAGCCCTTCGCAGCGCACCTCGAACTCGTGCCGATGCTGTTGGGGGACATGCTCTACGGACCCGGGCAGCAGTTGCAGCACGCCTACTTTCCGACCACCTCCATCGTGTCGCTTCACTATGTGACAGAGTCAGGGGCCTCCTCCGAGACATCGTGCGTGGGTAACGAGGGTGTCGTGGGAGTCTCGCTGTTGATGGGCGGTAACACGACGCCGAGTTCGGCGATGGTCCAGACGGCAGGCCATGCCTATCGCCTTCAGCGCCACCTCGTCAAGGAGCAGTTCGACCGGGTCGAAAATGTCCGGAACCTGTTGCTGCGCTACACCCAGGCGCTTCTCACGCAAGTCGCGCAGACGGCCGTGTGCAATCGGCATCACTCGATCGACCAGCAACTGTGCCGGCTGCTCTTGCTCACGCTCGACAGGATTGCGGCGGATGAGTTGCGGATGACGCAGGAACTGATCGCCGGCCTTCTCGGCGTGCGCCGCGAAGGAATCACCGCCGCCGCAGGGAAACTGCAAAGTGCCGGACTCATTCGCTATCGACGCGGGCACATCTCGGTGCTGGACCGGACCGGCCTGGAGGCCAGATCCTGCGAGTGCTACGGCGTCGTCAAGACGGAAATGATCCGATTGCTGGCCGTCGCACCGTTCTGACAGGGCGAGGCGCCATGATTCCTGCGTGACGCGCACCGTCGCTGAAAACGCGCGTCAGGCGCCGAGATGGCGCGCGCAGAACGCGCGGCCGGCCTCGGTGAGGGCGGCCGTCCAGCGGTCTTCCTCCTGCGTGACACGGACCCATCCCGGGCCCTCCACGCCGCCGATGCGGGCATGGCCCATGGCGGAAAGGGCGCGCATCAACACGCTCGCCCCCAGGCCCAGGTGCTTGCCCAAACGCGGCAGCGACATGCCGGCGTCGCCGGGGGCGCTGGCCAGTTCGCGCAGGATGGCCACCGACAGCTCGTCGAGCTCGCGGGCGGCATCATCGGTCATCGAAACTCTCCCGGACAAGCGGGAGAAAAGCGGACGGGCCGGATGCCCGCCCTGTTCACGCTCCCGCGAACGTCGTGTCGGCGCGCTGGGTGGATCCGGCGGCCACGTGAGGCGTGAGTATGACGGGAATGGATTTGGACGTCGGCGTGCCGGCATCGATGGCCGTCGACGACAGCGGCACCAGCGGATTCGTCTCGGGGTAGTACGCCGCGAGGTTGCCGCGCGGAATGTCGTAGGCCACCAGCTTGAAGCGGTCGGCGCGGCGCTCGACGCCGTCGTCCCAGGCGGTGTGCAGATCCACCCAGTCGCCGTCGCGCAGCCCCAGGTGCTTGATGTCGGCAGGGTTGATGAAGACGACGCGACGCTGGCCGAACACGCCGCGGTAACGGTCGTCCTGGCCGTAGATCGTGGTGTTGTACTGATCGTGCGAGCGCGTGGTGAGCAGCGTGAACACCACCTTGTCGAGCTCACGCGCGCGGGCGCGATGTGCGGGCGTGTCCAGCGGCACTGCGTGCGTGCAGAACGTGGCCTTGCGTGATGGCGTCGCCCATTCGCGCTCGCTGGCGGTGTTGCGCAGGCGGAAACCGCCCGGCTTCGTGATGCGCTCGTTGAAATCGAAGAAGTCGTCGAACACCGCCTCGATCTTGTCGCGGATGCGGCCGTAGTCCTCCACCAGCCACAGCCACGGCGTCCTGCTGCGTGCACCCAGCGTGGCCGCCGCGAGCCGGGCGACGATCGCCGGCTCGGACAGCAGGTGCTCCGATGCCGGCGGGTTGATGCCCGACGAGATGTGCACCATGCTCATCGAATCCTCCACCGTCACGCCCTGCGGGCCGGCGGCCTGCACGTCGATCTCGGTGCGGCCCAGGCAGGGCAGGATC